>Ga0268266_10001143_pt1 | contig 32951 bp, 28 predicted proteins | sample KBSS13metaG_FD_190356 | JGI IMG/M metagenome (GOLD analysis project Ga0268266, IMG submission 190356) | Switchgrass rhizosphere microbial communities from Kellogg Biological Station, Michigan, USA - KBS S1-3 metaG (SPAdes) (version 2) | ecosystem: Host-associated > Plants > Roots > Rhizosphere... | reverse complement strand
CCGGTGATCCAAGGGGAAACCGAACGGGTGCTGGCGAAGGTCGGCGAAACGTACTCGCCGAAAGGCGCGACGGCGATCGTGATGGACCCGGAGACGTCGGAAATCCTGGCGATGGCGAACTGGCCGCCGATCGACCCGGGCGACCTCGCGCACGTCGAATCCAACGACGAACTGCTGAACCAGGCGACGAACCTGAACTACGAACCGGGATCGACCTTCAAGTCGTTCACGGTCTCGGCGGCACTGGAAGAAGGCCTGGTCACGCCGACCACCGAATTCGTCATCCCGCCGTCCCTCGAAGTCGGCGAACGGGTGATCCACGACGCCGAGGAACACGGCACCGAGAACATGACCGTGGAACAGATCCTGGCGCGCTCCTCGAACATCGGCGCGGTCGAGATCGGCCAGAAGATCGGGGCGACGAAATACAGCAAGTGGATCGAAAAATTCGGCTTCGGCAAGAAGACCGGGATCCAGTTTCCCAACGAGGAACGCGGAATCGTGCCGAAACTGAGCGAATACTCGGGCGCGACGATCGGCAACCTGCCGATGGGCCAGGGCGCCGCGGTGACGCCGATACAGATGATGCAGGGGTACGCGACGATCGCCCACGACGGCATCGAGCGCCCGCCGCAGCTGGTGAAACGGATCGGCGAAGAAGAGGTCCACGAGCCCAAGGGCCACCGGGTGATCAGCGAAAAGACCGCCGAAGAGGTGCGCCAGATGCTCGAGGGCGTGCTCGGGCCGGAAGGGACCGCCGCCGAGGTGAGCGTCCCCGGATACTCGCTGGCGGGCAAGACCGGCACCGCGCAGGTCGCCGAAAACGGCGGCTACTCGAAAACGAAATACATCGCCTCGTTCATCGGCATGGCCCCGGCGAAGGACCCGAAGTTCCTCGCCGCCGTGATCGTCGACGAGCCGGAAGGCGAAATCTACGGTGGCTCGGTGGCGGCGCCGGCGTTCGGCGAAATCGCGGCGTTCTCGCTGCCGTACCTCGGCGTCCCGCAGGAATAAGCGTCGCGGCGGCCCCGGCGAGGGCCACCCGACGCTCTACCTAGAATCGCGGCATGAAGCTGGGCGAACTCGTTACAGCTGCTTCGTACGCGGAGCGGGCAAGCATCGTGGGCGACTCTTCGGTCGAGATCGCCGACCTCGCCTACGACTCGCGCAAGGTGGGGCCGGGGACGCTGTTCTTCTGCGTGGTCGGGGAAAAGCGCGACGGGCACGAGTTCGCCGCGCAGGTGGTCGAGGCGGGGGCGAGCGCGCTGGTGGTCGAGCGCGAGCTCGAGGTCGCGGTGCCGCAGGTCGTGGTGCCGAGCGCGCGGGCGGCGATGGCGCCGTTCGCGGCGGCCTTCCAGGGCGATCCGACGGCGGAGCTGAAGGTGGTCGGGGTCACCGGCACCAACGGCAAGACGACGACCGCCTACCTGGTGCGGGAGATCCTCGAAGCGGCCGGGATCCAGACCGGGCTGATGGGCACGGTGAAGCAGGTGGTCGGCGGCGAGGAAGAGCCGGTCGAGCGGACCACGGGGGAGGGGATCGACCTTCAGCGGTCGTTCCGGCGGATGCTTGCGGGCGGCGACGAGGCCTGCGCGATGGAGGTCTCCTCCCACGCGATGGCCCTACACCGGGCCGACGCGATCCACTTCGACGTCGCCCTCTTCACCAACCTGACCCAGGACCACCTCGACTTCCACTCCGACATGGAGGACTACTTCGCGGCCAAGCGGCTGCTCTTCGAAGCGGAGCCCGGGGTGCGAATCGTGAACGTCGACGACCCCTACGGTCGCCGCCTGGCCGAGGAATTCGAGTGCCTGACCTTCTCCGCCGAGGGCGCCGACGCCGACTACCGCGCCGCCGACGTCGAGTTCGACGCCACCGGCGCCACCTTCACCGTGTTGACGGGCCGAAAAACCACGATATGGCGCACTAATCGGCCCACCAACACGGAGGTGCGGGTGCGGACGGGGATGCCGGGGCACTTCAATGTGGCGAACGCGCTCGGGGCCTTCGCGGCGGCGGAGGCGTTGGGGGTGGACGCGGAGACCGCGGCCGCGGGGTTGGCCGGGGCGGCGCGGGTGCCGGGGCGCTTCGAGCCGATCGACGAAGGCCAAGGCTTCGCCGTCCTCGTCGACTACGCCCACACGCCGGACTCGATGGAGAACGTGCTGCGGGCCGCGCGGCGGCTGACGCCGGGACGGTTGATCTCGGTCTTCGGCGCGGGCGGCGACCGGGACAAAGCCAAGCGGCCGCTGATGGGCCGGGCTGGAGGAACGCTCTCCGACCTCGCCGTCGTCACCTCCGACAACCCGCGCTCCGAGGACCCCGAGACGATCGTCGCCGAAGTCGCCGCGGGCGCCCGCGAGGGCGAGGCCGAGCTGGTGGTCGAGGTCGACCGCCACGCCGCGATCGCCCTGGCGCTCGGGCGCGCCGAGCCCGGGGACACCGTCGTGATCGCCGGCAAGGGCCACGAGCAGGGCCAGGAGTTCGAGGGCGGGCGGAAGATCCCCTTCGACGACCGCGAGGTCGCCCGCGAGGAGCTGCGCAAGCTGGGCAGCCCGGCGTGAGGCTCGGCGGCGCGGAGATCGCGGCGGCCGCTGGTGCGCGGGTCCTGGCCGAGGGCTCGACCGAGCCGCCGGTCAGAGCGGTCATCGACTCCTCGGCCGTCATGCCGGGTGACCTCTTCTTCGGTCTGCGCGGGGAGAATCGCGACGGCGGCGAGTTCGCGACGGGCGCGATCGAGGCGGGCGCGTGGGGTGTTGTGGTCAGCCCTGGATTCGCCAGTGAGCTCGACGGCAAGAACACCTGGGTCTTCGCCGCCGACGATCCGCTCGCCGCGCTCCAGGCGCTCGCCACCGCCAACCGTCGCGCGCTCGGCGCCCGCGTCCTCGGCGTCACCGGCTCGGTCGGCAAGACCTCGGTCAAGGACATCGCCCGCACGCTCCTCCCCGGCCGGGTCCATGCCAACGCGCAAAACTTCAACACCGAGATCGGGCTGCCGCTGACCGTCCTCGAGGCGCCCGACGACACCGAGATCCTCGTCCTCGAGATGGCGATGCGCGGCTTCGGGCAGATCGCCGAGCTGGCCGAGATCGCCGAGCCCGACGCCGCGATCATCACCAACGTCGGCCCGGTGCACGTCGAGCAGATGGGTTCGATCGAGGCGATCGCGGCGGAGAAGGCAGCTGTGATCGACGCGCTCCCGGCCGACGGCGTCGTCGTCGCCCCGGTCGAGGCCGGCGAGCTGGAGCCACATCTGGAGCGGGCGCCGCGCCTGCTGCGCTTCGGCGACGGGGGCGACGTCGAGGCGAGCGAGGTCCAGATCGGATCGGGCCTGTCGGCCCTGATCACGGCGGGGGGCCAAGAAGAGCGCTTCGAGTTCCCCTTCACCGAGCTCTACAACCTGACGAACGCCCTGGCGGCGATCGCCGGAGGCATCGCACTGGGCGCCGACCTCCGCGACATGGCCGTCCGGGCGGCGGGAATAGGCTTCTCCCGGTTCCGCGGCGAACAGATCAAGCTCGCCGGCGGAATTCTCCTCGTGAACGACTGTTACAACGCCAACCCGGTGTCGATGCGCGCGGCGCTCGACCAGCTTTCGGCCCTCGGCGGGATGCGCACGGTCGCCGTCCTGGGCGGGATGGGGGAGCTCGGTCCCGAATCCGCGGACTACCACCGGGCGATAGGCGCCTACGCTCGCGACCACGGGATCGACTACGTGCTCGGGGTCGGTGCTCTCGCTCGCGACTTCGACCCCGACGAACTCGTCGCCGATCCGGGCGAGGCAGCTGAGTGGCTCGACTCCCACCTCGAGGAGGGCGACGTCGTCCTGGTCAAGGGGTCACGCTCGGTCGGCATGGAGACGATCGCCCCCGAACTGAGCGCGATCCGCGAGGAGACCGCCTGATGGGCGAAATCCTCATCGCCGGCATGGCCTCGATGCTGATCTGCATCTTCCTCGGGCCGAAATTCATCGAATACCTGCGGGTGCGCGAGTTCGGCCAGCACATCCGCGAGGACGGCCCGCAGGAGCACCACGCCAAGGCGGGGACGCCGACGATGGGCGGGCTGATCATCTTCGCCTCGATCTGCGTCCCGTTCCTGGTGCTATCGGACCGGGACGCCTCGTCGCTTGCGGTCTTCGGCGTCGCGCTGGGTTGCGCCGCCCTCGGCTTCGCCGACGACTACATCAAGATCATCAAACGGCGCTCGCTCGGGCTGTCGGGCCGCTACAAGCTGCTCGGCCAGCTGGTCCTCTCGCTCTTCCTCTGGTGGGTGGCGCGCCACTCGGTCGGGCTGGAACCGCGCCTCTACATCCGCATCGGCGGCGGCAGCATCTACCTCGGCCCGGTCCTCTACTTCGTCCTCGTCTTCCTCGTCATCGCCGGCACCTCGAACGGGGTCAACCTCACCGACGGCCTCGACGGCCTCGCCGCCGGCTCCTGCGCGATCGTCCTCCTCACCTACACCGCGATCGCGTTCGTCGCCAACGGCCAGCCGGACCTCGCCCTGCTCGGCTGCTGCCTGGTCGGCGCCTGCATCGGATTCCTCTGGTACAACGCCTTCCCGGCCTCGATCTTCATGGGGGACACCGGCTCCTTAGGCCTGGGCGGAGCGATCGGCGCGATGGCGGTGATGACCCAGACCGAGATCCTCCTCATCATCATCGGCGGCATCTTCGTGATCGAGGCCCTCTCGGTCCTCCTCCAGGTCTTCTCCTTCCGCACCTTCCGCCGCCGCATCTTCCTGATGGCCCCCCTCCATCACCACTTCGAGATGATGGCCTGGTCGGAGACGAAGATCATGCTCCGCTTTTGGATCATCGCCGCGGTGTGCTCGGGGATCGGGTTCACGCTTTACCAGCACTCGATCGGGCACTAGGGCTGATCCCTCGGCGCGGGTGCCGGGGAAAGGACGGAGTCGTTTGAAGCTGGCGCCCGGGAAAAGGACGCTGCCCTCTCGGCGGCGGCCCTGGCAGGCTGTGGCCGCCGCCGAGAGGGCGGGTCTGTGGGAGTGACGGATCCGTGAAGGGTTCGCGACGCGGGACGCACGAGAGTCCCACGGGAAAGTCACAGGACTCGCAAGTCGTGACGGAGAGCGTGGGAAGTCCACGCTTCCGTGCGTGTTGGACAACACCGGATTCAGCGCTGCAAGCATTACCGGTGCTATAGCCCCTGTAATGCTTGCAGCGCGTTTTCGGGCCCTGATCTCAGGCCCGAAAACGGGACGAAGACGGGCGGAAGCGTGACGTTCCCGGCATCTCCCTCATCGATCCGTGACAGGTGTGACGGCTCACGCACTCACCTACGACGTAAGTCCGACCTCCTCCCGGCCCTGTGCCAGAACCCACACGAACCCCTCCCGTCCTGGGCGTCTCATCGCGGTCACAGCCAGCCAGGACCGCGATGAGACGCCCAGGACCATCTAGGACTGCCGCCCCCGCCAACCCTCCCCAAAACTACGTAGGCCTTTCGATTAGGACCCTTGACCGGTTCACGGTCATCGAAATAGGGTGAATTACCTCCTCCAAAACGGGGAGAGCGCGAAGGCAAGGGGGCCAGAAGCGCATATTCGAGGCGGCGATCAACCGCCGCCGAAATCCCGAACGCGGATCACTCGGGGTTCCGGCGGCGGCCCGCCTCGTTTCTCCAGGTTCGGCGCAGGGGCGGGGGCCGCCGGGGCGAATGACGGAGTTATGTCCCTCATCCCTGCCAAGGAAGTGCGACCGCCGTTGCCGCGCGGGCCGTTCCTCGTCGTCGGCCTCGCCCGCTCGGGTCAAGCCGCGGCGCGGTTGCTGGCGGCGCGGGGCGAGCAGGTCCGGGCGGTCGATTCGGGACATCCCGAGGGCGCGGAAGGGCTTTCGGCCATGGGCGTCGAAGTAACCCTGGATACGGATGGATTGGCGCAACTCGAGGGCACGCATACGGTCGTCAAGAGCCCGGGAGTTTCCCGGGAGGCGGCGGTGATCGCGGCGGCGCTGGACCGGGGGATCGAGGTGACCGGGGAGCTTGAGCTCGCCTGGCGCTCCCTGCCGAACCGCTTCCTCGCGGTGACCGGCACGAACGGCAAGACGACCACGGTCGAGATGCTCGGCCACGTCTTCCGCACCGCCGGCGAGCCGGTCGCGGTGGCGGGCAACGTCGGCGTCCCGTTGGCCGGGCTGGTAGGCGAGATCGAGCCCGACGCGACCGTCGTCTGCGAGGCCTCCAGCTACCAGCTCGAGGACTCGAGCCTCTTCAGTCCCGAGGGCGCGATCTTCCTGAACCTGGCACCCGACCACCTCGATCGCCACGGCGACATGCCCGCCTACCGCGGCGCGAAGCTGCGGATCTTCGCCAACCAGGGCAACGACGACGTCGCGGTCTGGAACGGCGACGACCCGGAGCTGGCGGGCGTCGACCTCGGCGGCTGCGCGCGGCGGATCGAGTTCTGCCGCGGCGCCTCACCCGACTGCGAGGTCGCGGCGGCGCAGGGCACGATCTTCTGGGACGGCGAACCCCTGGTCGAGACGAGCGAGCTCGGCATCCCCGGCGAGCACAACGTCGAGAACGCGATGGCAGCGGCCGCCGCGGCGCTCGCCTTCGGCATCGACCGCGACGCCGTCGTCGCCGGGCTGCGCAGCTTCGGCGGCGTCCCGCATCGCCTCGAGCCGGTCGCCGAGATCGACGGCGTCCGCTTCGTCAACGACTCCAAGGCGACTAACGTCACCTCCGCCGTCGTCGGCATCGGCAGCTTCGACGGCAGTGTCCACCCGATCCTCGGCGGCAGCGAGAAGGGCGAACCGTTCGCGCCGCTGATCGAGCCGCTGCGCGAGCGCGCCGTCGCCGCCTACCTGATCGGCGACACCGCCGAGCGCATGGCCGCCGAGCTGGCGCCGCTGGCCGAGGCGGGCGTCCCGCTGCGCCGCGCCACCGACCTCGAGGACGCGGTCCGCACCGCCGCCGCGGCGGCGAAAGAGGGCGAGGTCATCCTGCTCTCGCCCGCCTGCGCCAGCTTCGACGCCTTCCCGAACTTCGAGGCGCGCGGCGAGCGCTTCCGCCAGATCGTCGCCACCCTCGAGGCGGAGCGCGGATGAGCGCCCTCGACGTCGCGCTCGGCCGCGGGCGCCCCGCCAGGTCCAAGTCGAAGAAGAAGGGCAAGCGCGCGAAGGCCCGCGCCGTCTCGACCGAGTACAGCCTGCTGCTGACCGCGACGCTCTGCCTGCTCGCCTTCGGCGCGGTGATGGTCTTCTCCGCCTCCTCGACCACCCAGGTCCTGCAGAACGGCGGCCTCGCCGATTCCGCCTACTACCTCCAGCGCACGCTGGTGGTCGGCGCGCTCGGCCTCGTCGTCATGCACTTCACCGCCCGCTTCAGCCTCTCGACGATCCGGAAAGCGACGCCGATCTTCCTGGCCGGCGCGATCTTCCTGCTGGTCGCCGTGCTCGGGATCGGGCAAAACGTCAACGGCGCGACCCGCTGGATCGGCAGCGGCTCCTTCCAGATTCAGCCCTCGGAGCTGGCGAAGGTCGCGCTCGTCCTCTACGCCGCCGACATGCTCGCCCGCGAACCGAAGCGCGTCCGCTCGATCCAGGGCTTCATGCCGATCCTCCTGGTCACCGGGGCCGCCTGCCTGCTGGTGATGCTGCAGCCGGACATGGGGACGACGATGGTGATCGCCTTCGCCATCGGCGCCACCCTGATCGCCTCCGGCGTCGCGCCCAAGGACCTCGGCAAGATCGCGCTCGGGATCGGCGTCGGCGTCCTGCTCTTGACGATCGTCGAGCCCTACCGGATGGCGCGCCTCACCAGCTTCCTGAGCCCGGGCAACGACACCGAAGGCGCCGGCTTCCAGGCCGCCCAGGCGAAGATCGCGCTCGGCTCCGGCGGCCTCTTCGGCGTCGGCATCGGCAACGGCGTGCAGAAGGCCTTCTACCTGCCCGAGGCCCACACCGACATGATCTCGGCGGTGATTGGCGAGGAGCTCGGCCTGGTCGGGATCCTCGGCGTCGTCGGCCTTTTCGGCATGTTCGGCTTCGCCGGCCTGCGGATCGCCCAGAAGGCGAAGGACAACTACGGCAAGATCCTCGTCGCCGGCCTGACCTCGATGGTGCTGGCGACGGCGATGATCAACCTCTTCGCGGTGATGGGGATGGCGCCGCTGACCGGCGTGCCGCTGCCCTTCATCTCCTACGGGAACTCGGCGCTGCTGTCGTGCCTGTTCGCGGTCGGGCTGATCCTCAACGTAGCCCGAGGCGGCACCGCGACGATGGCGCGGGGACGCGGCGGCGAAAGCCGGTCCACCGCGTCCGGCAGACTGAAAGTCGTCAATGGCGGGCGTACGTCCGCGCGTGAAAGGAGCGGTGCCGGCGGTGCCAGAAGGGCCAAGAGTGGTGGTGGCGGCGGGGGGAACCGCGGGGCACGTGGTGCCCGCCATAGCGGTCGCCGACGAGCTCCGTAAGAGCGGCGCCGAGGTCAGCTTCCTCGGCACGCGTGAGAAGGCCGAGGCGGACCTGGTTCCGGCCGCGGGCTACGAGATCGACTTCCTGAACGTGCACGGCATCGACCGGCGCAATCCCCTGCGGGCGGCGCGGGCGGGTTTCGAGGCGCTCGGCGCGATCGGCACGGTGCGCTCGGTGCTGCGCCGGCGGCGGGCCGACGTGGTGATGGGCGCGGGCGGATACGTCGCGGCGCCGGCCGGGATGGCGGCGATCCTGGGACGCAAGCCCCTGGTCCTGACCGAGGCCGACAGTCACCTGGGCCTCGCGAACCGCCTGCTGGCCGGGCGGGCGCGACGGGTGTGCCTGGCGTTCCCGATCGAGGGACGCGAGGGAGACCCCTACCTGGTGACGGGACGCCCGGTGCCGGAGGCGGTGCTGGCGGCGGACCGGGGTAAGGCGCGGGCGCGTTTCGGGATCGGCGACGGCGAGCGGGCGCTACTGGTCGTGGGAGGGAGCCTTGGCGCGCGGTCGGTCAACTTCGCCGCGGTCGAGGCGTTCGCCGAGCGCGAGGGCCGGGACTTCCGCGTGCTCCACGTTGCGGGGCGGCGGGACCACGAGGCGCTGCGCGAGCGGTTGCACAACGCTCCATATAAAGAGGGCTACGAATTGATCGAGTACGAACCAAATCTGGGCGATGTCTTGGCCGCCGGCGACCTGATCTTGGGACGCTCCGGCGGCTCCGTCTTCGAGTTCGTCGCGGCGGGACGCCCGGCGGTCCTGGTGCCCTATCCGCACGCCACCGCCGACCACCAGCGGACCAACGCGCAGTGGATGGAGCGCGCGGGCGCGGCGACGATCGTCGACGACGCGGCGCTCGACCCTGCGGCACTGCTGGCGGAGGTCGGCGGGATCCTCGGCGACCCGGCGCGGCTGGAGAAGATGAGCGCCGCCGCGCGGGGGCTGGCGAAGCCGGAAGCGGCCCGCGACATCGCCGACCAGGTCCTCGAGGCGGCGGCGAGCGTGAAAGACGGTTCGCGATGAGCGATTGGAGCCGGCGGCGGCTGCACTTCATCGGCATGGGCGGCGCCGGGATGAGCGGGCTCGCGGTCGTCTGCGCCGGGCTCGGCGCGACCGTCACCGGCAGCGACCGCAGCGAGTCCTCTTATATGGAGCGCCTGCGGGCGGCCGGCCTGGAGCCGCACATCGGCCACGACCCCGCGAACCTGCCGGAGGGCGCAGAGGTGGTCGTCTCGACCGCGATCTCGACCGAGAACCCGGAGCTGGCGCTCGCGCATGAGCGCGGCCAAAAGGTGATCCACCGCGGCGAGCTGCTGGCCGAGCTGTGCGCCGAGAAGCGGCTGATCGCGATCGCCGGCACCCACGGCAAGACGACGACGACCGCGATGGCGGTCTGGGCCCTGCGCGGGCTGGGCGAGGACCCGGCGTTCTTCGTCGGCGGCGAGGTGCCCGGGCTCGGCCCCGACGGCGCGCCCGCCAACGCCGGCTGGGGTGAGAGCGAGTGGGTGGTCGCAGAGGCCGACGAGTCCGACGGCAGCTTCCTGCGCCTCGACCCCGAGATCGCCGTGATCACCAACGTGGAGATGGACCATCACTCGAAATGGGGCTCGCTGGAGCCGCTGATCGAGGCCTTCGCCGGTTTCGCCGGCAAGGCGCGGGTGGCGGTCCTGCCGGCACCGAGTCGGGAGGGCGGGGCGATCGAGAGCGTCCGCCGGGCATCCCTCCCCGGGCCGCCTTCGGCGGGAGTTCCCGGGGAGGGACGCCCGGCGGACGCCAGTGCTGCCGGGTCGGCTGAAATGGCGGAGTTCTCGTCGGATGCACCGGGGCCGCAAGTGCTCGAGCTTGCCGTTCCCGGCGCGCACAACGTGCAGAACGCTCGGGCCTGTCTGGCGGCACTTGGGGCGGCGGGGTTCGATCTCGATGAGGCCGCCGCCGCGCTCGCCGACTTCCGCGGGGTCCGCCGCCGGCTCGAGGTCAAGGGCGAGCGGGGCGGGGTCCGCATATATGACGACTACGCTCACCACCCGACCGAGGTGCGCGCGGCGCTCTCGGCGCTGCGCGAACTGGATCCGCCGCGGCTCGTCGCCGTCTTCCAGCCGCACCTCTACTCGCGGACGAAGGTCTTCGCCACTCAGTTCGGCGCCGCGCTGGCGTTGGCTGACGAGGTCGTGGTGCTCGACGTCTATCCCGCCCGCGAGGAACCGGTCGGCCCGCTCGCCGGGGTCAGCGGCCTCGACGTGGCCCGCGCCGCCGCCGACGCCGGGAACGGCAAACCGGTCGCCTGGCTGCCGACCGCCGCGAAGGCCGAAGCCTTCCTCTCCCACCGCCTCGATTCGCTACCCGCCGGCAGCTTTCTCGTCACCGTGGGCGCCGGGGACGTCTTCAAGCTGGGGGAGGCCCTCCGCGATGGTTGACGCCCCCGCCGGCGTCGAGCGCGACTACCCACTCGCTCGCTTGACCACGGTCCGCACCGGTGGCCCGGCCGACTATTTCGCCCGCCCCGAATCCGCCGAGGACCTCGTCGCGCTGCTGGCCTGGGCGAAGAAGTCAGGGGTCGAGGTAGGAGTGGTGGGCTCGGGATCGAACCTCTTGGTAGCGGATGACGGATTCCGAGGACTTGCCTTGAAGCTCGCCGGCGCGCTGACCGAGGTCGAGCGTGACGGCTCCCACCTCCTTTGCGGCGGTGGGGCCCGGCTGCCCTCGGCCGCGGGCAAGACGCCGAACTGGGGTCTCTCCGGCCTGGAGTTCGGGATCAACATCCCCGGAACCGTGGGAGGCGCGGTGCGGATGAACGCCAACGCCTACGGCGGGCAGCTCGCGGAGGTCTTGGAGTGGGTGGAGGTCTCTACCGCCGACGGCACCGAGCGGCGGTCCCCTGAGGATTTCGACTTCGTCTACCGCAACTCGAACCTCGCGGAAGGCGAAGTCGTCTCCCGCGCCTCCTTCGCGCTCACTCCCGGCGACCCGGAGGAGATCAAAGCGACGCTCGCCTCGATGCGCGGCCGTCGGCGCGAGGCACAGCCCTCCGGGATCAAGACCTTCGGCTCCACCTTCAAGAATCCCGACGACGAGCGTGCCGAGGGCCGCTCCGCCGGGCAGCTGCTCGAGGCGGCGGGGTGTCGCGGCCTGCAGGTGGGCGGCGCCCGCTTCTCCGAGAAGCACGCCAACTTCGTCGAGAACACCGGAGAGGCGACGACCGCCGACGTCCTGGCGCTGATGGCCGAGGGCCGGCGCCGGGTGAAGGAGAAGTTCGGGATCGAGCTGGAGCCCGAGGTCCAGGTGCTCGGCGACGTGGAGGTGCCGGGATGGGACGGATGAGGAAGATCGGACTCGCCCTCGTCGCCGTGGCGGTCGCCGCGGTCGCCGTCTACTGGTTCGCCCTGCGCGACTCCTCGACCACCACCGCCAAGGCCGAGCCGGTCCATCCGGTCGCCCAGATCGGCGAAGGCAAGCGCGTGATCGTCGTCGGCAGCGACGGCAGGCTGCTCGGCAGCCGCTCGGACGAATCGGGGGCGAAGCCGAAGGGATCCGGGAACTCCGGGGACCAAGTCGACCAGCTTCCGGTTCTTCCCGTGAAAGAGCGCCCGAAAGGCGACCGCGTGAAGGGCCACGTGCTCGAACAGGTGCACGTGATCGCCGCCGCCCCGGAGGCACTCCGCCGCTACATCGCGGCCACGAATTACGGCAAAAGTGGGGTGGACGTCGAATTCACCTCCGGCATCGAAGCCCGCTTCGGCGACGACCGCGGAGTGGCGAAGAAGTGGAAAGCGGTCGCGGCGGTCCTTGCCGATCCGTCCGTGACGATGCTCAGTTATGTAGACGTGCACGCGCCGACGCGTCCCACGATCTACGGGGAAGGACACGAACTGCCGCCCGCATCCTGAGGCGGAATGCGGGGTAGAGACCAACCCTCGACCAAAGGGTGAGTCTTCGGAAACCCTCAAGCCGTAGTTGAGAAATCTACGTTGCAGGACCCTTCCGCGGGTTTGACATGACCTGCAGAATGCCCTACGTTCAAGCCCAATTTCCGAGGTCGCAACCGCCCAGGCAACCCTTGAGCATCACTGCAGCCTCGGACATCAGAAGGCTCAACTCACATACAGGTGGCTGGACCTCGACGCCGAACTTGTCTCAGGAGGCGCGGCAGTCACCAATCAGAAAGAAATCGGGAGATGGAATCGACTTACCTAGCGGTGATCAAGGTCGTGGGCGCCGGTGGCGGCGGCACGAACGCGGTCAGCCGCATGATCGACGCGGGCATCCGCGGCGTCGAGTTCGTCGCCGTGAACACCGACGCGCAGGCGCTGCAGGCCTGTGACGCCGACATCAAGCTTTCGATCGGCCAGGAGCTCACTCGTGGGCTCGGCGCCGGCGGCAACCCGGAGGTCGGCGCGGGAGCGGCGGCCGAGTCCCGGGACGAGATCAAGGAGGCGCTGAAGGGCGCCGACATGGTCTTCGTCACCGCGGGCGAGGGCGGCGGCACCGGCACCGGCTCAGCGCCGGTCATCGCCGAGATCGCCAAGGAGGAGATCGGCGCTCTGACCGTGGGCGCGGTCACCAAACCGTTCGAGTTCGAGGGCAAACGACGCATGCAGCAGGCGCTCGAGGGCATCGAGAAACTGCGCAACAACGTCGACACGCTGATCATCGTCCCGAACGAGAAGCTGCTGCAGGCGGTGGAGCGGCGGACCAGCGTCCTCGACGCCTTCCGCCAGGCCGACGACATCCTCCGCCAGGGCGTCCAGGGCATCACCGACCTGATCACGATCCCCGGGCTGATCAACCTCGACTTCGCCGACGTGCGCACGATCATGCGTGACGCCGGCTCGGCGCTGATGGGCGTCGGCTCGGCCTCGGGGGAGAAACGCGCCCTCGAAGCGGCCAAAATGGCGATCACCTCGCCGCTGATCGAGGAGTCGATCAAAGGCGCGACCGGCATGCTGCTGAACATCACCGGGCCCGAGGACCTCGGCCTCTTCGAGGTCAACGAGGCGGCCCAGCTGGTCCAGCAGGAAGCCGACGACAACGCCAACATCATCTTCGGCTCGGTCGTCGACCAGTCGATGCGGGACGAGATCCGGGTGACCGTGATCGCGACCGGCTTCGAAGGCTTCGAGCTCCTGGCGCGCTCGCCTCAGCGGGTGCGTCGTCGCTACGAGTCGCGGCCCCGCGTGTCCGCCGAGGACACCGACATCCGGAAACTTCGCGTGTCGGACGACGACATCGACGTGCCGGGCTTCCTCAAAGAGTAGGCGCCGCTAGATACATTGGGCGGCGATGAACGTCGCCGCGCTTCGCCGCACCCCGCTTTACGAGCAGCACGAGGAGCTCGGCGCCAAACTGGTGCCCTTCGCGGGCTGGGAGATGCCGGTCCTCTACGAGGGGATCAAAGAGGAGCACTCCGCGGTCCGCACCCACGCCGGGATGTTCGACGTCTCCCACATGGGCGAGGTCGAGGTCGAGGGCCCTGGCGCGGTCGCCTTCCTCCAACTGGTGCTGTCGAACGACGTGTCGAAGATCGCGACTGGCGGAGCCCAGTATTCGTGCATATGCAACGAGTCTGGAGGGGTTGTTGATGATGTATTCGCCTACCGGCTCGGCACCGACCGCTTCCTGATCGTCACCAACGCCTCCAACCACGAGACCGACCTGCAGTGGCTCGGCCGCTGGTCGCGCGACTACGACGTCGCCGTCCGTGACGTCGCCGACCGCTACGCGATGCTCGCCGTGCAGGGCCCGCACGCCCGCGCCGTGCTCGAGCGCACGCTCAACATCACGCTGCCGGAGCGTTTCCACGTCCTCGCCCAGAGCGTCGGCCGCCGCCCGGCGCTGATCTGCGGCACCGGCTACACCGGCGAGGACGGCGTCGAGATGCTGATCGACCCCGAGGTCGCGATCCCGATCTTCAAAGAGCTGCGGCTGGCCGGCGTCGTCCCCTGCGGGCTTGGCGCGCGCGACACGCTGCGGCTGGAGGTCTGTTACCCGCTGCACGGCAACGAGCTGACGCCGGAGCGCAACCCGATCGAGGCCGACCTCGGCTGGTGCTGCAAGGAGGCGACGGGGTTCCTCGGGTCCCCGGCCGTCGCCGAGGCGCGCGCCGAGGGCACCGCCGAGCGCCTCGTGCCGTTCACGATCGAGGGCGCCGGGATCCCGCGGGACGGCAATCCCGTGCTGGGCGAGGAGGGCGTCCAGGTCGGCGTCGTCACCAGCGGCACCTTCGCGCCGTCCCTGGAGAAGGGCGCCGGGATGGCCTATGTCCGCAGCGACCTCGCCGAGCCGGGTGCGGAGGTCGAGATCGACGTGCGCGGCAAGCATCGGCCGGCGCGGATAGCTTCCAAGCCTCTTTACGCGAAAAGGAGCTGAACCTTGGCCGAGGCCAACTACCCCGATGACCTGCGCTACCACGACCAGCACGACTGGGTGCGCCTCGATGGCGACGAAGCGGCCGTCTTCGGGATCACCTGGTACGCCCAGGACACGCTCGGCGAGGTCGTCTTCTTCGAGCCGCCCGAGGTGGGCACGACGCTGACCAAGGACCAGCCCTACGCGGAGGTCGAGTCGGTGAAGGCCGTCTCCGACGTGATCGCGCCGATGTCCGGCGAGGTGACCGAGGTCAACGACGCCCTCTCCGACAGCCCCGAGCAGATCAACGAGGACCCATACGGCGCGGGTTGGCTGGTGAAAGTGAAGCTGACGAGCCCGGACGAGCACGAGTCGCTCCTCACCGCGTCCGAGTACGAGAAGCTGCTCGATCGCTGAATGCCCGCAATTTCCGGCCGGGCTGCCCCGAAAGCCCGCCCCCTCGTTTTCGTAGCCTGTAGGTGAGATGAGCCGCTACACCTCAGCCACCCCTGACGACCGCGCCGAGATGCTGGCCGCGATCGGGGTCGAGTCCGTCGATGAGCTGTTCGAGCAGATCCCCGGGCCGCTGCGCCTCGGCCGGCCGCTCCGGCTGCCCGCCGGGATGAGCGAGGCCGAGGTCTACGAGCGCCTCGCCGAGCTGGCGGGGCGGAACGCCGACGCTGACGAGCAGGTGAGCTTCCTCGGTGCCGGGATGTACGACCACTACGTGCCGGCGATCGTCGACGCGATCACCTCGCGCTCGGAGTTCCTGACGCCCTACACGCCCTACCAGCCGGAGATCTCCCAGGGCGGGTTGCAGGTGATGTTCGAGTTCCAGACCGCGATGTCGGAGCTGACCGGCCTGCCGGTGTCGAACGCCGGGCTCTACGAGGGGCCGAGCTCGGTCGCCTCGGCGGGCTACCTGGCGATGAACGCCACCAAACGGCGCAAGTTCGTCGTCTCGCGCGGCGTCCATCCGCACAGCCGCGAGACCCTCGCCACCTACACGGTCGGTTATGGGGCCGAGGTCGTGGAAGTGGGCCTCGAGGGCGGCGTGACGGACGCGGCTGCCCTGGCGGCGGCGGTCGACGGCGAGACGGCGGCGGTGATCCTGCAGAGCCCCAACTTCCTCGGCGCGGTCGAGGACGTCGAGGCGCTCGGCGCCGCGGCGAAGGAGCACGGCGCGCTGCTGGTCGTCGCCTGCGACCCGATGACGCTCGGGATCCTCAAGCCGCCGGGCGAGTGCGGCGCCGACATCGCCCTCGGCGAGGGTCAGCCGCTCGGCAACCGCCTGGACTACGGCGGCCCGTCGTTCGGCTTCTTCTGCGCGACCGAGGCCCAGATCCGCCGCATGCCGGGACGGATCGCGGGCGAAACCGAGGACGTCGACGGGCGTCGCGGCTTCGTGCTGGCGCTGCAGACGCGCGAGCAGCACATCCGCCGCGAGAAAGCCACGAACAACATCTGCACCGCGCAGGCGCTGAACGCGCTCGGCGCGATGGTCCACCTGGCCTGGCTCGGGCGCGAGGGCTTCCGTGAGCTCGGCGAGCTGCTGGTGCGGCGCACCGCCTACGCGCGGGAGCGGCTCGCTGCCGTGGACGGGGTCGAGTTGCTGCACGACGCGCCGGTCGTCCGTGAGTTCGCCGTGCGCCTCGACGCGCCGGTCGGCAAGGTGCTCGACCGGGTGGCGGAGCGCGGCATCGCCGCGGGCTACCCGCTGGGTCGCGAGTACGAGGAGCTCGAGGACGGATTGCTCGTCGCGATCACCGAGCGCCGCACACCGACGCAGATCGACGCGCTCGCCGAGGCTCTCGAGGCGGCGATCGCCGCGGAGCGTGGAGCGAAAGTGGCGAATAACGCCACCAACGCTCCACAGGGAGCGGTCGCATGACGCCGCTCGCCGAGGCACCGATGCAGCGCGAACGCGCGACGACGATCTACGAGAAGTCGAAGACCGGTCGGCGCGCCGCTTTCCTGCCCGACGCGGGCGTGCCGGAGACGCCGATCGAGGACCTGATCCCGGCGAACCTGCTGCGCGCCGAGGCGCCGAACCTGCCCGAGGTCGCCGAGCCGGAGATCGTCCGCCACTACAACCGGCTGAGCCGACGGAACTTCGACCTCGACTCGGGCTTCTACCCGCTCGGCTCCTGCACGATGAAGCACAACCCGCGGCTGAACGAGCGGGTCGCGGCGCTGCCCGGCCACGCCCGACTGCACCCGGCGCAGGACCCGCGCCGCGCCCAGGGCGCGCTGGAGCTGATGTATCTGCTGCAGGAGAGCCTCTCGGAGATCTGCGGGCTGCCGAGCGTGAGCCTCCAGCCCTCGGCCGGGTCCCACGGCGAGCTCGCCGGCCTGCTGCTGACCCGGGCCTACCACGCCGACCGCGGCGAAACGCGGACCAAGGTCCTGGCCCCGGACACCTCCCATGGCACCAACCCGGCGTCAGTGACGATGGCCGGCTACGACGTGGTGAAAGTCGCGACCAACGAGCGCGGCGGCGTCGACATGGACGATCTGCGGGCGAAGATCGCCGAGGATCCGTCCCAGATCGCCTGCCTGATGCTGACGAACCCGAACACGCTCGGGCTCTTCGACGAGAACATCCACGAGATCGCGGCGCTGATCCACGAGGCGGGCGGGACGCTCTACTACGACGGGGCGAACCTGAACGCGATCATGGGGCGGACGCGGCCCGGCGACATGGGCTTCGACATCGTCCACCTGAACCTCCACAAGTCCTTCAGCCAGCCGCACGGCGGCGGCGGGCCGGGGGCGGGGCCGATCGCGGTGAGCTCGCGGATCGAGCCGTTCCTGCCGCGCCCGCAGGTGGTCCGCAGGGAGGCCGAAAACGGCCACGGACCGAGCTTCGACCTCGACTTCGACCGGCCGAAGTCGATCGGTCGCCTGCGCGGCTTCCAGGGCAACTTCGGCGTCTTCGTGCGCTCCTACGCCTACATCCTCAGCCTCGGCGCCGACGGCCTCACCGAGGCCTCGGAGACCGCGGTGCTGAACGCCAACTACCTCAAAGCGCGGCTCGCCGAGGGGCGCGCCGGAGAGCGGCTGCCGATCGCCTTCGACCGCCACTGCATGCACGAGTTCGTCCTCTCCGGGCGGCCGATGAAGTCGGAGCTCGGCCTCGCGACCCTCGACCTCGCCAAGCGCCTGCTCGACTTCGGCTTCCACCCGCCGACCGTCTACTTCCCGCTCCTCGTCGACGAGGCGCTGATGGTCGAGCCGACCGAGACCGAGACGAAGGAGAGCCTCGACGCCTTCGCCGACGCGATCGAGGAGATCCTGGCCGAGGCCGAGACCGACCCCGAGGTCGCCAAGAACGCCCCCTACTCGACCCCGGTCCGGCGCCTCGACGAGGTCCGCGCGACCCGCAAGCCGGTCGTGCGGCAGCGGTTCGATGCGGGGGTCGGAGACGGCGGCGCCTCCGAGGCGGCCGCGAGCCGCGGCGCCGGCTCCGCGACCGAGACCGACTTCAACGACGCGACCTCGCCCGCGGACTCCGACGCCTGAGCGATGGCCGACCTCGCGGTCACCGGCTCCACCGGGGCGCTCGGCGGTCGCATCGCCCGGACGCTCGCCGACCTGGGGGTCGAGCAGCGGCTGATCGTCCGTGACGCCGGGCGGGCGCCGAAGCTCGACGGCGCCGAGGTCCGCGAGGTCCCCGGCGGCTACGCCGACCCGGCGGGCTTCCGCGAGGCGCTCGAGGGGGTCGGCACGCTCTTCCTCGTCTCCGCCGAGGAGGCGCCCGACCGCGTCGCCCAGCACCGAAGCGCGATCGAGGCGGCGCGGGAGGCCGGGGTCGAGCGCATCGTCTACACCTCGTTCCTCGGCGCCGCCGAGGACTCGACCTTCCTCCTCGGCCGCGACCACTGGGCGACGGAGCAGGCGATCCGGGAGACCGGCGTCGCCTTCACCTTCCTGCGCGACTCCTTCTACATGGACTTCATCCCCTTCTTCGCCGGGCCGGAGCGCACCTTCCGCGGGCCCGCGGGGGACGGCCGCCTCTCGCCGGTCTCCCGCGACGACGTCGCCGCGGTCGCGGTCCAGGTCCTCTCGACCCCCGGGGCCCACGACGGCGAGATCTACGCCCTCACCGGACCCGACCTCTTCACGCTCGCCGAGGCCGCCGAGCGCCTCAGCGTCCACACCGGCAAGCCGTACTCCTACGTCGAGGAGACGATCGAGGAGGCTTGGGAGAGCCGCCGTCCGAGCGGCGCGCCGGACTGGATGATCGAGGGCTGGATCAGTACCTACACCGCGATCGCCGACGGTTCGCTCGACCAGTTGAGCGACGACGTCGAGGCGGTCACCGGCCGCCCGCCGCAGACGCTCGAGCAGACCATCGACGCCCATCCCGAGCTGCTCGAAGGCTGATCCGCGGCGCGAAGCTTGTACGCGCCGGACGAGGCGCGGCGCGCGGAGGCGTGACATCGTGGGCGGCGTGAAGACGCGCGTCGCCGAGAGGGCGGATCTGGAGGCGATCGGCGAGACGCTGGCGCTGGCGTTCGAGGACGACCCGCTCTGGGGCTGGGCCTTCGAGGCATCCTCGCGGGAGCGCAAGCTGGCCTCGCTGGCGACGGTCTTCGGCTTCTTCGCCGAGGCGGCACTCGGGTTCGGCTGGGTGCGGGTGACCGACGGGGTGGAGGCGGTCGCGCTCTGGATCCCGCCCGGCTCGCCCGAAATGACGCCCGCCGACGAGGAGCGGATGCCGGGCGTGGTCGCCGCGGCCTGCGAGGCGGAGCCGGCGGCGCGGGTGATGGAGATGCTGGACGCCTTCGAGCGCAACCATCCGCGCGAGCCGCCGCACTACTACCTCAGCCTGCTCGCCACCCATCCCGACCACGCGGGCAAGCGCCTCGGCGTCGGCCTCGTCGCCGACAACCTGGCCGAGATGGACGCAGCCGACCCGCCCGCCGCCGCCTTCCTCGAGTCCTCCAACCCGCGCAACGTCGCCCGCTACGAACGCCTCGGCTTCCGCCCGACCCACGAGGTCGATCTCGTCGCCGGCCTCACCGGCACCCAGATGTGGCGCGGCCCGCGTGGGAGCGCGCCGCCGGAGAGGCATGGGCGGTTCGATGTCGGTCCCTGAGCGCGAGTCGCTCCGGCAGTCCTAGATCGGTCCTGGGCGTCTCGTCGCGGTCCTGGCTGGCTGTGACCGCGATGAGACGCCCAGGACGTGAGGGAGTGCTTCTTTCGCCGGGGGTTCGTGCATGATTCGCCACACCCGGCCGGGGTCGTTGACGAAGACGTCGAGAACTTCACGGTTCCGCGCGTCTTCGGTCGGGATCCGTGGACTTCCGTGACGAAGACGGCGCTCCTGGGCGTAGCCCAGAACGCGCTGCAAGCATTATCGGGGCTATAGCACCGGTAATGCTTGCAGCGGTGAATCCGCTGTTGTGCAACACGCATGGAAGTCAGGACTTCCCACGCTCTCACGCACGGAAGCCTGTACTTCCCGACATCTCCCGCGCGTCTCTCGCAACGGCGTCGGACTTCCCCATCACCTCACATCCCCGGCCGTCTCACCCACGGCCACAGCCAGCCAGGGCCGTGGGTGAGACGGCCCTCTCGCGGCAACGTCTCGCGTCCCTTCCCACACGGCGAGCGACCAGGAAGTCGCGCGCCCTAGCCGTCGAGGTCCGGCAGTTCCTGTTCGAGCTCCAGGACCGGGGCGAAGAGGTCGCCGTGCTTCTCGATCCGGTCGAGGACCATGTCTGACTCGAAGACGAGCTTGGACTTGTCGCCGGAGTCGGCGACGTCGGCGACCTCGTCCCAGGTGACCGGGGTGGAGGCGGTCTGGCGTTCGCGGGCGCGGAGGCTGTAGACGGCGATCGTCGTTTTGCGCTCGTGGTTCTGGGACCAGTCGACGAAGACCTTGTTCTCCCGTTCCACCTTTTTCATTTTCGAGACGACCTTGTCCGGGGTCTGCTTCTCGAGCAGCTGGGCGATCGCTTTAGCCATCGGTTTGGTCTTCTCGTAGTTGACTTTTTTGTTGTTCAGCGGGACGTAGACCTGCATGCCCTTGGAGCCGGAGGTCTTCGGGAAGCACTGGACGCCGAAGTGGCTGAAGAGGTCGCGCAGGCGGATCGCGACGCGGCAGCAGTCGACGATGTCGGCGGGCGGGCCGGGGTCGAGGTCGAAGGCGAGGACGGTCGGGCGTTTCGGGGCGCGTGCTTTGGAGAGGGAGGGGTGGAACTCGACCGTCGCCAGCTGTGCCATCCAGACCAGGGTGGGGAGGCCGTCGCAGACGCAGAAGTCGATCTTCCCGGCGCGCGGGCCCGCTTCGACCGTCGCGGTCTTGACCCATTTCGGCCGATGTTTCGGGCAGCGCTTCTCGAAGAATGCGGCGTCGAGGTCCTCGACCCCTTCCGGGAAGCGGCGCAGGGTGACCGCGCGGCCGCTCAGGTGGGGGATCATCGCCGGCGCCACCTTGGCGTAGTAGTCGATCATCTCCCCCTTGGTGAACCCGGTCTGCGGGTAGAGGACCTTCTCGACGTTGGTGAGCTTCAGCTCACGACCTTCGATCTCGACCTGGCGGCTCGTCCCGGCCACAGGAGGGACCTATTTCGCTTTGGCTTTGGCCCGTTTTTTGGGCGATTTTTTGGACGAGCCGGAGCCGTTCGAAGTCGATTTTTTCGAAGCTTTTTTCGGTTTGGCGGCAGATTTCTTCGCTCTCGAGGCTTTGGCTTTGCCTTTCGCCGCGCCGCCCTTCTTGTCCGCCACCGCGGCGATGCTTTCCTCGAGCGCCGCCATCAGGTCCGGGGCTTTCGTCGCCTTCGGCGCCTCGGTGTCGGCGGCGACGATCTCCTTGCCTTCTGCCTTGCGTTCGATCAGCGCCAGCAGCTGCTCGCGGTATTCGTCGTGGTAGTCCTTCGGTTCGAAGTCGGTGGAGAGCGACTCGATCAGCTGCTCGGCCATCTCCTGCTCCCGTTTCGCCGGTTTCTGGGCTTTCTCGGGGAGGATGTCGAGCTCGTCGACCGGCACGACCTCGTCGGCGAAGCGCATCGTCGTCAACGTCAGGACGTTGCCGTCGCTGCGGATCGCCGCCAGGTTCTCTTTGCTGCGCAGGACGAATCGCGCGATCGCCACCTTGCCGGAGGCTTTCATCGCTTTGGCGAGCAGCGAATACGCCTTCTCGGCGCCATCCGCGGGCCCCAGGTAGTAGGGGCTGTCGAAGTACATCGGGTCGATCTCGGTGAGGTCGACGAAGTCCTGGACGGCGATCGCGCGCGTTTTTTCCGGCGCCAGCGCTTTCATCTCGTCTTTGGTCAACGGCACGTACTGGCCCGGGGTCAGCTCATAGGCTTTGATGATCTCGTCGTAGGGGACCTCTTCGTCGGTCCCTTCGGCCACGCGCCGGTGTTTGATCCGCGCCGAGTCTTTCTCGCGGATCTCCCGCAGTGCGATGTTGCGCCGCGCCACCGCGCTGTACATCCGCACGGGGACGTTCAGCAGCCCGAAGCTGATGTTGCCGGACCAGATCGCTCTCGCCATGCGCTGGATTGTTCCAGCCATTGCGCTGGGCGCAAGTGCCCAACGGGGATCGGTCGGGAACTTGCGCTTCCTAGACTCGGCCGGTGACCCGGCAGCAGCGCCTCACGCTCATCGCGACGATCCTCGGCTCGACCGTCGTCTTCCTCGACGCGACGATCGTCAACGTCGCCCTGCCCTCGATCGGGCGGGAGCTGGACGCGGGGCTCGCCGGGCAGCAGTGGGTGGTCGAGGCCTACATGCTCACGATGGTTTCGCTGCTCCTGGTCGGCGGCAGCCTCGGGGATCAGTTCGGCCGGCGGTGGCTCTTCGTGGTCGGCCTGGTCGCCTTCGGCGGCACCTCGATCCTCTGCGCGCTCGCCCCGACCGAGGAGTTCCTGATCGGCGCGCGGGCGCTGCAGGGGATCGCCGGGGCGCTGCTGGTGCCGGGGTCGCTGGCGATCGTCGCGGCGACCTTCTCCGGCGAGGAACGCGGCAAGGCGGTCGGGACGTGGACCGCGTGGACTGGGATCGCGACGGTCTTCGGGCCGGCGGGCGGCGGCGCGCTGGTCGGGCTGATCTCCTGGCGGGCGATCTTCTGGGTCAACATCCCGCTGATCGCGGCGACGGTGGTCCTGACCCTGCGCGCGGTCGAGGAGTCGAGCGACCCCGACGCCTTCCGCGGCATCGACGTCCCCGGCGTGCTGCTCTCGGCGGCGGGCCTGGCCGGGCCGGTCTTCGCGCTGATCGAGCAGCCGAGCCGCGGCTGGGGTGACCCGGTCGTCTGGGCGCCGCTGATCGCGGGCGTGGCCTGCTTCGCGGCCTTCGTGTTCTGGGAGTCGGTCGCGAAGCGCCCGATGCTCGACCTCTCCCTCTTCCGCATCCGCAACTTCGCGGTGGCGAACCTGACGACGCTGACCGTCTACGCCGGCCTCGGCGCCGGGCTTCTCTTCGTCGGGCTCTACCTGCAGCAGGTGGTCGGCTACTCGGCCTTCGAGGCGGGCCTGGCGACGACGCCGATCTCGCTGCTGCTCTTCTTCCTGTCCCCGCGCTGGGGACGGATGGCGTCGGGGACGGGGCCGCAGCTGCCGATGACGCTCGGGCCGATCGTCGCCGGGCTCGGCATGTTCCTCTACCTCCGCCTCGACCCCGGCGCGTCCTACGTCGCCGACGTGCTGCCCGCGGTGCTCGTCTTCGGCCTCGGGCTCTCGGCCACGGTGGCGCCGCTGACCGCGACCGTGCTCGATTCGGTGGCGGAGAACCGGGTCGGGATCGCCTCGGGCGTCAACAACGGCGTCTCCCGCGTCGCCGGGCTGCTCGCGATCGCGGTGCTCGGCGCGGTGATCTCGGCCCACTTCGGGGCGCGGCTAGACGCGGAGCTGAACCGTCCGGTCAGCATCGGCATCGAGAGCGAAGCGCTGCGGAAGGAAGAACGCCGCCAGATGAGCGCCGCGATCGCCGAAGCCAAGGAACAGCCGCTCGGGATCCCCGACACGGGCGGTCTGTACGGCAGCGTGCGGGTCCCGCTCGAAGCGGCGGCGTCCGATGCCTCGACCTCGGCGTTCCACCTCGGCGCGCTGCTCGCCGGGTCCCTGATGATCCTCGGCGGGATCGCCTCCGGCATCGGCATCCGCAACAAGCGCCGACCCGACCCCGAACCGGTCGAGGAACTAGATTTGGCGGCCAATGCCTGACGCGAAACCGATCATCTTCTCCGGCATCCAGCCGACCGGCCGCAAGCACCTCGGCAACTTCATCGGCGCGATCCGCCAGTACGTCACCGGCCAGGACCGCGGCAACCCGGCGATCTTCTGCGTCGTCGACCTGCACTCGATCTCGGTGCCGTACGACCCCGAGGACCTGCGCGAGCGTGTCCTCGACACCGCCGCGATCCTGCTCGCCGCCGGGCTCGACCCGGACCGCTGCATCTTCTTCCGCCAGGCCGACGTGCGCGAGCACACCGAGATGACCTGGTACCTCTCCGCGGTCACCTCCCACGGTGACCTCGACCGCATGACCCAGTTCAAGGAAAAGGTCGGCAAAGCGCGCGAGCTGGCCTCGGCGGCGCTCTTCTATTACCCGGTGCTGATGGCCGCCGACGTGCTCGTCTACCGCGGCAACGAGGTGCCGGTCGGCGAGGATCAGTCCCAGCACGTGGAGCTGATGCGGGAGATCGCCCGGCGCTTCAACGCCCGCTTCGGCGAGACCCTGGTGGTGCCGGAGCTGGTGCTGCCGAAGGTCGGCGCGCGGATCATGGACCTGCAGGAGCCGGAGCGGAAGATGTCGACGACCGGCGGTACGCCGCAGGGCACCGTGCTGGTGCTGGACGACGAGAAGACGATCCGCAAGAAGGTCGGCTCGGCAGTGACCGATTCGGGGCGCGAGGTCCGCGCCGCGCCGGACAAGCCGGGGGTGACGAACCTGATCGACATCCTCGCGGTGGCGCGGGGGAGCGGTCGGGAGGAGATCGAGCGGGAATTCGACGGGGTTGGTTATGGCGACTTCAAGGCCGCGGTGGCCGACGGGGTGGTCGAGCTGCTGGCGCCGGTGCGCGAGCGCTACGAGGAGCTGCGGCCCGACGAGGCGGCGCTGGAAGCGACGCTGGCGGCCGGGGCGGAGAAGGCGCGCGCGATCGCGTCGGTGACGGTCGCCGACGTGCGCGAGCGCATGGGCTTCGGTTAGCCCGCCCCGAATCAGTTCCGGCTACGCCGGAAATACCGCTGATTTGGGCGCTTGGGAGCGTCCCGAGGGGCGTCTACCCTGATTCGGATGGCTATCGCCTCCGAACTCGACCTCGATCTGGACCTCGACGTCTTCGCCGGACCGTTCGACCTGCTGCTCGCGGTCGTCCTGCGCGAGGAGGTCAGCCTGCTTGAGCTGCAGCTCGGCGAGGTCGTCGTCGCCTACATCGATCACCTCGAAGAGGCGGGTGAGCTCGACCTCGAGGTGGCGACCGAGTTCCTCGTCCTGATCGCCTCGCTGCTGGAGCTGAAGTCGCGGCTGATGCTGCCGCGCGAGGAGGACGGGATCGAGGCGATGAAGCCCGAGGAAGCGGTCGAGGAGCTGCTCGCCCGCATGCTCGAGTACCGCCGCTACCGCGAGGCGTCCGGCGCGCTGGTCGAGCGCTTCGAGGCGGAGCGTCCCTACCTCTACCGCTCGGCGCCGCTGCCCGCGAACCTGCGCCGCGTCGCCACCGACGCCGCGGTCGCCGTCTATGACCCGCAGCGGCTCGGCTCGGCGATCGGCGACCTGCTCAAGGAGCCGGAGGAAGTCGACGTCTCCCACATCCGCCCGACCGTCTCCCTCCAGCGCCGCCTGCGGGTGCTGCGCGACGCGCTCGAACGGCGCTCGAGCTTCGACTTCGACGAGGAGTTCGGCAACGAGGACCGGCTGACCCAGGCGGTGACGATCTTCGCCCTGCTCGACCTCTACTCGAAGGGCGAGGTGACCTGGGAGCAGAAGGAGAACTTCGGCCCGATCCAGGTGCGGCGCGGGACCCAGGCGGTCGCCGCGTGAGCGACCTCGCGCGCACGGTAGAAGCGCTGCTCTTCCTCTCGCCGGACCCGGTGGCGATCGCCGACCTCGCCGAAGCGACGGAGGCGACCGAGGGCCAGGTCGCCGAGGCGATCGAGCTGCTGAGCGAAGACCTCGCCGAGGGCAAACGCGGGATCGTCCTGCGGGTGATCGGCGGCGGCTTCGCGCTGGCGAGCGACCCCTCCGCGGAGGAAGCGGCGCGTCGCCTGCTGGCAAAGCCGCGCACCCCGCCGCTGACCCCGGCGCAGGCCGAGTCGCTGGCGATCGTCGCCTACCTGCAGCCGGTCTCGCGGCCGGAGATCGCCCGGATCCGCGGCGTCAGCTCGGAGTCGGCGGTGCAGACGCTGGCCGATCGCGGGCTGATCGAGGAGGCGGGGCGCTCCCAGTTCGGCGCCTCGCTGTTCAAAACTTCGGAGCTCTTCGAACGCCTTTTCGGCCTCTCCGGCCTCGACGACCTGCCCGATCCCTCGCAGTTCGACCCGACCCCTGAGGACGAAGGCGAGTTGCGCGAGCGGCTGCTGAAAGCCGGCGAACAGCGCGCCGAGTAGCGTCGCGCGGCAATGCGCCTCGCCAAATACCTCGCTCACGGTGGCGTCGCCTCGCGGCGCAAGGCCGAGGAGATCATCGCCAAGGGCGTGGTGACGGTCGGCGGGGAGGTGGTCGTCGACCCGGCGCGGAACGTCGAGGACGGCGACGACGTGCGCGTCAACGGCGCCCCGGTGGGGGCGGAGACGACCGAGGTCTGGGCGGTGAACAAGCCCGCGGGGGTGGTGTCGACGGCACGCGAGCCGGGGGAGCGGCGGGCGGTCGTGGAGCTCGTGGACTCGCCGGCGCGCCTCTATCCGGTGGGACGCCTCGACGCTGACTCCACCGGGCTCCTGCTCCTGACCAACGACGGCGCCCTCGCCAACCGCCTCACCCATCCGCGCTACGAAGTCCCGAAGACCTACCGCGCACGCCTGGCGAAAGCGCCCCGCGAGCGCGAGCTCGCCCGGCTCCGCGAGGGTGTCAAGCTCGAAGACGGTCCCACCGCGCCAGCCCAGGTCCGCAAAGTCGGCGACCGCGAGATCGAGATCGTCCTCCGTGAAGGCCGCAACCGCCAGGTGCGCCGGATGGTCGAGGCGGTCGACAACCGCGTCGTCGCCCTACAGCGGATCGGGTTCGGGCCGCTGAAGCTCGGCAAGCTCGCCGAGGGAGATTCGCGGCGCCTGAGTCGAGACGAGGTCAAGAGGCTGAGCGCGCCTCAAGCTCGGTCCGGATGACGGCAAACACGGCTTGCGGTTCTCGTTCTGCTTCCCGCCAGGAGACGCGCAACACGCCATAGCCGGCAGCGATCAGTTCTCTGGTGCGTTTGTGGTCCCGCTCGAACGCCACCTCGATCGCGTGATGGCGCCGACTGTCGGCCTCGACGACGAACCTCTGCTCCGGCCAGAAAAGGTCGACCTCGAGGACCCGCTCGGCGGTGCGGACGGGGGCGTTCATCTCGGGGATCGGTAGTCCGGCCGCGGCGACCAGCGGTAGGAGCTTCGCCTCGAAAAGGCTGCGGATCGTCGAGTACCGCGCGGTCTCGGCGACTGGCCGCCATTCGTCGAGGACGATCCGCAGGGCGGGCGCTCCCCGACGCCGTGGCCCGTTATCGAGAACCGCCTCCACCGCCGCGATGTCGAGGACGCCCCGCGTGGCGGCCATCTCGACCGCCTCGCGCAGCTTGTCGATGCCATGGGTCCCCGCGAGGTCGACGATGGCCCGCGCCACGGTGGTGCAAGGAATTCCGTAAGCGGTCCGCACTTCGGAGGGCGCCGGATAGGGCGCTTTGTGGACGCGGACCCCGTCGACCTTGCGGCCGGCCTGCCCCGGGCAGATCACATCCACCACGACCGGGTTCTTCTCCCGCAGTCCGAGCAGCCAAGCCGCGCTCCGATGCGAGATCACGGTCCCGGGCCCGCAGGCGAGCACGACGGCGCGAAGCCGTGCGCGCGGTCCCACAGCGCGGTGTCCGAAAGCGAAGACGGTCCGTTGCACCGGATGGAGTCGTCCCGCGTCCACCCACCGCGAGATGACGTCGTCGCGTAGTCCGGCCGCCCTGAGCTGCGCGGTCGTCACGAGTCCTTCCTGTTCCGCCGCAATCGGCGCCAGGCGTCTGGTTGCGGTGTTCGAAACTTGCGCCATGGCCAAGTAAGGAACACCGCAAGGAAATTGACCCCCCTCGGAGGGCTAGAGGCGGCTGGGGAAGTCGCTCCTTGCGCTCCTTTGGGAAGATGCGCGGCCGATGGACGTTGGCAGCTACCAGGGACCGCAGCGAAGGCTGTTCGCGCTCAGGGGCGCGGTGCAGGCGGAGGAGAACTCGCGGGACGCGATTCTCGCGGCGACCGCCGAGCTGATGCGGACGATGATCGAGCGGAACTCGCTCGAGGCGGACGACATGGTCAGCTGCATCTTCACCACCACAGCCGACTTGGATGCGGAGTTCCCCGCGGTAGCGGCGCGTCAGCTTGGGCTGGACACGGTGCCGCTGCTGTGCACCCGGGAGATCCCGGTGCCGGGCTCGATGGAGCGGGTGATCCGGGTGATGCTGCACTACTACGCCGACGCGGAGGCGAAGCCGGTGCACGTGTACGTCGGCGCGACCCAGGCCCTGCGCGCGGATCTGAACGCCGCCCAGTAGCGCGACCCGTCAGAATCTTCCGCCGATGACGGTCACCTACGCCGACAAGCTTTCGCGGATGCCGGGCTACAAGGCCGGCGTGCCGACCGGGCAGGCGCCCGAGGCGATCGCCGCCGGGCGGATCGCCCAGCTCGCCTCCAACGAGTCGCCGATGCCGCCGCACCCGAAGGTGGTCGAGGCGATCGCCCGCGCCGCCTCCTCGATGAACCGCTACCCGGACCCCGACGCGACGCTGCTGCGCCGCCGGCTCGCCGACCGTTATGACGCCCAGGCGGGGAACATCGCGGTCGGGAACGGGTCCTGCGACCTGCTGCTCGCCGCCGCCTCGGCGCTCTGCGAGCCGGGCGACGAGATCCTCTACGCCTGGCCGAGCTTCTCGATGTACCCCTACCTGCCGGCGCTGACCGGGGCCCGCGAGGTGCGCGTGCCGCTCGCCGAGGGCGACTTCCTCGACCTCGACGCGATGGCGACCGAAGCGACCGCGGCGACGCAGCTGCTGATCGTCTGCAATCCGAACAACCCGACCGCGACGCACCACCCGGTGGCGGAGATCGGCGCCTTCCTGGAGAAGGTGCCGTCGCACACGACGGTGATCCTCGACGAGGCCTACGTCGAGTTCCAGACCAACGACCATCCCGACGCCTCGCTCGACCTGCTGAAGGACTTCCCGAACCTGGTCGTCCTCCGCACCTTCAGCAAGTGCTACGGGCTCGCCGGGCTGCGGGTCGGCTACGCGATCGGCTCCTCGAACTTCCGCGCCGCGGTCGACGCGGTGCGCCAGCCGTTCAGCGTCAACGCGCTCGCCCAGGCGGCGGGCGCGGAGGCGATCCTGCACCAGGACGACGTGCTGACGCGGATCGAGTCGACCGTCGCCGAGCGCCTCAAGGTCCAGGAGGCGGTCCAGCGGCTCGGCCTGACGACCTCGGAGTCCCAGGCGAACTTCTCCTGGATCGACCTCGGCGACCTCAACGAAGCCGCGGTCATCGCGGGTCTCGCCGCCGCCGACATCGCGGTCCGCGCCGGCGCGCCGCTCGGCGACCCCGGCCACATCCGGGTCAGCTACGGCACCCCCGAGGAGGACGACAGGTTCCTCGCCGCGCTCGCCCCGCTCGTCGGGTAGCGCTAGACCTCGGCTCCCCCGCGTGGTACAACCCACTGGCTGTGAGAAGCACTGCCACCACCGCCCTTGAAACCCCGATCGCGCTCGACGCGACACTCGGCCGTGGCAGCCTCACCGCTTATTACTGGCGATTTACTTAGGCGTCCGGCCCGGCGGCCCAAGGCCGCCCCGAGACAGTCTTCGGCCGGGCGCCGCAGCTGCGGGTGCGCTCTCACGCACCCAGGCACGTCCGCGTCAGGACCAGGGGAAGTTACGATTGCAGCGTTTTGGAGAAAGGCGAAGGGAAAATGATCATCGGCATGCAGGGCGCGAAGCGGGACGGCGTCCGTGAACAGCGGATCGCAAAAGTGGTCGAGCTAACGGCGCCGGGCAGCCTGCTCGGGGAGCTGCCGCTCGGCGAGGAGCGCACCAAGACGGTCATCCAGAGCCGTAAAGAAGTCGTCGACGTCCTCCACGGGCGCGACCCGCGGCTGATGGTCGTGGTCGGCCCGTGCAGCGTGCACGACCCGAAGGCGGCGCTCGACTACGCCAACCGCCTGGCGACGGTGGCGAACGACCTGCGCGAGGACATCCTCGTGGTGATGCGCGTGTACTTCGAGAAGCCGCGGACGACGGTCGGCTGGAAGGGCCTGATCAACGACCCGCACCTCGACGGCTCCGCCGACGTCAACGCCGGCCTGCGGATCGCCCGCAAGCTGCTGCTCGAGGTGGTCGAGCTCGGCCTCCCGGTCGGCTGCGAGTTCCTCGACCCGATCACGCCGCAGTACATCGCCGACACGGTCGCCTGGGGGGCGATCGGCGCCCGCACCTCGGAGTCCCAGACCCACCGCCAGCTCAGTTCCGGCCTCTCGATGCCGGTCGGCTTCAAGAACCGCACCGACGGCAACGTCCAGGTCGCGGTCGACGCGGTCCGCGCCGCCGCCGCCCAGCACGCCTTCGCGGGCATCGACGACGCGGGCGCGCCGGCGATCCTCCACACGACCGGCAACCCCGACTGCCACATCATCCTGCGCGGCGGCCACGGGATGCCGAACTACCACGTGCCGGAGGTCGAGGACGCGCTGGTCACGCTCGGCGTCGCCGGGCTGCCGGAGCGCCTCGTCATCGACGCCTCCCATGACAACAGCGGCAAGGACCCGGAGAAGCAGTTCTTCGCGTCCGGCGAAATCGCCGACCAGATCGCCGACGGCAACAAGGCGATCACCGGCGTGATGCTGGAGTCGTTCCTGATCGAGGGCCGCCAGGACCTGAAGCCCGGCGCGGAGCTCGTCTACGGCCAGTCGGTCACCGATGCCTGCCTCGGCTGGGAGGACACCGTCCAGGCGCTCGACCGCTTCGCCTCCGCGGTCCAGGCCCGGCGCGCGTCCTAGTGCCATGAGCAGTTCGGCGGCCGCGGGGCCGCGCTCGTGACCCCGCGGATCGCCGTCCTCGGCGTCGGGCTGATCGGCGGTTCGATCGGCCTGGCGGCGCGGGAGCGCCTCGGCGCCGAGGTGGTCGGCTACGACCCGGACCCGGCGACCCGCGACGCGGCGCTCGCCACCGGTGCTGCCGACACCGCCACGGACTCGATCGCGATCGCCGTCGAGGGCGCCGAGGTGGTCTTCTGCGCGGCGCCGGTCGGGCTGCTGCCGGAGCTCGCCGCGGCGGCGCTCGCGGCGGCCGGGGACGACGCCGCGGTCACCGACGTCGGCTCGACCAAGCGCGACATCGTCGCCGCGCTCGGCGCCGACGGGCGCTTCGTCGGCGGGCACCCGCTGGCGGGCGCCGAGACCGCCGGCGTCGCCAACGCCCGCGCTGACCTCTTCGAGGGCGCTCGCTGGTACCTGACCCCGACAGAGAGCTCCAGCGGCCTCCTCTACGACCGCCTGCAGCGCGCCGTGGCGGGCCTCGGTGCCCGTCCCCAGGCCATCGACGCCGCCGCCCACGACCACCTGATGGCGACGGTGAGCGGCATGCCGCACGCGGTCGCCAACGCGCTCGTCGCCGAGGCGGTAGGGGACCTGGCGGAGGGCGAGCGCCACCCCGAGGTCGGCCCGAGCTTCCGCGACGCGACCCGCGTCGCCGGCTCCAACCCGGGGATCTGGGCCGACATCTTCGCCACCAATAGCGTCGCGATCGCCGACTCGATCGAGGCCGTGGCGCGGCGCCTCGACGCGGCGGCGGCGCTGATCCGCTCCGGCGACCGCGAGGCGATCGGCGCCTGGCACGAAGCGGCCGGCGAGGACCGTCGTCGGCTGCTCGAAGCCGAGCGTCCCGATGGACCGTTGTTCGAGCTCCGGGTGATCGTCCCGAACCAGCCGGGGACGATGGCGCGGCTCGCGCTGGCGCTCGGCGAGGCGGGCGTGAACATCGAGGACATGGCTCTGCACCCGGCCTCGGACATGAGCTCGGGGGCCGTGTCCCTGTGGCTGGCCGGGGAGGAGCAGGCCGAGCGGGGCGCTGCCCTGGTCCGTGAGCTGGGCCACGGCGTGACCGTCGTCGGCACCGGCGGATAGCCGGCAGATAGTTTTCGGCGCCGCCATGACTGACCGAACCAACTTCGGGCCGCACGGCGCCCTGCGCGGCGCCCTCCGGCCGCCCGCCGACAAGTCGATCTCCCACCGGGCGGCGATGATCGCCGCGATGGGCGAGGGGGAGACCGAGGTCGTCGGCTACCTCGACGCCGCCGACACCCGCTCGACCCTGGAGGCCGTGCAGGCGGTCGGGGCGCGCCTGTTGCACGAGGAAAAGGCGACAGACGTGGTCGGCGAGGGCGACGGCCTCGGCGCGCCGACGCTGCGGATCGCCGGGGTCGGCCTGCGCGGCGCGCGCTCGGCGTCGATCGATGTCGGCAACGCGGGGACGCTCCTGCGCCTGCTGCCGGGCTGGCTCGCGGGGCAGCCGAAGGGCGCCTGGAAGCTCGACGGCGACGAGTCGATCCGTAAACGGCCCGTGGACCGGATCGCCGACCCGCTGCGCCAGATGGGCGCGGTGCTGGGCGCGACCGACGGCCTGCCGCCGCTGCGGGTCGAGGCGGCGCCGCTCCACGGGATCGCCTACGAGCTGCCGATGGCGAGCGCCCAGGTCAAGTCCTGCGTTCTCTTCGCCGGGCTGCTCGCCGAGGGCGAGACGCGGGTGGTCGAGCCGCTGCCGACCCGCGACCACTCCGAGCGCATGCTCGCCGCCGCCGGCGCCGACGTGCGCCGCGAGGGCGACACGGTGGTCGTGACTCCCGCCGATGGCCTCGAACCGGGCCGGATCGTCGTCCCCGCCGACTTCTCCTCCGCGGCCTTCTTCATCGCCGCCGCGACGATCGTCCCGGGGAGCGACGTGCTGCTCCACGACGTCGGCCTGAACCCGACCCGCACCGGCCTGCTGGCGATCCTCGAGCG
>Ga0268266_10001142_pt1 | contig 32955 bp, 28 predicted proteins | sample KBSS13metaG_FD_190356 | JGI IMG/M metagenome (GOLD analysis project Ga0268266, IMG submission 190356) | Switchgrass rhizosphere microbial communities from Kellogg Biological Station, Michigan, USA - KBS S1-3 metaG (SPAdes) (version 2) | ecosystem: Host-associated > Plants > Roots > Rhizosphere... | reverse complement strand
TGGAGAAATCGCCGCCGAAGACCCCATCAACGGCGATTTCTCCATCGGCTCGGCCGACTGGATGTACCGCAACCTGCTCGCCCGCGTAGAAGCCGTCGTCCCCATCGAGCGCCGGCCCCTGCGTGAAAAGCTGTGGGACATCCTGCAGATCATGCTCGGCGACCGCCGCCAGGCGTGGGAGATGCAACCCGACGGCTCGTACGTGCAGCGCGTAGCGGGGCCGAACGATTTGGGCACGCATCAGTTCCTGATGAACCAGACGAAGGCGACGTCGCTCTCACGCGAAGAGTTGCGACTGTTTCACTGATCCATTGCAGGCCCCCGTAGGGCACGCTATTGCGTGCCAAACATTCACGCCGTCACCGCGTCCGTTGCAGGCTGATCGTCGTCGATCCGATGCCCACCGTCTGCTTCACCTGCATGCCGTTGATCAGCCCTGTGCGCATGTCGTACGACGCAGCCGACTGCTCGGCCGGCGATTGATCGGCGAAGATGACCGACCCATTCTGCACGCCGGCCACGCTCAGGCGGTGCTTGGTGTACGGGTCTTCGTCCAGCACCTGGCCCTGCTGCACCTTGCCGAGGATTTGCGGATCGATCCACATGTTCGCGAGGCTGCCTGCGCGGTCGGCAACGTTCGGTTGCGGCTGGCCGCCGTTGCCGTAGTCGATGGCGGTCGTCTGGCGGAACGTGACGCTGTACGCGTCGATCTTGCCGATCTCCCATCGCATGCTAAACCCGCACTTCATGCTGGGGACCTGCGGAATTTCGGTCACGTACGTCCCGCCGAATTCCATGCCGCGGAGCTGGGCCACCTCGCGCGGCCCTTGCTGGCCGATCCACGGGAGCGTCACCTGCCGCATGTTCACGAAGAAGCCCTGCGTGATGTTGTTGGTTTGGCCGCCCCACGTGCTCGTGCCATTGGGGCCGGCAATCATCTGTCCCTGTCCCATCGTGCTCGAGCCCGTGGAGATCATGAGCCCGGTCTGCGAGTCGTACGTGCTTTGAGTCCAGCCAGTGTCGACCTTGGTGATGATGCGCACCACGTTGAACGTCTGATTCTGCAACTTGTACGGCCCGCGCCACACACGCACCACGCCGCCGGGGCCGTTCTGCATCTGCGCGAGCTGTCGCGGGTCCATCCAGTAATCGCCGCCGTTGTTCACCGGCAGGACGTAACCCGTCGCTGAGATGAGCGTGACGTTCTGGTTCTCTGGATTGATCAGGTAGTTCTTGGCGTCAACGACCGCCGTTCCGTTGTTCACACTGGCTACGGTCAGTTGCTGATATCCGTATCCGCCCGAGCCGGGATTATTCTGCTCCGACCACCTGCGGCCGTCGGGGGTGGTCCAATTGCCTTGGTCGTCCGGTGCAAGCACGGTGGTGGCGCCGGGGATGCTGGCCGATCCGCTCCAGAAGGTCAGGCGCACGCCGGGCTTGAGCCACGCGGGCGCTGCGTCGTTATTCCCCCCGGGACCGAATGGTCCGGGCTGCGGCCCCGGTGCGGGTGCCGGACCGGGGCCGACGGGACCAGGCTGCGGACCGGGGCCGGGTTGCGGCTGGTTGCCGCCCATCAGCGCGGCGATGTCTGCCCGTGCGAGCACCACGTCCTGCTGCTTGTCATTCTCGTCTTCCACCGTCAGCGTCAGCTTCGACCCGACCGGCCCCATGACCATCGCGCGGAGCTGCTCGGGCGCCAGCTTCTCAACCGACTTCCCGTCAACGGCCATCAAATACAATCCCGCTTTGAGTCCCGCGTTGGCCGCAGGACTACCGGGAAGAACCGCTGCGATGACGAGTTCGCCGTCGGCGTTCTGTTCAAATCGAATTCCGATTCCGCCCACCGCGTTTGCATCGACCGGCGGCGCAGGATTCGGATTCACCGGAGCACCACCGCCCAACGGATTCGGAGCCGCGCCACCACCACCCAGCGGATTTCCTCCTCCCGGCGGCGCGAGCACGCCCTGTCGCTTGAGCGGATAGTTCTGTCCGGCGCTCGTGATCGTGATGTCGTTCCCGTTGATGCCGATCGAAAACGGATACTTCTGTCCGTCGGCCACGAACTGACCCGAGAGCTGCGAATTGTTCACCCATCCGCCGCACGCGTATCGATTGCCTTTGAACGTGAGCCAGCCGGTGTAAGCTTCCTGGGCCGCGTCGTAGTTCATGTCGAGCGAAATGTTTTCACCGACAAAGTTCCCCGCAAACGGCCGCTGCTCGACGGCGGGTTTCGCCAGCGGATTCTCCGCGTGTGCGATCGTGAACGATAGCATGACAATCCAAGCAAACCCGATTGGCCAGCGCATGTGTCGCATGTTTTTCCCGCGCAAGAGAGAAATGATCGCGGCCCACCCATGGGCCACGAAATCACTGTAAGTTCGAAAAACATTTTTGCCACAGATGAACACGGATGCACACAGATCAGTAATTTGAATTCTTGCTTTCTCACGTGTAAAAATCTGTGCCCCATCTGTGGCAAAATTGGGTCCCGCATTAGCAATTGCGGAGATTCCTTGACTTTCGCCCGATTTTCGGCTTTAATCCGTTCACCATGCAGCGCACAGCCCTTCGACTTCCGCAACTTACGTCGGCCCTTCCGGGCCTGACGACAATTTGCACGTGATCGCAGGGAACGCTGCCTAGATGGAATTTGGATGACCCCTGCGATCAACATCGTAGGGGTTTTTTGTTTGGCGGAGTCTTCAGTCAGTTAGGAGCAGGTCATGGAACAGATTCGTATTTTCGACACCACGTTGCGCGACGGCGAACAATCTCCCGGATGCACCCTCACGCTCCCGGAAAAGCTGGAAATCGCGCACCTGCTCGAAGACATGGGTGTCGACATCATCGAAGCCGGCTTCCCGATCAGCTCTGACGGCGATTTCGAGTCCGTCCAGCAGATCGCCAAAGAGATCACCCGCTCCACGGTGTGCGGCCTGAGTCGCTGTACGCCCAAGGACGTGGAACGCGCCGGCGAAGCGATCAAGCACGCCAAGAGCGGCCGCGTGCACATCTTCTGCGCTACCAGCAAGATCCACCGGGAGCACAAGCTGAAAAAAGGGAAAGAGACGATCCTGCAGATCAGCGTCGACTCGATCAAACAGGCCAAGCAGTACACCAACGACATCGAGTTCTCGCCAGAGGACGCGAGCCGGACGGAACTGGATTTCCTGGTGGAGATGGTGCACGCCGCGATCGAGGCCGGCGCGACGACGATCAACATGCCCGACACGGTCGGCTACGCGACGCCCAGGACGTACGGCGAAATCTTCGCCCACGTGCGAGCCAAGCTGCCGATCATCGACCAGCGCAAGATCATCTTGTCGGCCCACTGTCACGACGATTTGGGCATGGCCGTCGCCAACTCGCTGTCGGCGGTTGAAAATGGCGCCCGTCAGGTGGAGTGCACGATCAACGGCCTGGGGGAGCGGGCCGGCAACGCCGCTCTGGAAGAAATCGTCATGGCGCTGCGAACGCGCGGCGATTACTTCAAGGTCGGCACGCGGATCGATTCAACGAAGTTGTACGCCGCCAGCAAACTGGTCAGCACGCTGACCGGAATGGTGGTGCAACGCAACAAGGCGATCGTCGGCGAGAATGCGTTTGCGCATGAATCGGGCATTCACCAGGACGGCGTGCTGAAATACCGCGAAACCTACGAAATCATGGACCCGGCCACCGTCGGCATTCCCAAGGGCGCGTTGGTCCTGGGCAAACACAGCGGCCGGGCGGCGTTTAAGGACCGCATCAACACGCTCGGCTATCACCTGACCGACGAACAGGTCGAGGCCGCGTTCGTACGCTTCAAGACGTTGGCGGATAAGAAAAAGGAAGTCTTCGACGAAGACATCGAAGCCTTGGTCGACAGCCAGCTGGAAATCAGCGCCGGCCTGTGGGAATTGGCCGGCCTGCAGGTCACGGCCGGCAGCAACACCACGCCGACGGCGACCGTCACGCTCAAGGACGCCAACGGCGCCGTCCTGCAAGACGCCAGCATCGGCGACGGCCCCGTCGACGCGATCTACTCGGCCATCCAGCGCCTGACCGGCGTGAAGATGTCGCTCACCAACTACCGCATCCGCGCCATCACCAAAGGCAAGGACGCCATGGGCGAAGTGCAGATCGAACTGCAACACAACGACCGCATGGTGCGCGGTCGCGGAATCAGCACAGATATCCTGGAAGCGAGTGCGCTCGCGTACGTCGCCGCGATCAACCGGTTGAGGAGCTATTCGAACCGGGAACGATTGGTGACGCAGCACTCTGGGGTTTAAATCAGGTATGTCATCCTTAGAGCGTGGTTGAGAAGCCGCCAGGGTAAAGGCTAGTCATCCTGAGCGTACACGCGAAGGATCTGCGTCAACCGTCGATCGATGTCAGGTCCTTCGCAATTACGCTCAGGATGACATTTTTTTCGTAATCATTTCTCGACGAGCTTCTCAACCAGTTCCGCGTAATACGAAATGATCAGATCCGCACCCGCGCGCTTGATCGCGATGAGGGATTCGAGCACTGCGCGATCGCGGTCAAGCCAGCCGTTGCGGGCGGCCGCTTCGAGCATCGAGTATTCCCCGCTCACCTGGTACGCAACGACGGGCACGTTCACGCGGGCGCGGACGGCGCTGATGACGTCGAGGTACGGGCCGGCGGGTTTGACCATCACCATGTCGGCGCCTTGTTCGATGTCGAGGTCGGCTTCGAGCAGGGCTTCGGACAGGCCGCGCGCGGCGTCCATCTGGTAGCCGCGTCGGTCGCCGTGGCTGGGGGCGGAGTCGGCGGCGTCTCTGAATGGGCCGTAGAAGGCGCTGGCGTATTTCACGCTGTAACTGAGGATGACGGTGTCGACGAAGCCGGCGGCGTCGAGCCCTTTGCGGAGCGCGCCGACGGTTCCGTCCATCATGCCGCTGGGGGCGACGATGCCGGCACCGGCCTTCGCGTGGTTGATCGCCTGCTGCACGAGGCGTTCAACCGTTTCATCATTTTTGACCGTCGATCCGTCCGCCGTCAGCGGGCCGCAATGGCCGTGACTGGTGTATTCGCAGAAACAGAGGTCGGTGATCCCCACCATGTCGATTTTCGCGTCGGTAACGCGCTTGAGCAGCCGGCAAACCACGTTGTTCGCATCTAAAGCGGCCGATCCGAGGGGATCTTTTTTCGCCCGGTCGATCACGCCAAAAATCAGATAACTTTTGAACCCGGCCTTAGCGCGTTCGTACAGATACTGCGTGGCGATGTCGACCGACATCTGAAACACGCCGGGCATGCTTGCCACTTCCCGGCGCTGATTCACCCCTTCGGTCACAAACACCGGTACGACAACATCACTGCGACGCAATTGCACACGTTGCAGGGCCTCTCGAAGTGATTTCTGAAGCCGTAACCGACGCGGACGAACGGAAAGATCGAGCGGCTGTGCCATTTTGGCCGATTATAGGGTTATCGGGTGCAAATCGCCAAAGCCGAGCCCGCAATGCTGTACAGGAACCATGACTAAGGCTAGCATACACTTTACTGGTCGAACGAATCGACCGACTGCTCGCGCCGCCCGATCCGCTACGTGTTTAGTGCTGAATGGATGCCCGACGCAAGGATGTGCCTCAGCCGGTTCATCGTTTGATTTTAAGAAGAAGTAGAAAGGACGCACTCGTGAATACCACTCCCGCTCAAGGTTCGATCGCGGCGACTCCATCGCCGTACTCGGCCCCTGTTCGTTTCGCCAAGGGGGATGCGTTTTACAAGGAGCTCAAACGCCGCGTTGATGCCTATTTCACCGACACTGGAAAGAACCCCCGCGATGCCTGGCAGATGTACCTGAAGACCGCCATCCTGCTCGCCTGGGCCGCCTCGTCTTACATCTTCCTCGTGTTTTATGCCCACGCATGGTGGCAGGGCATTCTCGGTTCGATCTCGCTCGGCATTTCTGCAGCGTCCATCGGTTTTAACGTTCAGCACGACGGCGGCCACCGCGCGTACTCCAAGTTCAACTGGGTCAACAAGGTCATGGCGATGACCATCGACATGCTCGGCGGCAGCTCATACGTCTGGAACGTCAAGCACAACGCGATCCACCACACCTACAGCAACATCACCGGCCACGACGACGACATCGACGTCGGCCCGCTCGCCCGGCTGTCGCCGCACCAGCCGCGACTCTGGTTTCACCGCGTACAGCACTTTTACATGTGGCTGCTCTACGGGTTTATCGCGATCAAGTGGCAGATTTTCGATGACTTCTTCAACGTCGCCATCGGCAAGATCGGCTCCCACAAGCTCCCACGCCCCAAGGGCTGGGACCTGGTGATCTTCATCGGCGGCAAGATTCTGTTCTTCACGCTCGCCCTCGGTATTCCGTTCTACTTCCGAGCCTGGCTGCCGGTGCTGGTGTTTTATCTCACCACCTGCCTGATTAACGGTGTGCTGCTGAGCGTGGTCTTCCAACTCGCCCACTGCGTTGAAGAGGCCGAATTCCCGATGCCCGATGAATCGACCAACACAATGGAAAGCCATTGGGCCGTCCACCAGGTTGAAACGACGGTCGATTTCGCCCGCAGCAGCAAAGTCCTCACGTGGCTGCTTGGCGGATTGAATTTCCAGGTGGAACACCACCTGTTCCACAAGATTTGTCACGTGCACTATCCCGCCCTCTCGAAGGTCGTTGAACAGACCTGCCGCGAGTACGAGATTCAGTACAACGAGCACCCAACGTTCATGGCCGGCGTTGCATCCCACTTCAAGTGGCTGCGACGCATGGGCATGCCGACGCCGACCGCGTAAGCTTCGGGTATCGATTTGAAATTAAAGCCTCGGTTGATCGACGATCAGCCGAGGCTTTTTTGTTGCTTGGCTTTTGCTTTGGCGGTGGCGAGGACGGCGTCGAACATCGCCGGCGTGAGTTTCCCAGTGAACGTGTTCTGCTGGCTGACGTGGTACGAGCCGATGAGCCAGACTTCCCCGAGTTGAACGAGCGATCCGTGGCCGAACTTGGGGCGAGGAGACGGGATCGGCTGCGGCTTTCGAGCGGCCAGTGCGATCGTCGCGTCCCATGCGATGGCACCGAGCGCGAGGATCACGCGTTTCTGCTTGAGAAGGTCCCACTCGCGATCGAGATACACGCTGCACGCCGCGAGTTCCACCGGCAACGGCTTGTTGTCCGGCGGTGCACAACGACCCGCGGCGCCAATGTACACGCCGGTGAGTTTCAGCCCGTCATCGATTGAAACGCTGGTCGGCTGGTTGGCGAGCTTCGTCCGGTGCAGGGCCGCGTAGAGGAAGTCGCCGCTGCGGTCACCCGTGAACATTCGGCCGGTGCGGTTGGCGCCGTGAGCGCCCGGAGCAAGGCCAATGATCCACAACCACGCCGCCGGATCGCCGAAGCCGGGGACGGGTTTGCCCCAGTAGGTTTGATCAAGGTACGCCCTTTTTTTATCGATCGCGACCGCCTCGCAATACGTCCGCAGGCGCGGGCATGCGTTGCAAGTGACGATCTGCTGCTGCAAAAGTCTCAAAGAAAGTCGCATGAAAAAACGTTGGATGACTCAGCGCCGATCAAACAACAACTCGTCATCCTGAGCGTACTCGCGAAGGATCTGCGTTAACCTTCGATCGATCCAGATCCTTCGCGAATACGCTCAGGATGACGAACCTTGGATTTTGACGACTTCACTTCTCAAACACAGTCTCGGGACGACAAACCGTGTGCATCGGCGAAGTGCATCACCACGAATACGCTTCCGGCGCCGCCTGCTTCGCCCAGTCGCTCACGCCGTCGTCGGTCGGGCCCTTCGGACCCGGGAAAATCTTGTCGAGCGACTTCATCGCGGCGTCGTCGAGCTTGATCTCCAGTGCCCTTAGGCTGCCGGTGAGTTGGTCCATGGTACGCGGGCCGATGATCGGCGCGGTGACGGCCGGGTTGTGCAGCGTCCACGCAATCGCAACGTCGGCGGGCTGCTCACCGAGTTCTTTGCAGAAGCCTTCCCACTTTTCGAGCTGCGGGCGGAGTTTTTCCATGCGCTTCTGCGCCTGCTCGCCGCCGCGGCGGGCGAGGTCGGTTTTCTGTTTCTGCAGGATTCCGCCGAGCATGCCGCCGGCCAGCGGACTCCAGGGGATCACGCTCAGGCCGAACTGCTTGGCAGCCGGAAGCACTTCAAGTTCCGGCAGGCGACACAGCAGGCTGTATTGTGATTGCTCGCAGACGAGCCCGAGGAAGTGCCGCTGCTTCGCCTGGTGCATCGCGTCGGCGATATGCCAACCCGCAAAATTGCTGCTGCCGACGTAGAGGATCTTGCCCTGCTGCACGAGCGTCTCGAACGCCTGATACAGCTCATCCCACGGCGTGTCGCGGCTGATATGGTGCATCTGGTACAGGTCAATGTAGTCGGTCTTCATCCGCTTGAGCGAATTCTCACAGGCACGGCGAATCTTGAGCGCGCTCAGGCCGCCCTTCATGGCGATGTCGCCGTCTTCGATCTCCATGCCGCCGTACACCTTGGTGGCGAGGATCGTCTTCTCCCGTCGCGAGCCGCCTTTGGCGAACCACGTGCCGAGGATTTGCTCGGTGACGCCTTCGCCTTTCTTCCAGCCGTACACGTCGGCGGTGTCGAAGAAATTGATGCCGAGCTCGTGGGCCTTGTCCATCTGGGCATGGCCTTCAGCTTCGGTGGCGTGCGGGCCGTAGTTCATCGTGCCGAGACAGAGGCGGGAGACTTTCAATCCGGTGCGGCCAAGGTTCGTGTATTGCATGGGGGAAGATTAGTCGTGGTAAAGGGTGAAAACAACCGGACCGCAATTGAATGCAGATGAACGCAGATTGAGACTGTATTTCGTCTCAATCTGCGTTCAGCAGCGTCAAACCAAATTGCAGATTCCTACTTCTTAAATACTTCCGCAAAGAACGCCTTCATCGCCTCAAACGAGCGCTTGTCGGCCTGCTCGTTGTAGGCGATGCCGGGAATCTTGTGACGGTCCGCATCCGGATTGGTAAACGCGTGGACGGCCCCGCTGTACATGTTCACTTCGTAGTTGGCCCCGTCGGCCTTCATCTCTTCAACGAATGCGGTGACTTCCTCCGGCTTCACCATGGGATCGTCCGCGCCGTGGCAGACGAGGACTTTGGGCTTGATGTCATGCTTGGCCTTGTCGGGCGAGGCGAGGCCGCCGTGGAAGCTGACGACGCCGACGAGGTCCGCCCCGCCGCGGGCGAGTTCAAGAACGGCCGATCCGCCGAAGCAGTAGCCGATGCCGGCCAAGCGCGCGGTATCGAGCTTATCGCCGGCCGACGACTTCATCGCTTCGATCGCCGCCATCGCGCGGGCGCGGAACTTGGCGGGATCGCTTTTAAGCGGCATGGCGAGCGCGCCGGCGTCTTTTGGATTATCGACCACCTTGCCATCGCCGTACATGTCCGCGGCGAAGCCGACGTAGCCCAGCTCGGCCATCTGCTCGGCGCGGTGCTTGGCGTAATCGGTCAGGCCCCACCACTCCGGAACCACGAGCACGCCGGGGCGAGCGCCCTGAACTGCGTCGTCGTACGCGAGGTAGCCTTTACAGGTCACGTCGCCGTCTTTGTATTCGACGGTTTGAGTCTTGATCGCGGCAAACACCTGTGCGGGAAGCAGGATGACTAGAGCAGCGAGAACGAATCGACGCATAGAAATCTCCTTCTGAATGGATTGAATGATAGACGTGTAGGGTGGAACTATTCAACGCACCTTCGCGAATCGTCCGAAATGCAAAGATGTCATCCTGAGCGAACTCGCGAAGGATCTGCGTGCCTCGTCGATCGATGCCGGATCCTTCGCGAGTACGCTCAGGATGACACTCACTGCGGGACTTGACTACACCTCTTCGCGCAGTCGCGTCTGCACGTTGTCGAGCACGTTCATGAAGTTAATGTAGCTGTCGTACGGAGATTCGTACGGCGAGAAGTACTTATGCACGTCGCCGTCGGCCCAGTACTTGGTGCACATGTAGTAGAAGTGATCGCTCGTGGTCAGCCGGCGCCAGTCTTCGAGCAGTTGAGGATCGTTCTTTTCCTTGAGCGGCCCTTCCAGCTTGAACAACTCGTGCAACGCGTTGGACTGCATCGCATTGCCCAGCCACGCAGACAGATCGCGCTCGGTGTCGGCCCAGCTGATCATGTGCGGCACGTCGATCTCGCCGACGGGCTCGTAGCGGTCGATCACCTGGCTGGGGGTGAGGAACTCATTGTTCCCGTGCTTCATCACCTCGGCCGGGATGTGCTTCAAGAAATCGAAAATCCCCGTCTCAGCCCACTGGTGCTCGCCGAAGGTTTCGTAGTCCATGAAGATGTTGCAGACGAACCCGTTGCCGTTGATCTGGTTGACCCAGTTGCCGAACTTCTCGGCCGTGAGCGGATACTGCTCCCACGTGGGCTCGCTGAAACGGAACGCGATGTCGTCGCTCAGCCGGTAGTTTTTCAGGAGCAGTTTGAGCTTGGGCGCGTGCGGTGGGCGGTAGACGAAGTTCGGACTGCGGAACCCGAGCACGTGATCGGCCCCTTCGGCCAAAATCGCGTCGTAGCCCATATGGCTGACAAAGTGCGCGAGATCGTTGTTGTAAATCAGCTCGGTATTGCGGAAAACGCGCGGCTCCTGGTTGAACAGCGTCTTGATCTTCTTGCGGTGCAGTTCCACCTGGCTGCGAAATTCTTCGCGCGAGTACAGGAACGAAAGCGAGTGGTGGTACGTCTCGTCCAGAAACTCCACGCAGCCGGTGGCGTTGAGCTGGTGAAAGCTGTCGAGCGCCTCGGGGCAGTCTTTCTCAAACTGCTCAAGCGCTGTGCCGGTGATAGAGTAGGCGATGCGGAACCGGCCCTCGTGCTCGCGGATGGTGTCGAGGAGCACCTGATTGGCCGGGATGTAGCACTTGGCGGCGATCTTTCGGAAGAGTTCCGAGTTCAGTTGGTCATCGAAGTAGTGTCGATCGGTATCGAAGACGCTGTAGCGCCGGAGTCGGAACGGTTGATGCACTTGAAAGTAGAGGCAAACCGAGGCCATGGCACCGCATTGTACGCGCGATCAACAAATGGTCTACGCCTTGGCGGCAGATATCACAGCCTATAACAACCGCGTTGCGTGCAATCCTTATTTACGGCGGGCAACGAGGCGGATGGAAATGTTCACGAGGAAAATCAGCACGATCAGCGTGAGAATTCCCGCCATCGCCACGTTCTTCTGCTCGTGGTACGGGCCGGTTGCATAGTCGTACACCTGCTTGGTGAGCGACGGAAACGGCTGATTGAGATCGCGCCAGTGGCTGAGTTCGAAGCCGCTCTTCGGATCTGCGTAAAACGGAATCAGCCGGCTGCCGAGCGTGGTGAAGATGAGCGGCGCGGTCTCGCCGGCTATTCGGGCGATCGCCAGCATAATGCCGGTGACGATGCTGCCGGTGGCCGAGGGGATCACGACCTGGAGAATGGTCTTGGCTTTGTTCGCGCCCAGCGCGATCGACGCTTCCCGATAACTCTGCGGCACGAGGCGGAGCATTTCTTCTGTAGTGCGCGCCACGATCGGGATCATGATAAATGCCAGTGCGAGCGCCCCCGCCCACGCGTTGTAGTTACCGATCGGACGGACCAGCAGTTCATAACCGAGGATGCCGACCACGATGCTCGGCACGCCGGCCAGTACATCCGAGACGAATCGCACCGGCCCGGCCAGCTTGGACTCGACGTCGTATTCAGATAGGTACACGCCCGCCAGCATGCCGACGGGAATTCCGATGACACTGGCCATGCTGATCAGCGTGCACGTGCCGACGATCGCGTGGAGCATGCCACCGGGTGCGTGCGGGTCGCCGCTGGGCGGCTTGGTGAAGAAATCCCAGCTGAGCGAGGTGGCGCCTTGGTACACCAGGAAACTCACCACCAGCAAAAGGAGAAACAACACCGACGCCGCAAACGCAATGCACAGGCCGAGCATGAAATTGCTCTTGAAGCGATCGATCTTGTCATGCAGCGTGAGGGCCGGGCCGACGGTGAATTCAATCTTTTCCGGGATTGCGGACATTTGTCTTCCTCTCAGGTTACTGCGCTAGTGAGCGGCGGCCGATCGCGAATCTTTTCCAACCACCAACTTGCGGGCCACCACGTTGAACACGAGCGACATCAGGAGCAGGATCAGCGCCACTTCGATGAGTGCCGACCGCTGCAGGTCGCCAGACGCCTCGGCAAATTCGTTAGCCAGCAGCGACGCCATCGACTGCGCCGGCGCAAATGGCGATGGTGAGATCTGGTTGTTGTTGCCGATGACCATGGTGATCGCCATTGTCTCCCCGGCCGCCCGGGCCAGGCCCAGCATCACCGCGCCGAACAAACCGCTTCGGCTGAACTTCAACATCTCTTTGCTGCTCTGCCACCACGTGGCGCCGAGCGCCGTGGTGCCTTCGACTTGCGCGCGAGGCACGCCGGTGAGCACGTCGCGGCTGATGGCAGTGATGATCGGGATGATCATGATCCCCAGCAGCAACCCGCCACACAGCATGTCGCGGCCCGTCGTCGCGCCGTTGAAGTGCATGAAGCCCAACCCCGGCACGCTGCCGAACAAACCGTTCAGCCACGGCTCGAGATACTTTTGCATGAACGGCCCGAACACGAACAAGCCCCAGATGCCGTACGCGATGCTGGGGATGGCCGCCAGGAATTCCACCATGAAACTGACCGGCCCCACGAGCACCGCCGGCGCTACGCGGATCAGGAACAGTGCGGTGCCGAAACTGAGCGGGATGGCGAACGCCAATGCGATCACCGACGTGCAGGCCGTCCCCCAGATCACGGGGAGTGCGCCGAACACCGGTTCGATCGTGTCGACGATCTGCTCGCCGTCGGCGTCGAACATCAGCTTGTTGTTCGCGTCACGGCGAGGCTGCTCGAGCGTGTTCGATCGCCACTCGGTCCCAGTCAGGAATTTCAAACCAAATGTGCGGACGGCGGGAATGGCCGCGGTCGTCAGCACGATCAGCAACGCTGCGATCATCAACACCACCGACAACGCACTGGCCCGAGTGACAAACGCCAGCACCGTGTCGCCGCTAATGCCGGTCGATCGGGCTTTGAAATCAAACGACATGGCCGGGCCCGTTTGCTCCGGGCCCGGCTGAGTCGTTGGAAGAGATTCACTCATTGAATTTCTCTCGCGTGAAAACTTACTTCAACGGCGCGCCGCTGTAGGTGAGCCCGTCGATTGCTTCGGCGGCCTTGGCTTTTACGCCGTCAGCCAGCGGAGCGTAGTCGAGGCTCGTGGCCAGCGACTGGCCTTCAGCGGTCGTCGCCCACTTGAGGAAAGCGATGAGCGTCTTGGCCTTCTCGGGGCTCTTCAGGTACGCCAGATCTTTGTAGACGATGATGTACGTGAAGGCCGAGATCGGATACGCGTTCTCGCCGGCCTGATCCCAGATGCTGACCGAGAGGCTTTCCTTCATGTGATCGACTGCACCGGCGCCGGCGGCCGACACGGTTTCAGGCGAAGCCTTGATAAACTTGCCGGCCTTGTTCTGCAGCAAGGCGTACGGAATCTTGTTCGCCAGGGCGTAGTTCACTTCGATGTAACCGACGGCGCCCGGGACGGCCTGCACGATGGCGGTGACGCCTTCGTTGCCTTTGCCGCCCTGGCCGACCGGCCACTTCACTTGCTTGCTCGCGCCGATGCTGCCCTTGAAGTCTTCGCTCTGCGTGGCGAGGAAGCTCGAGAAGACGAACGTCGTGCCGCTGCCATCCGTGCGGGTGGCGACGGTGATGTCGAGCGCGGGGAGTGTCGCGCCGGCGTTGACTTCGGCGATCTTCGCGTCGTTCCACTTGGTGATCTTGCCCGAGAAGATGTCGACCAGCAGCGGGCCGGTGAGCTTGAGGTCACCGGTAAAGCCCGGCAGGTTGTAGGCCGCGACGACTGCGCCGGCGACCGTCGGGATATGCACCACCGCGTCCTTGGCGGCGGTGATTTCCTTCTTGTTCATCGGAGCATCGGAGCCTGCGAAGTCGACGGTGTGCTCAGTGATCCCCTTAATGCCGCCGCCGGAGCCGATCGACTGGTAGTCGATCTTCACATCGGGGTTGGCCTTCTGGTATTCGGTCACCCACTTCTGATAGATGGGATTGGGGAACGTGGCGCCCGCGCCCTGCAGGCGGGTTTCCGCCATGCACGTGCCCGCGACGGCCAGACTGGTTAACATCACAACGCCCGCTCGTTTCATCAACTTCAACATGGACCTTCTCCTTTGTGGAATGGTTCTCTAATCCGTTGGCGGGAGAGTAAGTCGCGATTATTAACGCTCTGTTAATGGGCTGTTATCGAAGCGAGAATTGTTAAGAAACGCGTGTAAGCACCTGTGAAAAAGACGCTTAAAAAATGAAAGATGATTTGAGATCAATGCCCGACGATGCGTTCCTCCGGCAATGCCGCGTGGAAACTTTCCGCGGCCCCGGTCCGGGCGGGCAGAAGCGGAACAAGACGAGCTCGGCGGTGCGGATTACTCATCTGCGGACGGATCTGCATGCGATCGCCGGGGAGTCACGCAGCCAAGCGACGAACCGGGCAGTAGCGCTGGGCCGCTTGCGGCTTCGAATGGCGATCGAACTTAGGCAGCCGATTGATATCGCAGTCTATGAATTGCCGGAATGGTTCACGACGGGCGTGGCAGTCAGCAATCCGGTCTATCCGCAGGTGGTTGCAGTTGTTCTGGACGTCCTCGCCGCGACCGATTGGTCGACGGCGGGCGCCCGGAAGCTCATCGGCGTGGGTTCCCGCGAATTTACGTCGTTTCTGCACCGTGATCCGGCGATCTGGGCGGTTGTCCAGCGGGAGCGGGCGTCCCGAGGTCTGAGACCGCTCTCAAACACCTAACGCGATCCCTCGGGCGAGTGGAGTGCAAGTACTCATTCACAATGTCGGAAACTTGACCTTCCTGCCCCCTCCAACTAACTTATCGCCCTCTCGGGCTGCGTGAACCGAGGGTTTGTGCTTTTTTGCACGAACATTCGACGCAGCAACGGCGGAGCGGTGATGCCTAAAGATTCTGAACCCGACTGGGGCCGATTCGCAGGAATTGGTCTCCAAATGGGAGTCGGTGTCGCGCTCGGCGTCGTCGTCGGGAATTGGCTCGACAACCGGTACGGCTGGTCGCCTTGGGGCGTGGTCGTCGGTTCGATGCTCGGCCTCGCCAGCGGAATGTACCTGCTGATCCGAGACGGCATGCGGATCAACAAGGATTGAAACGGCATGCGTGCCTTGATCGTCGTGCCTGTCGTGCTCGCCCTGTCGGCTGCTCTCGGATTTGCAGCGTGCCGGGCGCTCGGCGTGGAACCGGGGAATCGTGAAATGTGGATCGCGTTTGCCATCGTGATGGCGGCGTCACTTCTCGCGGCGGTTCCGGGAATTTTAGTTCGCGGCTCATCGCAGTATGCGATGTCGCAGGCGGGTCTGGTCGGAACCATCGTCCAGATGTTCGCCGCGATCGGGGCAGGAGGATTCGTATTCCTCAAGCTTCAACCCGGGCCGAGCTTTTTGTACTGGCTGGCAGGATTGTACTGGGCCGGTCTGATCGCGTTGGTCGTCTGCTTCGTCGCAGCAGTGAAATCGGCACCGCCCGAAGCACCGCTGCAGACGCCGCGGACCTCAAAACAGTAGAGAACTGACTATGCTCCACTTGCTAGCCGCTGAAGCTCAGAACCCGATGACGCACGTGCTGCCGCATCCGATGCATTTCGACATCGGCCCGATGCACGTGACGAACCAGATGTTTATGGCCGGCGTTGCCGCCATCCTGATTCTGCTGATCTTCCCGGTTCTGTTCCGCAAGGCGGCTATCGAAGCCCCAACCGGCGCGAAGAACTTCTTCGAATCGATCCTCGAATTCCTCCGCGTCGAAGTCTTCCGCCCCGCACTCAAGGAACACACTGATCGATTCGTGCCGTTCCTTTGGACGCTGTTTTTCTTCATCCTGTTCTGCAACCTGCTCGGCCAGATTCCGATCGGCGAAATCGTCACGCTCTTTACGGGTAAAGAATCGCACCTCGGCGGCACTGCAACGGGCCGGGCGACGACGACGGGCGCACTGGCAGTGTGTGCGTTCTTATTCGTTCACCTGAGTGGCATCATCCAGGTCGCTCGCTCGCTGATGGACGGCACGTACGGCCATCACGCTCACCACGAAGAACACAGCGCCGATGGCGATCACGGTCACGAAGCGGCCCACGATTTGGAGCATGTCCGCGGCGATGCCCTCGCCGCGGACGTTCCAGCAAACTTCGACGCCCTGAAGAATCCAACCAATCACTATAAAGACGACGAACACCTCGGCACCCACGGCCACGGCCATGGCCCCAACGCTCACGCCGCCGGCGTGAACCCGGTGCTCGCGATCGCTGCCGCGTTACCGCTGTACCTGTGGAACTTCGCCCCACACCCGTTCAAGCCTGCCGAAGACGGCTCGCCGATCGGCTGGCTCGTGGACATCCCCATGTGGTTCGCTTTGCTGGTGCTCGAACTCATCGGCGCGGTCATTAAGCCGTTCGCGCTCATGATTCGTTTATTCGCCAACATGATCGCCGGCCACATCGTGCTGGCGGCGCTGGTGCTGCTGATTCCGGTCGCTTCCAGTGTGGCGATTCAGATCGGCATCGGCGCTCCGGTGACCGTCCTTAGCTTATTGATTCGAGTGCTCGAATTGTTCGTGTCGTTCCTGCAGGCGTACATCTTTACGTTCCTGACGACACTGTTCATCGCCAGCGCCGTAGCGCCGGAGCACTAACAAACTTCGCCCATGAGCAGCCGACGCCTGGGCTATTAACTTTAAGTTCGGCAAAAATTGATTCGCGGCCGTCGACGATTGTCGATGACTCGCATTGTTCCGAGCCTGGCTCGGAGGAGTTTCGCATGATGACTGATATGCTCGCACAGACGGCGACCACCGCCTGGTCGTTGTTCCCGGACAAGGGTTTCGGGATTTTCGGCGCCGCCCTCGGCGCTGGTCTGATCGTTCTTGGCGCTGCCAAGGGCATCGGCCACCTCGCCGGTCAGGCGATGGAAGGCATCGCTCGTCAGCCCGAAGCGGGCGGCCGCATCGGCACGAACATGATCATCGCAGCCGCGCTGATCGAAGGTTTCACCTTCTTCGCGCTGGTGATCTGTCTGCAGCTGGCCGGCAAGGTCTAAGCTAAAAACAACGCCCGGCGGGTGAAAACTCGCCGGACGTCTTTAATGAATAGGAACACGACTATGTTCAAGCGATTGATTCTGGCTCTGGCCCTCGCGACTGCCCTGCTGCTCCCCGCCGCCGTTCGGGCCGAGGAACACATGCCGACCGTCGAAACCGGCAAGGTGACTGAAACCGGCAAGATCGTCGAGCACGACGTTCGCACCGCAGGCACAGAGCACGCCGTTAGCGAGCACGAGGGCGCCGAAAAAGAAGCTCCCCTGCTGCCCGAACTGAACGACAAGCAGACGTACTACCAGGCACTCTGGATCGTCATCATCTTTGTCGTCCTGCTCGTCGTCCTCTACCCGACCGCATGGAAGAACGTGCTGGCCGGGCTGAAGGCACGCGAAGCCAAGATCCGCGGCGACATCAGCAGCGCTGAAGCCGCCCGCGCCAAGGCCGAGGCGACGCTCAAGGAATACAACGTCAAACTCGCCGAGGCCGAGACGAAGGTCCGCGACATGATCGCCAAGGCCGTGACTGACGCCGAAGCCGCCGCCGCCACCGTTCGCGCCCGCAGCCAGGCCGAAGCCGAAGAGGCCAAGGAAAAGGCGATCAAGGAAATCGAAGGCGCCAAGAACGCCGCCCTCCGCGAGGTGTACGACCAGACCGCGCTCCTCGCGACGAACGTGGCCGAGAAGATCCTCCGCCGCAACCTGAACGCGGATGATCAGCGCGATCTCGTGGCGCGAAGCCTGGAGCAGATGCAGTCGGTGAATAAGAACTAATGTAGGGTCCGCCTTGGCGGACCGCTGCACGACATGGTCCGCCAAGGCGGACCCTACAAGATCGAACTTGTAACATGAAGACCAAACACTACTCAACGACCGCCGTCATCTACGCCCAGTCGCTGCTGGAGTTGGCTGAGGAGAAGGGCCAGACCGACGCGATCGGCACGGACCTCGCGTCGCTGGCCGACGCGATCGCCAACGATCCCGGCCTCAAGCTTTTCACGATCGACCCGAGCGTGAGCATGGGCCAGCGTTCGGCGTTGCTGAAGCGGGCGTTCGAAGGAAAGATATCGCCCCTGCTGCTCAACTTCCTCGGCGTGTTGAACGCCAAGGGCCGGTTGAACGTGCTGACCGAAATCAGCGACGCCTACCAGCACCTGCAGGACGAAAAGAACGGCAAGATCGAAGTCGATGTGACGGTCGCTCAGCGGCTTTCGCAGGACCAGCTCGATCTGGTGCAGCAGAAGGTGAGCAGCGCGCTCGGCAAGAAAGCCGTCGTGCAGCAGTTCGTCGATGACTCGATCATCGGCGGCCTGACGCTGCGGGTGGAAGACAAGCTCATCGACGCCAGCGTGAAGTACCAACTCGAGGCGATGAAGGAACAGTTGTTAGCGGCACGACCGAAGTAATTAAAAAAACGATAACGGACAAAGATTCAGACTATCTGGAGCAAAGACAATGGCCATCAACGTTGCGGAAATCACGAACATTCTCAAGCAGGAAATCGCCGGCTTTGACCAAAAGGTCCAGGTCAGCGACGTCGGCACGGTCATCGAAGTGGGTGACGGCATCGCCCGCATCTACGGACTCTCCAACGCGATGGCCGGCGAACTGCTGGAGTTCCAGAACGGCACGATGGGCCAGGTCTTCAACCTTGAAGACGAGTCGATCGGTGCAGTTATCTTCGGTAACTACCTGACCATTCAGGAAGGCGACACCGTCAAGTCCACCGGTCGTCTGCTCGAAGTCGCCGTCGGCGACGCCGTCATTGGCCGCGTGGTGAACCCGCTCGGCGTTCCGCTGGACGGCCTCGGGCCGATTCAGTCGAGCGAAACCCGAAAGATGGACATCGTCGCCCCCGGCATCGCCGAGCGTAAGCCGGTGACCGAGCCGCTGAGCACGGGCATCAAGGCGATCGACTCCATGATCCCGATCGGCCGCGGCCAGCGCGAGCTGATCATCGGCGACCGCAAGACCGGCAAGACCGCCATCGCGATCGACACGATCATCAATCAAAAAGGCAAGGGCGTGAAGTGCTTCTACGTGGCCGTCGGTTCGAAAGAATCGACCGTCGCGGGCATCGTTGAAGTGCTCAAGAACGCCGGCGCGATGGAATACACGACAGTCGTCGTCGCCACCGCCGCCGATCCCGCACCGCTGCAGTACATCGCCCCGTACGCCGGCGCCGCCATGGCCGAGTACTTCATGTGGAAGGGCGAAGCCACGCTGGTGGTGTATGACGATCTCACCAAGCAGGCCGCCGCGTACCGTCAGCTCTCGCTGCTGCTTCGCCGCCCGCCGGGTCGCGAAGCGTTCCCGGGCGACGTGTTCTACTTGCACAGCCGCTTGCTCGAACGCGCCGTGAAGCTCTCTGACGCGCTCGGCGGTGGCAGCATGACCGCCCTGCCGATCATCGAAACCCAAGACGGTGACGTGTCGGCGTACATCCCGACGAACGTTATCTCCATCACCGACGGCCAGATCTATCTGGAACCCGAACTGTTCTTCGCCGGCGTTCGCCCGGCCGTGAACGTCGGTATCTCGGTCAGCCGCGTGGGTGGCAACGCCCAAACCAAGGCGATGAAGAAAATCGCCGGCTCCCTGCGACTTGACCTGGCCGCCTATCGCGAATTGGAAGCGTTCTCGCAGCTCGGTACCGAACTGGACAAGGCCACACAGGCCCAGCTCGATCGTGGTGCACGTCTGGTCGAACTACTTAAGCAGCCTCAGTACCGTCCGATGTCGTTCGAGCAGGAAGTGTTCGTCATTTACGCCGGTGCCAAAGGCTACCTCGACGACGTGGCCGTCACCCGAATCGCTCAATTCCAGGACAAATTCCTCGCGTACATCGACCGAGCCGTGCCGCAGCTTCGATCGGACTTGGTCGCCAAGAAAGAGCTCACCGACGCCATCGAAGGCCAGCTCAAACAGGCCCTGACCGACTTTAAGGCCAAGGAATGGTCGAAATAAGTCCCGGGTAGCGTTTATTCCTATTAAAATGAGAGCGACGGTTGCAACGAACGCGACCGTCGCTCTTTTTTTTGGGGCCAACCGCTTCACCTGACAATATTCTGGCTTATAATACGTTCCAGAATCGCGTCGCTTGGGTCTGTGGGCGTACACATCTGACGTAGGAATAAAATCAGAAACGTTGTTCAACCAAGCCGTTGGACAAGGTGTATAAAAAGTGGATCACCGGCCCGACCGATACCAACGAGTCGGTCTGATTGCGGTCATCTCGTTGAGTGTGGTGTCTTACACGTGACTTAAACTATGTTTGAAGGACGACGACCCTCCAATCTCAGCACCAGCGGCGAATCGGGATCACTCCCCCAGTCGATCTACGACTACGACGTTATCGACTACATCGGCGAAGGCGCCGGCAGCGTTCTGTACGTCGTCAGCCATCACGAAACCAAGCAGATCTACGCGCTCAAACACGTCCTTCGCAAAACGGAAAAGCACGTCCGATTCATCGAGCAGGTGGAGAATGAGTTCCGCGTCGCCCAGAAGGCAAAGCACCCGAATTTACGTGCCGCGGTCGATCTGAAGGAAACCAAGTCGCTCCTCCGCAAAACAACCGAGTGCGCGCTGATCCTGGAGATGTTCGACGGCACGCCGCTGGACATGCAGCAAGCGCCGAGCATGGAACGGCTGCTGAACTGCTTCATCGATACCGGCAAGGCGATCCAAGCCCTGCACCACGCCGGCTACGTTCACTGCGACTTGAAGCCCAACAACATCCTCCTCTCCGCCGACGGCGTGACGAAAGTGATCGACCTCGGGCAAGCGTGTCCGGTCGGCACGAAAAAGGAACGCATTCAGGGCACGCCCGACTACATCGCCCCCGAGCAGGTTCGCTGCGAACCGGTCACCCAGCGGACCGACGTGTTCAACTACGGCGCCACCATGTACTGGTGCCTCACCGGCCGAAAGATCCCCACGCTGTTCACGCTGAAGAAATCCGCCAACAGCTTTTTGGTGGATGACGTCATTGCGTCGCCGTCGCAGATCAATCCGAAGGTTCCGGAAATGCTTTCCAACCTGGTGATGGAATGCGTTCGAACGACGGTGGCCAAGCGCCCCGGCGACGTCGGGGAACTCGTCTCGCGACTGGAGACGATGGATCACGCACTGCACCACGCCACGCTGGCGAAAAAGCCAGAACCGCCCGTCGCCAAGAGCCGCAAGTAGTCCGTTCGATGATCCGCTAAAACGCCTGAAGCAGCGCCGCCGTTTGCAAAAATCATCGCCGAGCGCCTCCCGGCCACGCAACCCTCGGCCGGGCCGGGCTTTGGCCGAAAAACTGCAGGTGCGCAAAGGTACGAAAAGGTGCGCAAAGGTGCGCAAAAGTGACCAAAAAGTGACCGGTTAGGGACACTTAAGGTCGTACCCTCCCGCACCGTCTGAACTATTCACTTGTCAAAGAGCGACCGCCTCGCCGAATGGCGCGAGCGATCGATGCGGGCGCAAGTCCCTCATCTATCATCCCTGGCGCTGGCTCGCTTTCGGCGAGGCGGCCGCGCACCGCCAGGGCGCGAATCGCAGAATTTCGTGCAAAATCGCGCTCATTTTTTCCGGATTTCGCATTTTGCGCGTGTCGCGTCAGCCCGCACAAAAGCGGCGCAAGCGACTTATGACAACTTCTCTTCTGGCACGGGCCGGTAGCCCGTGTCATTCATTGGAAAAAGAACATGGGCGAACCGCCCATGCCACCGAGGGGATAACGACCGCGTCACTCGAATAGATTGGGTTGAGCTGACCCGCTCACCTTGGAGCGGATTTCACCGTCGACCACGCGCGTCACGATCGCATCGCCGGGCTGAACTTCGTCTCTATGGCGGACAACTCTGCCGTCGGCCGTCAGCGTGATGCTGTAGCCGCGGGCAAGCACCTGGTCGGGCCCGACGGCGTGCAGGTGCTTCTCGATGGCCGCCAGCGCGACTCGGTTTCGATCGAGATTGGCCCGCGTGCTGCGGTGAAGGCGCTGGAGGATAGTGTCGAACCGCTGCCGCATCAGGCGGACCAGCGACTGGGGATGCGACCGCGCCAGCCGGGCGTCGGCCCGCGTGAGGCGGTCGGTGATCGCCTTCATCCGCCGCTGCTGGGCGACGCGTAGGCGAGCTTCACGACGGACCAATTCCGCTCGCCATCTCGCCAGAATCGCGGACGGCCGGTTGCGGTCGAGCCGCTGCGCCAGTCCGTCGAGCCGGCGTCGCAGCGATCGCAGCCGCTGACCCACCGCGTTTTGCATCGCCCGTTCACGATCATCCAGCCGCTGCTGCACCCGGTGCACGCGATCGAGCGGGCGGCGGAACAGGTCTTGTCGCTCGAGCGTCGCCAGCCGCTGGCGGTTGTGCTGCAGCATCGATCGGGCCGCCTGATTAAGCCGGACGGCGCTGGTGGCCAGATCCGTCAGCACCTTTTCCCAGTGCGTCATGACGACGCGGGCGGCTTCAGTCGGTGTGTGTGCGTGATAGTCGGCAACGAGATCGGCGATCGACACATCGACCTCGTGCCCAATGCCGCTGATGACGGGAATCTTCGTGGCGGCGATCGCGCGAGCGACGGCCTCGTCGTTAAACGCCCACAGGTCTTCCAGCGATCCCCCGCCGCGGCCAAGCAATATCGCGTCGGCCCCGCCGATCGTGTGCATGGTGCGCGAAACGTGTTCGAGCGCCGCCGCGATCGCCGGCGCGGCTGCCGCGCCCTGCACCGCTACGTGGTAGAGATACAGCTTGATCCACGGGTAGCGGTTGAGCACCTTTAGCATGTCCGCCAGCGCCGCCGTCTCACGGCTGGTGATGATCACGAGCCGCGTCGGATACTTCGGCAACCGCCGCTTTCGGGTGGCCTCAAACAGCCCCTCGGCTTCAAGCTTGGCCCGCAGTTGCTGAAACGCCAGCTCCAGCGCCCCCTGCCCCAGCGGCTGCAGCGACGTCACGTAAAGCTGATACTTCCCGCGCTGCGGATAAATGCTGACCGACCCACCGGCCAGCAACTCCATGCCGTCCTGCGGATCAAACTTCAGTTTTTCAGCCGACCCGCGGAACATCACGCAGTCGATGCACGCGGCCGGGTCCTTCATCGTGAAATAGAGATGGCCCGACTGCCGGTGGCGGGAGAAGTTGGTCACTTCGCCACGGACGAGCAAGGTGCTGGGCACGCCGGATTTGATCGCCTGCTCGATGCGGGCGGTGAGTTGGGAGACGGTGAGCGCCGCCGACGGATCTCTCTCCGTCGTCACCGGCGGCGGCGTGCGGGCCGTCACCTTCTCGCGGAAATCAAAAAAATTCTCGCCGGGCAAAGCGTCTCCTCGATTGGGCTCGTGAGATTCTAGCAGATTGTCGGTTTCGACCAATGTGGCTACGCTGATAGAAGAAAGATGTCATCCTGAGCGTACTCGCGAAGGATCTACGTGCCGCGACAAGTCGGCTAGATCCTTCGCGAGTACGCTCAGAATGACGGATCTTCTACGGCGCTTCACGGTACTCTTGTTGTTCTAAACCTCAGCGAAGGATGGATTCTTCGTGCGAAGGCGTATTCGACACATCTTGCTCGCCGGTGCTTTGCTCCTGGCAATTTTATTGACGGCCGCGTGGTTCCGTGAGGCCCGATCCGCCGGCCAATCGCTTCGCCTTGAGGTCGCCGGCGCGATTCCTTCTGCATCGCAAATATTCGTAAAGAACGGCGCGCTGAACGTCGACTTCACCGGCTTAGCGTACAGCCTACGCGACGTTCGACGGGCCAACGAAATGTTTGTCGAACTCTGTCCCGCCAGTGCCCTTAGCGCGGAGATTGAAGAGTGCGTTCAATCGCTGCCGTGGCACCGGTTCGGCTGGCGCGCGCAGTACATTCGATCCGTCCCGTTGCAGGGCATGACCGACGACGCCGGGCAGCCGATCACGGTGGATACGACGCTTCCGTTAAAACTTCTCAGCGTCCCCGTCGCACCGATTATTTTCCTACTCGGGGCGTGGCCGACTTACCGTCTGATTCGGCGTGCACGGTGCGTCCGCTTTCGACCGAGGGCATTCCTCGGGCAGGTCGCGCGACGCGCATTCCTGCTCGGCGCGGTCGTCACCGCACTCCTGACGCTCACTTGGTTTTTTTCTGCGTACCGCCCGATGTCGCTGGCGCTAGGCGAGGCCGGCACAATCCGTTTGTCTGACGGCAATGTCGCGATGGCGCGCCCAGTCGGCTACTACCTCTATCAACCCCCAAATCCCTGGCGATTGACGCTGAATCATCGCGACTCCCGGTCTTTCGTTGGCGAGTTCGACTGGCGATACGGCCGCAACTCAGTATTTCTGACCACCGATGCGCGGCCGCGGCTGGACTACCTTTCGATCCCGTTCTGGCTGACGACCGCTCTGTGCCTGATCATCCCCGTAACGTCACTCGCCATGCGGCGATGGGGCCGACGGTCGCGCGAAGGACATTGCCCGCAGTGCGACTACGACCTGCGTCATTCCCCCGATCGCTGCCCGGAATGCGGCCGGCTCACTTCTGCCGTGGCCGCGCCCGCAAATAGCGTTCGATGGAAACAGCGGCTGGCGTTTGCGATCGCGTTGCTTCCGTTCGTGCTGTCGGTGGTGTTGATGTGTCTTCCGTCCGACCGCGCCACCAGCCTCGCGCGGATTGAACACGGGGATTCAGTTGCTGTAGGAATTGACGTCGACGCGGGCTACGTGCGGGCCGGAAATGTCATGCCTTCGGGCGGGTGTATATGGTCGCCCGGCGTGATCGGCGTGCCGAAAGCAAAGGTGTCCCGTTGGATGATCGCCGGTGGACTCCTCACCTTCAGCGGCGGCAGTGCGGCATGGGGCGCTCGCCTGAGGCGGCCGACTACGGCGTAAGCACTTCTGCGATCAGCCGGAACTTCGTCTCGCTGTGCTCGTACGCTACTTCGTGTTTGTGGTACGGGTAAATCTCGATCGATTTCGGACACGTCATGTGGTGGTACGTGCCGAAGATCGTGCTCGGCGGGCACACGTCGTCCCACAGGCCGACGCTGATGACGGTGCGGCACTGAATCTTGGGCGCGAGGTTGAGATTGTCGAAGTAGCTGAGCGTGCGGAACGCCTGCTCGTACGCGTGCGGGTAGGCCTTGATGAATCCTGCGATTTCCGGATACGGCCCGTTTCCGGTGATGGCGACGGCGCGGCGGAAATCGCAAAGAAACGGGATGTCCGGCAGCGACAGCATCGGCCGATCTGACAGCGCAGAAACCGCCAGTGAAATCGCCCCGCCTTGGCTGCCGCCGGTGATGGCCAATCGCCCCGCGTCCACTTCTTCTCGGCCTGCAAGTAGCTCCAACGCACGAACCGCATCGGCGTACACGTACCGATAGTAATACGCCTTGGGATCGCGAATGCCTTTGGTCATCCAACCGGAGTGCTGCCCTTCAGGCACCACCGCCGTGTCCTGCGACTGCCCGTTTTGCCCGCGGCAGTCCATGCTTAGCACGCAGATGCCCTGGCTCGCCAGAGCGATCATGTCCATCGGCCGGGTGCCGCGACCGCTGTAGCCGTGGTACATGCACACGCCGGGGAATTTTCCCTGCTTGGAAGGTCGCATGTACCAGCCAGCGATCCGCCCGCCGCCGAAGCCTTCGAATCGAACCGCGTAGCACTCTACATTTTTAGTCGGCAGGCTGTACGGAACCAGCTCCGCGTGCAGCGGCTGCTTGAGTGCTTCCTTGATCGTCTGCGCCCAGAACGGCTCGAAATCCTCTTCGCGGTAGAGCGATGGTTTGTACTGTCGAAGCTGCTCCAGAGGCATATCAATCGAGGGCATACGAGGTCTCCTTTTTTCCAGCGTCAAGAATAACGCGCGGCCCGATTGCGTGGTAGTCGCGACGCGGCGATGCTACAATCCGGCATCGTCGAATCTCGGGAGGTCAGCATGGCTATTGTGTCCGTCAGCGAACCGCCATTTCAAAACGTCAATCGGCAGATGAACAAACTGATCGATCAGCTCACCAAGGGGTATTACAACTTCTATCCCAGCGACACGTGGACGCCGAACGTCAACTTATACGAGACCGAATCAAGCTACCTGGTGTGCGTCGATTTGGCCGGTGTCGATAAAACCAAGATTGACATTGAAGTGGCCGACCAGCAGCTTTCGATTAAGGGGCAGCGAAGCGTGCCCATTCAATCCGCAGCCAGTGGAGGGGAACCGCGTATGAAAGTTCATTTGATGGAAATCGATCACGGCTCGTTTCGCCGCCAGGTTGAACTGCCGCACGACGTGAGGCACGACCAGATCACGGCCACCTATGAAGACGGGTTGCTGTGGATTCAGTTGCCCAAAAAGTAGGGTGGGAAATATCCACCGTAATGTAATGGTGGGCACAGCTCGCCCTACTCATACTCCCGACGAAATATCATGGCTGAAACGCAAATCATCGAACGCACGCCTGAATCGACGACGATCAAGACCGGCAGCAACGGCCAGAAGCTGACGATCCCTAACGTTCTGCCGATTCTGCCCATTCGCAACATCGTTGTCTTCCCCGGCACGGTCATGCCGCTGAACGTGGGTCGCAAGAAGAGCAAATCGCTGCTCGACGAAGTGATGCCCGGCGAAAAAGTCATCGGCGTGATCACGCAGAAAAACGCCGACGTGGAAGACCCGCAATATGGCGATCTCCACACCGTCGGCGTGGCCTGCATGATCCTCAAGCTCTTCAAGCTGCCCGACGGCAACCAGAGCATCATCGTGCACGGGCTGACGCGCTTCCGCCTGCTATCGCTCGAACAAACCGACCCGTTTGCGCTCGGCAAGATCGAACTGCTCGATGACACCAGCGCCCCCACCGGCCCGGAGATGGACGCATTGCTCGCCAGCGTCCGCCAGCAGGCCAATCGCGTAATCGAACTGTCGCCCAGCACGCCGGACGAAGCGGCGCAGGTTCTGAATAGCATCACGAATGCGTCGGCACTCGCAGATTTCCTCGCAGCCAACCTGCAGGCGGATACCACCGACAAGCAATCGATGCTCGAAGAGCTCGACGTGGAAAAACGCCTGCGTCTCATTGCCTCGCGCCTGGCTACGCAGCTCGACGTGCTGGAGCTGCAGAGCAAGATCCAATCGCAGGTAAAGGAAAACATCGACAAGAGCCAACGCCGCTACTACCTGCAGGAGCAGATGAAGGCGATCCGCAAGGAACTCGGCGACAGCGAAGGCGGCCCCGGCGGCGGCAGCGAGATTGACCAGCTCCGCGAAAAACTCGTCGCTGCGAAGCTGCCGGAACCGGTGATGAAAGAGGCCGAGCGAGAACTCGGCCGGCTCGAGGCGATTCCGTCGGCGTCGCCGGAGTACGGCGTGATCCGCACGTATTTGCAGATCCTTTCTGAGCTGCCGTGGTCGCTGGAGACGAAAGATATTCTCGACCTCGTCGAAGCACGCAAAACGCTCGACCGCGATCACTTCGACCTCGACAAGGTCAAACGCCGCATTATCGAATACCTCGCAGTGCGCAAGCTCAAGCCTGAAGGCGGCGGCGCCATCCTCTGCTTCCTCGGGCCGCCGGGCGTGGGTAAGACAAGTCTCGGCAAGAGCATCGCCGAAGCGATGGGCCGCAAGTTTATCCGCGTCGCTTTGGGCGGCGTGCGCGACGAAGCCGACATTCGCGGCCACCGTCGCACGTACATCGGCAGCATGCCGGGACGCATCATCGCCGAGTTGCGAAAGGCCGGCACGCGAAACCCGGTCATGATGCTCGACGAGGTCGACAAGCTCGGCAACGATTTCCGCGGCGACCCAGCGAGCGCGCTGCTCGAAGTGCTCGACCCGGCGCAAAACCACACGTTCACCGATCACTACCTCGACGTGCCGTTCGATTTAAGCAAGGTGCTCTTCATCGCCACCAGCAACACGATGGACAGCGTGCCCGGCCCGCTGCGTGATCGCATGGAAGTGATCGAAATCCCCGGCTACACGCAGGCGGATAAGCTCGACATCGCCAAGCGCTACCTCGTGCCCCGGCAGATGGAAGCCAACGGCGTCACGCTCAAGCACGTGAAATTTCAGGACGTGGCGCTGAAAGAAGTCATCGAGGGCTACACTCGCGAGGCCGGCGTGCGAAGCCTGGAGCGCAACATCGGCTCCATCGCCCGCGCCGTGGCCGCCGACGTGGCGAGCGGGAAGACCGACAAGGTCACGATTGACAGCAAGGCCGTCGATCGCATCCTCGGGCCGCACAAGTTCGAACCCGAACTCGCCAGCCGCACCAGCGTGCCCGGCGTAGCCACCGGCATGGCGTACACGCCCGTCGGCGGGGAGATCCTGTTCATCGAAGCAACCCGCTTCCCCGGCAAAGGCGCCATCACGCTCACCGGCCAGATCGGCGACGTGATGAAGGAATCCGCCCAAGCCGCATTCAGCCTCGTGCGCTCGCGCGCGGAAGAGCTGGGCATCGATCCGAAGCTGCTCGCCGAGAGCGACATCCACATCCACGTCCCTGCCGGCGCCGTGCCAAAGGACGGTCCCTCCGCGGGCGTAGCGATGTTCACCGCACTCGCGTCGCTGCTGCTCAACCGTCCCGTGCATCACGACGTAGCCATGACCGGCGAAATCACCCTTCGCGGTCTCGTCCTGCCGATCGGCGGCCTAAAGGAAAAAACCCTCGCGGCACGCCGGGCGGGCATTCGACAGGTCATCGTGCCCAAGCGCAACGAGAAGGATCTGCCGGACATTCCTGAAGAGGTCCGCAAGACGCTGAAATTCCACTTCGTATCGAATATCGACGAAGTGATGCTTTACGCGCTGGGCCCGGTGAAGGGAAAGAGCGCCGCAAAGAAGAGTAAGAAATCCTAGAACAACGCCCCTATTACCAAGTAGCCAGGCTGTCATCCTGAGAGGGTGTCTAAAAAGTCCAAAATCTCGCAATTCATAGAATCGTCATCCTGAGCGTACCCGCGAAGGATCTGGCTCGATCGCCGTAAAACGCAGATCCTTCGCGGGTACGCTCAGGATGACATCGCCCCGCAAGTCGCGGACGATTGACTTCTTAGACACCCTCTGAGCGTACTCGCGAAGGATCTGCGTCAAACGACGATCGATGCCAGATCCTTGGCGAGTACACTCAGGACGACAGTCCTTCGATTTAGCGTTTGAAAAAACTCGCGACGCGTCCTTGCATCGCCGCAGCATTACGGGGACATTTGTCGCACATGAGCAGCCCGCACTACATCATTCAAGAAGTCGAGAAATACACGGTCGTTGAGTTCCGCACACCGTCGCTCATGGACCCCATGGCGCTTGAGCAGATTGGCAGCAGCCTGTACGAGCTGGTCGACAAGCAGGACAAGCGGCTGCTCGTGCTCGACTTTGAAAAAGTGCAGTACCTTTCCAGCCAGGCGATCGGCATCATTCTCACGCTCAACAAGAAACTGTCGGCCCTCAAGCACACCAGTTTCGTGCTGTGCGGCGTGGGGCCGAAGCTGATGGAACTGATCAAGATTGTTCGGCTGGACAAGGTCCTCAAGATCAAGCCATCGCAGCGCGAGGCCGTTAAAGTCTTGCCGAACTAACGCTGTTTCCGCGTCCATCCCTCGTTAAATCGAAAAACACCTGACGACGCCTGCCCGCCGATGGGGTAAACTGGCGGGTGATGAACCTGCACGTCGAGGTGTCTGCAGCCCTTTTTCGTGAGGCGCCATGAGATACGTATTCGGACTCGTCGGTATGTTGGCGGTGCTCGGCGTCATCGTTTACCTCATGGGTGACGCCGGCGGCGAGTTGGAACAAGCCAAAACCGCGCTAGACACCGGCGCGAAAATCCGGCCGCAACTGAACCAGATCGCCGGCCGCGATGCCGACGGAACCCCGGCAAACCTGTCGGCGGCCCTATCTCCGCAAATGGCGGGCGGCAAACTCCGCGGCCTGCTTGTGAGCGAGCTGACCGCCGGCGGCGCTTACGAAACCCACTTCGGTCTGAAGCAGTACGACCTGATCGTGCAGATAGGCCCGATGGACCTGCGCATGCTCGATTCCGACACTGCCCAGGCGCAAATGCTCGACGCGTACCAACGCAACCAGACGATCATAGTCGAACGCGGTAAAGAACGGCTCACCCTGCCCGTGCCGACCGACAAACCCAAGGGCCTGCAGGGGCAACTCGAAGGTATCGAGCACATTCCTACTCATTGATTCGGAGACGGACGCATGAGATGGAATGCCTGGGTGGCGCTGGTCACAACAACGCTGGTCGGCCTTCTTCTCTGGATTCTGCTCCTGCGCGGCCCGCGCATTCTCGACAGCGACGCCACTCTCATCCTCGGCCAGCTCCTGCTGGGCATGTGCCTGCTCGGCATCGCGGGGTTGATCGCCACCACGCCGCCCGATGCGGTAAAGCTCACGCTCTATAACAGCCGGATGATCATCATCGGCGGCTCGATTCTGTTGCAGATGTGGGCGGTAATCCTGCTCTGGCCCGCCTTGTCGTCTGAGGTGACGCGCTACCGTCTCGACGGCCTCACGTGGCTCACCGGCCGGTCGCCGTACGCGACCACGCCGCGGCAGATGCTGCGAACGAGCAGCATCGACGCGATCGACCGCACCGTGCCGGCGAACGATTCGCATTCTGTCTACCCGCCGGTGGCTCAGACGGTGTTCATCGCCGCCCGGGCGATCGAGATGGTAACCGTCGGCCCCGCCAAACTGGATGCCGATCGGCCGGAGAGCGCGGTCCGCCGGTGGCGAGCGGCATTGCCGTACCTTTCGTTCTCACAACGCGCGATTGTGCTACGGGTGATCTTTTCCATCGCGGCCGTGCTGTGCACATGCGTGCTTCTCAGCCTGCTCGAGCACACGCACCGTACCCCGTGGCTGGCGGTGCTGTTCGCGTGGAATCCGCTGGTGATCCTTGAAACCGCCGGCTCGCCGCACGTGGATATCGTGGGCGTGCTGCTGGTGCTGGTGATGCTGCGGATGATCCAGAAAGGCAACTTCACGCTGGCCACGCTCGCGCTCTGCCTGGCGTGCGGGGTAAAACCGACAGCCATCCTGCTCGCGCCGCTGCTGATCCAGAAAATCTCCGACCGGCAGGACTGGAAAGTCGCCGAGCGGGCGATTGGCATTGCGATACTTACGCTGGCGGTGGTGTTCGGCCCGATCCTGCTGGTTCAGCACGGGTATCGCGGCTGGATCGTTCAGCTCAACGCCTACGCCCACTTGCGCGAGGTGAACAGCGCGGTCTTCTCACTCGCCAAGTCGGTTTTCGGCGCCACCTGGATGGCCGGCAACGCCCGCGCGTTCTTCCTGTTGCTGGCGCCCCTTGCGGCGGCGGGCGTGCTGCTGTGGATCATCAAAAAGCGTTGGCCGATGGAAGACGCCGGGTACTGGCTGATGCTCGCGGTGCTGCTGCTCGCCCCCGCGGCGCAGCCGTGGTCGCTGCTTTGGCCGCTCTGTTTTGTCCCGGTGATGCGGATCAGCCGCGGATGGACCGTACTCGCGTGGTCGGCCACGGCCGCTCTGTCGTACGCGGCGTGGCACCAATCCACGTGGGAAGTGCCCGGACGAATCCTCATGGCGGAATACGCGCCCGTGCTCGTGGCGCTGTGGATCGAACTAGCCGATCTGCGGCAGCGGTACGTGGCGACCAAGCCGGTGAGGGCTATTTCTTCAGACTGAGCGGCGCCCTGCTCGGCGTTGTCAGGTCGGTCATCGTTGCTTCAGTGGTGCCCTTGAACACCACGCGCTTGCGCGCCACCGGGCCGGGCACATCGAGCTTGCGATCGAACACCAGCGCCTCGGCGGTGGCGGAAATCACTTCCCACTTACCGGTCGCCTGAAGCTGCTTCTCCGGCGTGGTGATCGTCTCGACGAACGTGCCGTCGGGCTTATACCCAAACACCGCGGCGTTGCCGGCGACGGTCGTCTTCCAGGTGCCGACCAGCTTGGCCTTCACCATGTCGGGCGTCGGGTGGATCTGGGAGAGCTTGTCGCGAATTTCCCCCTTCAACGCCACGCCGAGCTGGTCGAACGCTTCGGGCTTCTCCATTTTCATGCCCGCCAGCGGAATGCGCGCGAACCGCTTGGTTTCGATGAAAACGTCCGAGCTGTCGTCAAACATCACCGGTACCACCTTCATGTCCGGCATCGCCGATGCGGGTACTACGAAGAGAAAATCCGCGGCCTTGTCTGATGTTACAAACAAGGGATCGTCGGGCTTGTAGACCAGCAGATCAGTCCCGTTTTCGACGGTGCCGACCGGGAAGTAATTGTGGTACGTGACGCGGCCGGCGTCATCGGTCGTTGAAGCGACGAGCCGAACCGATCCGGTCGAAACGCGGGTGAACTTGTCGGTATCGGTGGCGTTCAGCTTGTACTGCACCCGCACCACCAGCAGCGCCTTGCCGGCTTCGGGCTTGAGCACTTTGGGCAGTTGGTTCTCTTCGTCGCGCTTGCGAATATCGGCGACCTGCCCGTCCATCTGCGGAATTGAATCGAGCGTGTAGACACGCTGGATCGCCACCACTTCCTCGTTGTCCACCGGCTGGGCAGACCGCTTAGCGCCCAGTTGAATGCCGATGCGGTTGCCGAACAGTTCCTGCAGGTAATCGGGATGAATCCGCGACAGCCCCTGGCTGCCAGCGGTGGATCCGCCGTCGCTGCAGTGATAGACGAAGTTGATCATCCAGTCGTCGACCGGCAGGAGATTGAGTGATTGGTGGGTGGCTTCGTGTTCGTCGGTGGCGCCAATGGTGTAGCCGGCGAGTTCTTCGTACGCCTTGCGATCGGCCTTCTGAACCGCCGACTCGTTGACCATGACGTCACCGACGAA
>Ga0268266_10001141_pt1 | contig 32972 bp, 18 predicted proteins | sample KBSS13metaG_FD_190356 | JGI IMG/M metagenome (GOLD analysis project Ga0268266, IMG submission 190356) | Switchgrass rhizosphere microbial communities from Kellogg Biological Station, Michigan, USA - KBS S1-3 metaG (SPAdes) (version 2) | ecosystem: Host-associated > Plants > Roots > Rhizosphere... | reverse complement strand
TTCCACAGCAGGTCTTCCCACAAGTGATGCGTGGGGATCGACGTGTTTGGCCGGGTCGCTTCGAGCACCATCGCCACGGGACGGAAGCGATGGAAGTCAGCGCCTTCGAGCACTTCACGCTCATGTCCTTCGACGTCGATCGAGATGAAGTCAATCGGGCGATTGACGTGAGCTTCGCAAACCGCCTTCAACGTGGTGACGTTGAAGTTGCGTTCGACGCAACGAAAGCCATGGTCGCGCTTGTGGACTTCCGCCTCGGCCTGGCAGTAGGTGGACGAGCCGGGATAGTCCGGGAAGTCGTAGAACGTCTTGACGCCGGTCGTGTTCGAGATGCCGACGTGCAGATTCACATCGCGCGGCCGGTTTTGCGCGATGAGATTGTGCATCTCGGCGCCGGGCTCAACGTTGATCCCTTGCCAACCTTGTTCGTAGAAGTGCCGAGTGACGGTGTCATCCAGCGGGTTGTTGGCGCCGACGTCGATGTACAATCCTTTGTGTCCCGGCGGAAACAGCCGGTTGAGGATGACGTCTTCGCCATTCTGCGAATAGGAGATCATGGACATCGCGGTTCTTCCTTGAACGAGCGTGCAGTGTTTCGGTCGTGTTGACGGATGGCGGCGACGCAGGCACTCCGGCCTCGTTGCACGCGATCAGGCTGCGCGGACCTTCATGTCGACAGGCCGCTTGACGCCGGCCAGGTCGGCCACGTCTTTGTCAACCATCTCGCAGACCAGTTCTTCGAAGCTGACGTCCGGCTCCCAACCCAGCACGCGGCGGGCCTTGCTCGGATCGGCCAGCAGCAGATCAACTTCGGCCGGGCGATAGAATTGCGGATCAATGACGACGTAGTCCTGCCAGTCGAGGCCGACTCGGTCGAAGGCGATCTCGACGAATTCACGCACGCTGTGCGTCTCGCCGGTGCCGACGACAAAATCGTCCGCCTGGTTTTGCTGCAACATCAGCCACATGGCGCGGACGTAATCGCGGGCGTGACCCCAGTCGCGCTTGGCGTCGAGGTTGCCCAATCGCAACTCGGTATCGAGCCCGTGTTTGATCCGCGCGACGGCGTTGCTGATCTTGCGAGTGACGAACTCCATGCCACGACGCGGCGATTCGTGGTTGAACAAAATGCCGCTGCAGGCGTAGAGCCCGTAGCTCTCGCGATAGTTGATTGTGATGTAGTGACCATACACCTTGGCGACGCCGTAAGGGCTGCGCGGGTGGAGCGTGGTGGTTTCGCGCTGCGGAGTTTCGTGCACTTTGCCGAACATCTCGCTGCTGCTGGCCTGATAGAACTTCATGCTCTTGTCGACTTGCAGGATGGCGTCGAGCATCCGCGTCACGCCCAGGCCGGTGACTTCCGAGGTGAAGATCGGCTGTTCCCAACTGACCGGCACAAAGCTCTGCGCGGCCAGGTTGTACACCTCGTCCGGCTTGATCATTTGCAGCAAACGCACGATCGAGCTCGAATCGAGCAGATCGCCATCGTGAACGGTGATCTGATCTTTGATGTGCTCGACGCGGCTGAGATGCTTGCTGCTCGAGCGGCGCTTCATACCGTGAACTTCGTAGCCCTTCTCAAGTAAGAACTCCGCCAGATACGAACCATCCTGGCCGAAGATTCCGGTAATGAATGCGGTTTTGGGCATTTGATTCCTTTCAATTCCACGAAGCCGTCAAGCGTCCGTGGCGGCCTCCTGCCTGGTCAGCGTCGATGTAAGTAAACAGACCGCTCGATGATCGGCATGCCTGCCGACGACTGTTGCGCGGGCAACGTCATCAACACGGAAGTCACGCGTTTCGTAATGTAAAATGCGGACTTCTGCCCATTGAGCGGGGGGAAGATAACAGCGTTTAAACAATCATGTCAACCCGGCTTTTGCAGGTAGGCGAACGTCTTTAGGAAAAATTGCTACGCAGCGCAAAAATGCATATGCCATAGGGAGGTTAGCACGAGGGATCGTGACCAAAAAAGAGGACGCAACTTCAGCGATTCCGATCGCCGGGCAACCCGCGTTTGCTTGCCACCGCTGGGGGGCGGATTTAGACTAAAGCCGGTCTAAGTAGACACGCTCCATTACCCACGCTAGCAACGCGCTTTTGTCGCCTGATCGAAGCGTGCTGTTCGCCGCCCGAGCACCGAATGTTCAACGCTCCCGATCCCTCCGCCGAGTCCTGCATGTTGCGAATCGCTGTGAGCTCAATTCGAGTCGGCTGCGCCGTAAGCATGGCTGTTTTCGCGGCGATTCTTTCGCTAGCAATCCCTTATGGACGCTACGCCGCGGCGGCCGAACCGGAACCAGCGGCCGTTGATTTCGAACGCGATATCGCCCGGTTGTTGGGCGCGAATTGTCTTTCGTGTCATAGCGGGGCCGACCCCAGCGCAAGTCTGAACTTGACGAATCGCGCCGCGCTGCTGGCAGGTGGCGACAGCGGGCCGGGGATCACGCCAGCGAAGCCGGGTGAGAGCAACCTGCTCGAGCGGGTCCGCCAGGGCGAGATGCCCCCGGCCGGCAAGGGCAGGCCACTGACCGCGCCCGAGATCGATCTGCTGACACGTTGGATTGCCGCTGGCGCCAGCTGGCCGGCGGATCGCGTGCTGAATCCTTACGAATTCAGCACCGACAAACGAGCTGGCTTCGATTGGTGGTCGCTCACTCCGCCCAAAAGACCAACTCCGCCCGCGGTTGCCCATACGGCCTGGGTCCGCAATCCAATCGACGCGTTTGTTGTCGCCCGGCTGGAGAAAGCCGGCTTGGAGCCTAGCCCCGAGGCCGATCGGCGGACCCTTTTGCGCCGCGCAAAGTTCGACCTGATCGGGCTGCCACCGTCGCCAGAAGAAGTTGACGCGTATCTGGCGGACAACGCGGCCGATGCGTACGAGCGGATGATCGACCGACTATTGGCCTCGCCACAATATGGCGAACGCTATGCTCGCCACTGGCTCGACGTCGTTCGTTTTGGCGAATCGGACGGGTACGAGACGAACAAACCGCGTGCGAATGCTTATCAGTATCGCGATTACGTGATCCGCGCGTTCAACGAAGATCGGCCCTATCCGCAGTTTATTCTCGAACAATTGGCCGGCGACCGCGTTGGCGCGGACGCCGCGACCGGCTTTCTCGTCGGCGGCACGCATGACGTCGTCGGCATCCAGAATATCGAAGGCCAACTGCAGCAACGGGCCAACGATCTCGACGACATGCTGGCGACAACGTCGACCGCGTTCCTGGGGCTCACCGCCGGTTGCGCTCGTTGCCACGATCACAAGTTCGACGCGATCACGCATCGCGACTACCACGCGCTGAAGGCGGTGTTTGCCGGCGTGCGGCACGGCGAGCGCGAGACAAAGCCGGCCGACTACGAAGAGCGGCTGCGCGAAGAACCGCAAATTCGCCGCGATTTGGCGGCAATCGATCGCAAGCTGGCGGACTTTGAGCCGCTGGCCAGGCTCGACTCGCCGAGCGAGTCTGCGCGACGCCCGGCCGTGCATCCGCATGGCAACATGGATCGCTTCACGCCGCGGATGGCTCGCTATGTTCGATTTACAAGCCTGGCGACGAGTCAGAGCGAACCCTGCATTGACGAGTTGGAGATCTTCACGAGCGAATCGAGCCCCCGGAACGTGGCGCTGGCCAGCACCGGCGCCAAGGCCACTGCATCGGGCGTATATGCGAATGGCGCCAGCAGCATCCACAGGCTCGAGCACATTCACGATGGCCAGTACGGGAACGGTCGCAGTTGGATCTCGAACCAGGACGGCGCCGGTTGGGTGATGATCGAGCTGGCGGCGCCGGTCGAAATCGATCGGGTCGCCTGGGCTCGTGACCGCGAAGGGAAATTCCTCGATCGCCTCCCGACGAAATATAAGATCGAAATCGCCACGGAGCCCGAAGCGTGGCAAACCGTCTCTACCGGCGATGATCGCAACACCTACACGCCCGGCGCCGCGCGAGCAGTGCTCTCGCCGGAATTGGTCGCGCCAGAACGGGCCGACGAGTTCAAGAAACTACTTGCCGAGCGGGAACGCCTGCTTAACCGGTTGCCGCTGGCCGGCGCGAGGCGCGTTTATGCCGGGACGTTCGAGCAGCCCGAGGTAACGAAGCGATTGCACCGTGGCGATGTGATGCAGCCGCGCGAAGAAGTCGCGCCGAGTTCGATCGCGGCCCTTGGTAAACAGCTAGCATTGGCCGGCGACGCGCCAGAGCATGAACGACGTCTGGCGCTGGCCCGCTGGATCGGCGACGCCGAAAATCCACTCGCCGCGCGGGTGCTGGTCAACCGGTTGTGGCACTACCACTTTGGCCAGGGGCTCGTCCCGACGCCGAGCAACCTGGGCTTCCACGGCGGCGCGCCCTCGCATCCGGAACTGCTCGACTGGCTGGCGACCGAGTTCATCGCCCGCGGTTGGAGCATCAAGACGATGCACCGCACGATCATGCTATCGGCCACATATCGCCAGTCGTCGCAGTCCAACGAAAAAGCAATGATGGTCGACGCCGGCAACAAACTGCTTTGGCGGTTCAGCCCTCGCCGGCTCGAGGCCGAGCCGATCCGCGACAGCATTCTCTGGGTCAGCGGTCGATTGGATCCGCGAATGGAAGGACCAGGCTACGACGCGTTTGAGCCGAATGACAATTACGTCCACGTCTACGCGCCCCGGCAGACTTTCGGCCCAGCCGAATTCCGGCGAATGGTCTACCAGCAAAAGCCGCGCGTCTTGCAGGACTCGACTTTCGGCGAATTCGATTGCCCCGACGCCAGCCAAGTGGCCCCGAAGCGCAATGTATCAACGACGGCACTGCAGGCGCTCAATCTGCTGAACAGCCCATTTCTGGTCGAGCAATCGGGCGAGTTCGCGAAGCGGCTGCGCAAAGAGGCCGGCGCCAACCCGGTGGATCAATCGCGGCTGGCCTTCCGTCTGGCGTTCTCCCGCGCTCCGGCCGTGGAGGAACTGAAGAAAGCGGTCGTGCTCGTCGAGACGCACGGCTTAGAAGCTCTCTGCCGGGCACTCTATAACGCCAGCGAATTCATCTACGTGGATTGAGACAGGATATGGGCGAACAGAGGCATGGCTCCGGGTTCCGTCGCGATGGTAAAGCAGCCCACCAAGATTCGCAAAAGTGGGATGATTGGCGTACGCGGCATGCTGAACTGATCACAGCCTGCGGTCTGCCATTCCAATTCTTCGAAGTGAAGCGGATTGGCAGTATTTTCTGGAGCATGGTTTTCATTGTAGTGGAACCTGGCCCAATATTGACTTCACTATCGATGAATTGACGACAGAACAGAAATCAGCTCTTCGCGAACTGATTGATCATTCATTGACGGAAGAAGAAAGGTTGGGTTGTTCGGCCTGGTATGATGTCCGAGATTATGCGTAATAGCACAATGCTTGGACAGTGCCCGGCAATCGCCAGGGCGGCGCCTCGGCCTTCGGTTTGTTAAGATGGACCCCTGTCACATCTCCAGGGAACTGGTCGTGTGCCACTGGCTTCGCCAGTGCTTGGAACGTGACCATCTTTGTGCGCGCCGCACTGGTGGAGCCAGTGGCACACAGAGTTATTTGTTAAGACGCTCCGCTAAGCGCGATCGGACCAACGTCCGGGACGAGCGTTTACGCAAACCAAGTTCAATAGTTTGTGCGACGAGGTTCTTTGCGATGATTCGAGAAGTTGCCAGTCCGGATGCCCCCACCTGCGATGTGTTGATCCGTAACGGGCAGATCTACGATGGCACGGGCGGCGCCCCTGTACGTGGCGATCTGGCCATCCGCGGTCAAAAAGTTCAGGCCTCAGGCGCCGCGCTGCCGCATCGCGCGGCGCGAGAGATCGACGCCGGCGGCGGTTGGATCATGCCGGGCATGCTCGACATCCACACGCACTACGACGCCGAGGTCGAAGCGCTCCCGGGGCTCGAAGAATCTGTCCGCCACGGCGTGACCAGCGTCGTGATGGGCAATTGCTCGCTCTCAACGGCACTTGGCAGCAAGCGCGACCTGCTCGATCTGTTTTGCCGCGTCGAAAGCCTTCCGCGCGACCTGCTGAGCCGCTGGCTGGGCGAGGAAGTCGCCTGGCGAGACGTCCGCGAGTATTACGAACATCTCGACAAGCTTGCGCTGGGGCCAAATGTGTCGAGCTTCGTCGGCCATTCCAGCATTCGCGCCCACGTGATGGGCATGGAACGCAGCCTGACGACCAGCCGCCCAGCAGCGGATGAAATCCGCAAGATGCAGGGCATTGTCGATGACGCCATGCAGGCCGGGTATCTGGGCCTCTCGATCGACATGCTGCCGTGGCACCGGCTGGATGGCGAGCGTTTCAAAGGAATCTCTGTACCATCGCAACATGCGACGAGCAGCGAGTACCGCAGCCTGGCCGCCGTTGTGCGCAAGTGGGGGCGCGTGTTGCAGGCGACGCCGAACGCGCTGACCAAGTCGACCGTGGCCGTGCTGGCCGGTATATCGAGCGGCGTCTTCCGCAAACCGCTCCGGACGACGATCGTGGCGGCGATGGACGTGAAGACCAACCGCAGCGTCTACAGAATCGCCACGCTTGGCGCCACGGTATTCAACCGCCTGTTCCGCGCGAACATTCGCTGGCAAACGCTGGCAGAGCCATTTTTGAATTATTGCGATGGCGTCCACACGCCTCTGTTCGAGGAATTTCCGACCGGTGTCGACGCCATCACTGCCACTCCGGCCGAACGGCATGAGATGTTCCGCGACCCGAAGTACCGCGCTGCGTTCCGCCGCGATTGGGAGACGGTCGGCGCCCGGATCTTTCATCGCGACCTGGACGACATGTTCATCGTGTCGAGCCCGCTGCCAGCGAGCACCGGCAAGTCGTTCAAGCAACTGGCCGACGAGGCGAAGGCCGACCCGCTGGAATACTTTTTGGACCTGATCGCCGAGCACGACGACGCCATCCGCTGGCGGACCGTGGTGACCAACGACCGCGACGCGCAGCGGCAATACTTGTTTGCCCACGATACGGCCATGCCAGGCTTCAATGACTCGGGCGCCCACAATCGGAACATGGCGTTTCAGGACGGCGGTTTGCAGATGCTGCACCAGGTGGTCCGCAACCCACACGTGATGACGGTCGAACACGCGATCCACAAGCTGACCAAGGAAACCGCCGACTGGATGGGGCTCGAAACCGGCTCGATTCGACCGGGCGATTGGGCCGACGTCGTTGTGGTCGATCCCGTCAAGCTCAAGGCCGGACTGGGCGAGCCGATTGAATACACGGACGAGAGGATTGGCACGATGCGGATGGTCAAGCGTACCGACGGCGTTGTGCGGCAAGTTCTGGTCGGTGGACGCGTGGCGTTCGACGAAGGGAAGTTCGTGCCCGAGTTCGGCAAAGAACGGTTCGGCCGGCTGCTGCGTTCGCAGCATTGATGCGCGGCCGCGAATTTGTAGGGTACGCACTCCGTGTGTACCAAATGCGGCTCGCTCGATTCTGATTCTGGTACGCACGGGGTGCGTACCCTACAGGTTTCCGAGCGCGCTACGCCAGGCTCTTCTTCACAATCGTGCGCATCTTGTCGAGCCCCGTGCTGGCGACGAGCAACGCGTCTTGCTTCCAATACTCGCGATTGAAGACTTCGAGCGATAGCATCCCGCGGTAGCCGATGTCGCGGAGAATTTTCAGTAAGTCGCCAATCGGGGCCACGCCGTCGCCAGGGTAAACGCGGTGGGCGTCGGTGATTTCAGCCCGGGGCGGATTGGCCGGATAGTCATTGAAGTGGAAGACGCCAATCGAGGCGCCATCCAGCAATTTCAGGCCGGAGATGTCGGAGCCACCTTTGAAGAGGTGATACACATCCGGCAGGATGCTCGCGCCGGCGTGCCCGCAATCGGCGGCCACCATCAGTGCTGCGCCCAATGTGCCCAGCGTTTTCGAAAAGCCCCAGACTTCGACCATCGGCGTCACGCCGGCCTTCTGACCCAGCACGAGCAGCTCGCCGTAGCGGTCAGCCGCTTTGTTGAGATCGAAGTTGACGATGTCGGTCGCCCCAACCGGCGGCGCCGCCAAGCGCTTGCCGCCGATGGCGGCCACGAGTTCGAAATTTCGTTTCGCTTCGTCGAGCGCTTTGGCGCGCTTCGCGTCGTCGTCGACGATCCAATCGAAAAAGCCGATGACGCTCTCGACTGAGAGGTTGACGTCGCGCAACCGCTTGCCCAGGTCCGACAGCGAGCCGCCCTCCTTGACGTACGCATCGAGTTCGCGAATCCAGGGCTCAATTCCTTGATAGCCGGCCCGGGCGATGATTTCGATCTCTTCGACCAGGCCCAGCTTTTGCCCGCTGATTGTGCTGGTGTTGAAGCAGTACCCAAACGGCTCGGCCGGAGTGGTTTTGGCGGCGCTCGCTGGCGCAGGCTTCGCGTCGGCCGCGGCGCTAGCGCCACGTGCGGTAAGCGATCCTGCGGCGGCGGCGCCCAACGCCAGTCCGGTTTGTGCCAACATGCTGCGACGCCCAAGGTGTGGATTCATTTCAGGGATGCATTCCGCAAGTCAAAGAAAACCGCCCCCGGCCGCCAGTCGGCCAGTAACAAATGTGCCCTGCGGCGGAGAGGGGAGTCAAGGGACCTGCCGGGGCGGCTTATGCCCCAGCGCCGTGTCGACAAACCGGTACGCCTCGCGGCGCGTTTCGGTCGGAAAGTCGTGTTCGCAATCCGGGTAGCGAATTTGCAGGTTTTTGGGGGCGCCGAGCAGGTCATAGATTTCGGCAGCGGCCTTTTCGGCTTTGCGCACGCCGGCGACGTCGAAGTTGTTGTCTCGCGTGGGCGAGCAGGAGAAGAATGGCCGCGGAGCTAGCGCCGCCACGACTTCGTAAAAATCGAACGGGACCCGATCGGGGTTAAGGTCGTACTGATCGCGTAGCCGCGGCATGTAGCGGTCGCTGGTCCAACCGGTGAGCTTGCCGCCGTAATAGTCATGGAACGGTGTCCAACCGCAACTCGTGACGATCACTCTCAGTCGCTCGTCGAAGACACCGACGAACATCGCATTGTGCCCACCCAGCGAATGACCGATCACGCCGATCCGCTGGGGATCAACGTCCTCGCGCGCCGCGAGCAGATCGACCGCGCGCATGTGGTTGAAGATCCCCTTCATCGTGCCCGAGGCGTAACCGCCGCGGCGAAAGTCGTAATTCTGCAAGCCGCCAAACGACGGATAGTCTGGCGCGAGGACCACATAACCGCGCTGCGCCAGCTCCAGCCCATAGGCCTGGTTAGCGCTCTTGCCTTCGCCCGCGACTTCGCCTTTGCCGATGTTCGACGTTTGATGCAGCGCAAGCATGGCCGGCCGGCGCGCTTCGGCCGGCGTATCGGGCAGGTACAGATAGGCCGTCACGCGGTCGCCGTCACCGCTGGCGAACGAGATGGTTTGTCGCCGCACTCCGGCCTGTTTCGTTTCGTCCGCGACTTGCACGTCGAGCGGCGGCAGTTTCGATCGATCGGGCAGCGGGCCCATCGCCTGCTGCATGCCAGCTAGGATATGGCGGCGGCGCTTCTGCCAGTCTTGGGCGCTGGTAACAGGACGCTCAACGCCAGCGTCATCGAGATAGACCTTTAGCCGAGCGTGATCTTTATATTGCGGAAGGTTCGGCTTTTTCGTCGGTTCGACCGCATAGACGACTGAAAACGCCGCTAGCGCTAAGATCAGCGCCGTACAAAGGCTCTTCAGGCGGTGTAGGACGAGAGAAGTTTGCATGCCGCGCATTGTACGCCGCCGCAAGCGCGCTAGAAACACGGCGTCTGGGGCGAAGCAACCATGCGGCCATCATGCCGTGGCAAACTAACAAGCGTCTTACCGACGAGAACGTCGGCGAGCGCCAGCAATCACGGCCACGCCGGCCGCACATCCGGCCAGGACGAACGTCGAAGGCTCCGGCACAAAGGTCATGATCTGGCTACGGTAGACCGAGAGGTCTGCCATGTACGAGGTCTGACCAAAGACCGCCGAAGTGCCCGGATTCTGATTGGCAAACGTCCCTGCGGCGATGTTGATGCCGGTTAGTTGCCAGACGCCGCCAACCTGACGGAACACGCCGCCACCAGAATCGCCGGGCGCAAGCTGAAACTCAGACGATTGACCACCAAACTGCGTGAAGTCGGCGATAAAGCTGGCGACGAAAGGCGCTGTGCCGCCAGCTCCGTAGCCAACGTACTGCGTGCTGGCCGACGAGACGAGGTTGTTGCCCCAGCGCATGTCTTGAGCGGCGCTCAAGGCATAGCCGGTGTAGACCGCCGGGGTGGGGCCGGAGAACGTCGAATTGTAGGTCTGCGAAAATGCACTCGAGCGATCGCGACCGCGCCCGATATCGAGGATCAAATCGTTTTGCGATGGCGAAGTGCTGGCGATGGCCGGCACGGCGACCGACGGGAGGGGATGAGCGTTATCGATTTGCAAGTGGAGCATCTTTAGATCGGTCGGTGACGAATCGTTCGGATTCGTTAGCACGCTGGTCTGATCGATTGTATAGGTGATGCCATTGATGGTCGTCGTCGACGAACCAAGGTGGTTGGCGGAGATCGCCCAGCCGTTGCCCACATAGACCGAGGCGCCACTGCCAAAGCTGCCGACCGAGGCCCAATAGTTGAATCCGGCGGGAACAGAACCGGCCGTGCCGTTGACGTTTTGATTGTTATCGCCTGCCACCACGACGGCGAACGCGGTCCGGTAAGATGAGAGCGCCAGAACGGCGCAGACCGCAGCCACTAAGATGTTGCACTTCATTAGCAGTTCTTTCTGAGCTTGTGTCTATCGCAGTGGCTTGCTCGCCGGAATCGTCGTTGGTGAATCCGCGTCAAAAGACGCATAACCAATCTGGAGGGTAATCGGGATTCGAACGAAAATCAAGTATTTTATCGAATTTTCGGCTATTTCCGGTCGTCGGGAAGTTCGCGCACGGTTTAGAAGTCACGCGCCATGACGTGAGCGACGCGAGCGCGGCGCCACTTTGCAGATAGTCGCAGAATCGCGCTGACAGGGGCCTAGCGTTGCTTGATCGACCGGCGCGCGAGTCCCAGCAGGCAGGCGAGCCCCAGGCTGGCCAACGCAACGGTCGACGGCTCCGGAACCGGCGATAGATTCATGCCGTTCAACGCCGCTCCTGCGCCCGCTGGGGCCGGATACCAGTGGTTTGTCAGGAAAGTCAAATCTTGGATGTCGACAACGCCGTCGTGATTGACGTCCCCGGTTGGACCGGCCGTCAGCCAATGGTTGGCGATCAACGTAACGTCTTGGATATCGACGAACGTGTCGAGGTTGATATCGCCCGGCATCGGCGCTTTCGCCAGAATCTGGCTGCGATAATACGACAAATCCGAGATCCAGGTCATGGTGTTAAACACCGATGTATTCGCCGGCTGACCTTGCAATCCGGTCGTTGCCTCCATCGTCCCAGCGAGCACCCAGCTGTTGTAGTTGGTGTCGAAGTAAAAGACGCCACCGCCTGAGTCGCCAGAAGTCGCCTGAAATTCGTAGGCGAGTCCATTCTTGTCGAACGTCGTCCCCATCGCGAACACTTGCCCTGACGTGCCACCCAAATCCACCCACTTACTCTCTTGGGTGATCAGGTTCTGTCCCCAGCGCAGCGCCTGAGTATTACTGCCTTGCCATAAATAGCCGCTGTTTTTGGCCGGCGTCGACGCGGTGAAGTCCGAGTTCCAGGTGGTGATGCTGGCCTGTCGATCAACACCGCGGCCGATTGCCAGCACGGATTCCGTCGCGACCGGGGCATCGGTCGCAATCAAAACGTGAGCAAGGTTTGGCGACTGCGTGTAGCTGGTCGATGTGCCGGCGATTACTCCGCTGCTGGGCTCGATCTTGTACATCAACAGATCGCTCAGCTGACCAGCCGCCGGACCGCTCGGGTTCGTGAGCCGCACAAACGAGCCTGGCACCGCCTGATAGCCAACCTTAAGCACAGAATCTGAATTGGGATCTTCGAAGCTGAAGGTCGTTGTGCCAGTTGTATAGCCTGAAATGTGCGACGCGCTCAGCACCCAGTCATCGCCGATGTAGACGGCCGACGCCGAGTTTAACTGGCCGACGTTGTACCAATACGAAAAACCATCCGGCACGCTGTCAGCCGTGGTGTTCAGATTGGCGTCAGACTGCGACTGGAAGTTCCCGGCGACGATCACCGCCGACGCCGAGCGGCAAACCGTCAGAATCACTAGAGCGCTGATCAGTGAACGAAGTATTGCGTAAGACCAAACAGGGAGCGCACGATCAGATCGCAACTCCGCCGGTGAGCGTGCTTGAGCAGGCGGAACGCCAGGTTGTAGTCGCCAGGGCATCGGTTTTGGCCGCACAGATCGGCCGTTCGAGGGACTGTCAGGGTACGGTTCGGAGCACGTCGCACCCGCCGGTTGATCGGCGGCCACTTTATAAGGGGACGGGCGTATCTCCGATTGCAATTACCGGACAAGACTCGCTATCTACTACGCACGGCAAACTCAAAGTGGATGCTCTTTGAACAGGACCGCAGAAATTGCGACTACCCCCTTCCCCTCGGAACAGCAGCCACCTATACCCCGACTGGGGCCCCTGGATGGGTCTATTTGTCCAAGGTACTAGGCCGCTACGACGAACGCAAGCGACTCCTTTGCGCACAAACAAACTGAAAATGCTTCGACTCGGCCCGGTCCTTTGCCTGGGGTTAGGGGCGGCTGACCTGCGACCAGAATTTTTCCAGCTCGGCCGGTAGCGGCGATTCGAATTCCAGTGTCTTGCCGCTGGGATGCACGAAGCCAAGTCTGGCCGCGTGTAGCGCAAGCCTGGGCGGTGTCGGGACGCCGCCACTCCGGCCGCCCGCCGGGCGACGAGAGCCCGCCCCGGTCGTGCGCGGTCCGTAGACCTTATCCCCGCAAACAGCGTGGCCGCTCTCGCCAAGATGGATGCGGATCTGGTGCGTGCGGCCAGTTTCGAGCCGGCACTCGACCATTGTGTAACCGTCAACCGCCTTGAGTTGTCGCACGTGCGTAATCGCGTGCTTTCCTTGATCCTCTCGATCGGTCGAGCCACGTCGTCCGTCGCCGCGATCGGTAACCAGGCGCCGATCGATCGTCATCGATTCCAACCGTCCATGCACGATCGCCAGGTACGCTCGTTCGATCGTATGCTGACGGAACTGTTCGCCTAGCAGGCGTTCGCACTTCACGTTGCGGGCGAAGACCATCAGGCCGCTGGTCTCGCGATCGAGCCGATGCACAGCGCGGACAGCCCGTTGGCTGACGTCGGCGCCGCGACCGCGTTCGACCTTGGTCATCAACCGCGGTAACAGTTCCGTAAGCGTGGGCTGTAATTGGCGACGTCGCGCTGACCATTGTTTTTCTTCGGGATGCCGAATGGACGTGATTCCACTCGGTTTTTCGACCACAATCACATCCGAATCGTAGTAGACGATTTTTACGTCGTTTGCCGACGCGGGCGCTTGCAAAGGCTGGGGTAGTAATTTGAGGACCTCCCCAGGTCGCATGCGTCGTCCATCGTCTTCGCACAAATTGCCATCAATCATCACGCGGCGGGACGCCAATAGTTTGCGCACCTGCGACCAACTCTGCGCCTCCGGCCAATGGCGCAGCACGGAGCCGATGGTCTGGCCTTGCAGGTCAGCCGGAATGTGAAGAACGTCTTTTTTACGTGGACTGGCCATCGATTGGGTTTGGCTGGCGACTATCAGTGGGCGAGTTGGGCAATCGCTGAGCAAAGCGATGTAGATGTAGTACTGCGCCGGCAAATTACCGCCGATCAGCTCCAATTCTACTCGGTGCAGCCGCGGACGGCGCCGGGGGTGTACGCGCGTCGTCCGAAGGATGTCGGAGGAAACGCTGAAGCGTGCGAGAATTCAGTGGATTGCGCATCCGCCAATTGGTTGGAGGAAGGGCGAGGTGTCGCAGTTTTTCATTGGGTCGCCCAGAAACGATTGGCATTGGATCTGTCGCCTGAATTAGCCCGTGGAAGGCGCTGGACTCTGAAAATGCGGTAAAAGCCAGTCGAGCACTGCGATTTTCCGCCACAACATTGGAGGATGTGCCACTCGGCATAATCGGCCTACCCCGCTTGGACGGGATGGTCACGCCGAGCTTGAAGGGAGGTCGCGGGCAGAACGGACGGCTTTTTTTAGGCCGCGAAACCCCATCGCGCTGGCCAGAATTGATGGATGTAAGTCGTTAATCCGTGGATGTTTGTGCGTTCTTCGCGATGCTATGACTTTGTGTGTCAAGCCACCTGTGTCAACTTTTCCGTTTTTTTCAAACAAGAAGCTTGCAATGGCTCCCATGGGTGGATAAAGTCATGCACATACAACTGTGGGTCGGCATATTCCCCTTGCTGGGCGGCCTCTCACTATTGATGAGTATGCAGGGACGACGGTATCGTCCGCGGATTTGGCGTTACGCCGCGGCGACCCGCAATTTATAGATTCGCAACGCAGACGCGCGTGTCTCTCTCTTGAAAGGAGACGCTACTGATGGAATCGGCAGCCGTGAGGAAACTAGTTTATGGCAGCGCTGCGCTTTGCCTTCTTAGTTTTGCAGCTACGACATCTCTCGCTGGACCTCTGTCCACACAGCCGTTGGCCTATAACGACGGCATGATGACCTGGCACGGGTCGTCCGCGTTTTCCGCGCCAAGTTCGGTCGGCACCTTGAGTGGCTACGTTGATTGGGCGGTCTTCAGTGCGGCGGGTTATGCCGCGACTGGCTACACCGGTTACCCGGCCCCAGCCCCTTCCGCTGGTAACTTCATTTACACGTTTCAGATCTACGTCACGGATCCCCCACCGGGCCCACCGGTTGGTGTTTCGCAGTTGAGCGTTGCGTTAATTACCACTGCGAGCGATATCGGGACATTTGACGTCACCGGTGCTTCGAGCATCTACTATCCGAGCGCGCTTGGAATCAGCGGCGGTGGAGCGAACTACACGTTCGGCGTCGAACTCCCCCCATTGCAGTGGTCGTCGGGCCTGGCGTTTGCCAGTCCGTTCGCGCCAACCTGGTTGGGAGGCACAGTGCAAGATGGTGGTGTTCCGATTGGAATCTGGCTACCGTCTCCTGGCACCGCCATTCCTGAGCCGGCAAGTGTTGCGCTCTTGTGCCTGGGGATCTTAACGGGCGCTCCCCTGATGATTCGTCGCCGTCGCGCTTAACCGCGATCGGACGACAATAGAAGACGTTACCATCTCGACCACAGATGTTGCTAGCTTAAGTTTTGCTACTACGAGGTTTGGGCGTTACAATTTTCGCTTGCCTGCAAGATCGCACGGCATATCGAACTCAATCACGGGCATCACAGTCGGCAGACTAGAGTCCGACTTTGAAACTGGAGTCAACGCAGATGAGCAGAGCTACTCGTGTAATGAGCGTTTGCGTTGGTGCGCTATTGATGTATGCCACCGCAGCACAGGCCGGACCACTTCCGTCCGATCCCAACGCCCTTGGCGGTTTCAGTCAGGGGACAACGGCGTTCATCGGAACGAACGGTCCGTTGACTATCAAGAGCAACGTCGAGTTTGCAGTCTATGCTCCGGGCAAGTTTGACTTGTCCTTCGGAGCTGGCGCCGATCCGAGTGGTGGATCGCAGTATGTCTACGCCTACGAGGTCTTCAATACCGGCGTTGGCGGACTTGATCGAGCAATTTCCTTGTTCACCGTAGCTCTACAGCCAACTGCCCTCGCCCAAAATATTGAGTTCCTCCCGCACGCGTTTGGTTTTTTCGGTCAGGATCCGGTGTCTAGCTCATTCGGTGGCGGTCCTCCACCCACCTCCGCACGTTGGGACTACTCGACCGCCACGGTTCCGATCGGTGGCAACACGCAAATCTTGTTGTTTACCAGCCCGAAAGGGCCGACGTTGCAGTCGGCTGGCGTACAAGGTGGCGGTGTGCCGAGTTCGAACGTACTACCTAGCCCGATCCCGGAGCCCGCCAGTTGGACTCTGTTGGTCATCGGCTCGGTCGCGCTCGCCTACCGTCGGGTTGTTGCCCGCCGCCGCGTTGGCTAGAGCATTGCCACGCGACAATTCAGAACATTCAAGCGGCTTGCGACTGGATCGCGAGCCGCTTTTTTTGTTGCCGGATCCAATTCTTGTCAGGCCAAAGTCATCAAACGCTCCGACTTATTCGCAAATCCTCGATCGCGCTAAGCGGAGCGAATTCTTACTGGCCATTCTCGCGAACAAAGTCTGGCGTCGATGCTGGAGGAATCGCACAGCGACCTGCTGGTGATTCGAGGCGCGTGTGAGATGGCGGCGGCTTTGCGACCCGCTAAGTCAACACTGCGACGATGAAAATCGCGCGTGCGGCTCTGGGAGAATCGCCGCGCTCGTCCCCCATTGATCACTGGGATTCATCCTGGGGCGACCTACCGATCATCCCTGCGCTTCGCGATGGAACGCAGCGGTCATCTGCCGCGTTAGCGGCCCTGGCTTGCCGTCGCCAATCACGCGGCTGTCAACCTTGACCACGGGGATCACTTCCGCGGCCGTGCCTGTCAAGAAGACTTCGTCGGCCGTGTAGACGTCGTGGCGAGTCAGCGCGATCTGATGCACCGTGACGCCGGCCTCTTCGGCCAGTTCGATGACGGCCTTACGGGTGATTCCTTCCAAAATGCCGGCGTCTGTCGGCGGCGTCAGCAGTTCGCCGCCTCGCGCCAAGAAGATGTTATCGCCGGTGCATTCGGCCACTTCTCCCTTGTGGTTGAGCATCAACGCTTCAATACAGCCGGCCTGCAATCCTTCGATCTTGGCCAGGATGTTGTTCAGGTAGTTCAGCGATTTGATTCGCGAATTCAGCGCGGCCGGGTGGTTGCGCATCGTGCTGGCCGTGACGATCTCCAGCCCCCGCTCGTAGAGCTCGCGCGGGTAAAGCTGGATCCGGTCAGCGATGATAATCACCTGCGGATCGCTGGTCCGGTTGGGGTCGAGCCCCAGGCTGCCGGCTCCGCGGGTGACGACCAGGCGGATGTAAGCGTCGGTCAGGTTATTGACCTTGAGCGTCTGGTAGACCGCCTCTGCCATCGCCTGTTGCGAGATCGGAATCTCCAGCCAGATGGCCTTGGCGGACTCGTAAAGCCGTTTGAGATGCTCGTCGAGGCGGAAGACTCGCCCGTTGTAGCTGCGCAAGCCCTCGAAAACGCCGTCCCCGTACAGCAGTCCGTGGTCGTAGACGCTGATTTTGGCGTCTTCCTTCGCCACTAGCTGGCCACTGATATAGATTTGCAACGTGTCTGTCTGTGTAGCCATGGCGTGCGGCCATCCTCTCGAAAGCGTGCGGCGACAATTGATGTATGCGCGTGCGTCCGGAGCCCCCCGGGCCGCCAAAAGATGAGAACAGAGAGCGCCGAAGCCACGCCCGGCTGGCGTCGCGTCGGGGTGTTGCGCCCGCCGCCTGCGGAGCCCAATACTGTCTAGACGACCGTTCCCTCGCTGAGTCGCACCACTCGATCAGCCTCTTCGGCATTCCCCAAGTCGTGCGTCACCATGACTATAGTGAGGTTCTGCTGCTGGTTCAAGGTTCGCAGAATTCGCAAGATTTCCTGCCCCGTAGCGTGGTCGAGGTTGCCAGTCGGCTCATCGGCCAGCAAAACCTGGGGCCCGGCGATCAAGGCCCGAGCGATCGCTGCCCGCTGCATCTCGCCGCCCGAGAGCTCGCGCGGTCGATGCTTCAGCCGGTGCGATAGCCCGACCATGCCGAGCAGTTCCTTGGCGGCCGCGACGTGTTTTTTGCGGTCACGAAAGTAGCCCAGCGCGCTCTGGGCAATCATCTGCGGGGCCAGCACGTTCTCAAGCGTGTCGAGCTCCGGCAGCAGGTGATAGAACTGAAAGATCATTCCGAGCTGGCGATTGCGAAACTGGTCGCGGCGATGCGCCGGAACGTTGTCGACGCGTTCGCCGTCAAAGTGGATCTCACCAGCGTCGGGGCCGTCGAGCGTGCCAAGCAGATGCAGCAGCGTGCTCTTACCGGATCCGCTGGCGCCAATGATCGAGACGAACTCGCCCCGTTTGACGGAGAAGTTGACGTTGCGCAAGACCGGAATGGCAACCTGTCCCTTGCGGTAACTTTTGTGCAGCCCTACGGCCGCCAAACGCGGAGGCTCTGCTGCGCCGCCGGCGTTTGCATAGTGAGGGCCCGGGCCTAGGATGGTTCGCGCCGGCAAGGCCGCGGTCGAAAAACTGGTAGCGTGTGGTTCATTCATAGCGCAAAGCCTCCACGGGATGCAATCTCGACGCGCGTCTGGCCGGCAACACGCTCGCCAGCACGGCGATCGCCAGGGCCCCGATCACAATCCACGAAACCGTAAACGGCTCAACGATCGTCGGAATGCTTTGGAAGTAGTAAATCGCCGGATCGAAAACTTCCTGACCGGTGATCAACCCCAGCAGATCCGCAATCTCGTTGATGTAAGCGACAAACAGCAGCCCCAATGTCATGCCGGCCCCGGCGCCAACCAGGCCCAGCAGCAGCCCGTAGCCGAGGAAGATTCCTTGCACGCCGCGGCGAGACGCGCCGAGCGATTTCAGAATGCCGATGTCGCGAGTCTTCTCCACGACGATCATGAAGAAGATCGCCAGGATGCCAAACCCGGCCACGGCGATGATCATGAACAACAGCACGTTCAGGATCGCCGTTTCCATCTGCACGGCGGCCAACAGCGGGCCCTGCTTGTCACGCCAGGTCTGAATCGTATAGAGCTGTGGCACAAACGCGGCCCGCAGCATGTCTCGCACTTTCGCGCCGTCCCTGCCAGGCTTGAGTTTGATCTGAATGCTGCTGGCGTAGCCGATACCGGTTTCTGGATCGACCATGCCGCGCAGTTTCTGCAACGACTCGATCGGCACGAAGACAAAGCTGGCGTCATATTCGCTCATTTTGCTTTCGTAGAAATCGACCACGGTGAACGTCGGGTGGGCGATCTCTGGCGGCGTGCCCGCGGTGGGAAACGAGAGCTTGACGTCATCGCCGGGCAGGACCAAAAAGCGATCCTGGCCTTCGTGATCACGATAGCTGGCCAGGCCAATTCCCAGCACGACTCCGGTCAACTGCTCCTTCGCCGGATCGTAAGTCGAAGCCGCTTCCTGCTCGATGTTTTTCGCGAACGGATTATCGGCCGGCGCCGCCGGCTGAACAGCCGCTGGCTCCTCGCTCGCCGCTTGATGATCCGCCTGATTGGCGTCCTGAGCAGCCGCTTCATCGGCTGGCGCCTCTTGCGACGCCGGCTCGGTTTGATAATCGGTGTATCGGCCCGCCGGCCCAGGTTGCGGCTCAGTCGTTGGTTGCTCGCTCGGCGTCGGATCCAATTCAGGCGACTGCTCGCGCAGTGGGTTGCCAGTCGCGCGAACGCTGACGCCCTCGCCACTGGCGGGCGCGGACGAACTCGCAATCGCTGGCGTCGCCGAGTCAACTGTCGCGGGGTCGAGCGGCGCCTCTGTCGCCGGCTCTGGCGGTTTCGTTGTCTCGGCTCGGGATTCTGCTGCCGGCTGTTGGACCAAAGTTAGCGTCGATGGCGCGCCAGACTCTTTCGCCGGATGGGCGGCCGATGTTTGCTCAACGTCGGTCGGCGCGCGTAGCGATGCGCCGAAGGGATCAGCAGGCGCCGTCGGGCGATCGGCCCGCGGCTGCATCGACTCAATCATCCGTTGACGTTCGACCCACTCACGACGATGCGGCCAACCGGCCCTGGCCATGTCGGGGCGTTCCTTCGCTTCGTCGCCTGCCTGATGGTCGCGCGTATCGTAACCGTCTTGTCGCAACAGAAAGCTGAGCTGTTCTCGATTGGCCGGGTGTTGCAAGTACTTGCCAAGGTCGCCCATCTTGGTCTGCATCGCTTCGTCGATGCCGATCAACTGCACGGGGCGCGTGATCCAGCGATCGTTGTACTGATAGCTGAGCATCGAGGGCACGACAACCGTGGCCGACATGCCTTCGATGTCGTCGCCCGCGACTTCGCGGATCTGCTTCATGTGCCAATCGACGTCGTAAAAGCCGGTCAGGCTGTTCGACTCGAAGACGACGTCCGACAGGATCGAATGAATTCGGTCCTGCATCTCATGACGGAATCCTTCCATCACGCTGTTGACGACAATCATCGTAGCCACGCCGAGCGTGACGCTGATGATCGAGGCAAAGGCGATCCAGCGAGTGCGCAGATAACGCCAGCAAAGCAGAAATTTATACATGCTCAATCCTTTGAGCTGACCCGCAGGCTCTGAAAGTCAGAGCGCCGTCAGGTGGCTTCCGGCCGCAAGAGGGGAAACAAGATCACGTCTCGAATCGAAGCGCTGTTCGTGAGTAGCATCACCAATCGGTCGATACCCACGCCCAGTCCGCCCGCCGGCGGCATACCATAACGCAGTGCGCGCAAAAAATCGGTGTCCATCTTCGCCATCGAATCGTCTTCGGCCTGCCCGGCCAACTGCGTGCGGAAGAGTTGTTCCTGCAAGTCAGGATCGTTCAACTCCGTGTAGGCGTTCGCGACTTCCATGCCGTGGACGAATAGCTCGAATCGCTCGGCCACCGCGGGGTTCGACGTCTTGCGCTTGGTCAGCGGGCAGATGCTCGACGGATAGTCCGTGACGAATATCGGCCCTGTCAGCCGGTCTTCGACCAACTCCTCGAACAACTCGCTCTTGATGATGTCTGGGTGTTTGCCGGTGGTTTCAATGTTGTGCTTAGCGGCCAAGGCTTGCATGCCAGCCACGTCGTCGGCGGCAACGCCGGTGTATTCGGCAAACAGCTCGTCGTACGTCTTCCGCGCGAACGGTGGCGTGTAATCGACCGTCGCTTCGCCCCAGGGAAGTTGCAACGGTTGCCCAGTGGCTTTGATGGCGCCGACGATCAACCTCTCGGTCAGGTCCATCATCGAACGGTAATCACCGTAGGCCTGATAGACCTCGAGCATGGTGAACTCGGGGTTGTGCTTCTGGCTGACCCCTTCGTTGCGATAGACGCGGCCGAGCTCATACACTCGCTCGATACCGCCGACCAGCAATCGCTTCAGGTGCAGTTCCAGCGCGATCCGCATAAAGAGTGGGATATCGAGCGCGTTGTGATGTGTCTTGAATGGTCGGGCCGCGGCGCCGCCGGCGATCGAATGCAACGTCGGCCCTTCGACTTCGACGAAGTCCTGGCCACCCAAGGTATTGCGAATCGATTGCACGATCTTCGTGCGCTGCAAGAAACGCGGCAGCGCGCCTTCGGTATGGATCAGGTCCAGATAGCGCTTGCGCTGGCGCTGTTCGGGATCGGTCAGCCCATGATGTTTTTCAGGATGCGGCTCGACGCTCTTGGTCAGAAAGAACAACTTCTCGGCAAAGATCGTCAGCTCGCCGGTATTCGTGCGGCCAAGGCGTCCTTCGACACCGATCAAATCGCCCAGGTCGAAGCAGTCGGCCACTGCCCAATCGGCCTCGCCCACTTGCTTGCGACCGATGAAGAGTTGAATCTGCCCGGACCAATCGCGGATGTCGGCAAAGATCAGCTTGCCGGTGCGACGCTGCAAAACGAGACGCCCGGCGGCGCGCACGTGAGGGCCGTGCTGGACCGGCGAGCGTTGCCCTTCGACCAGGGGCTCGACGACGATCTCGCCCTCCCGGGCCCGGATGTCGCCGATTTTCTGGTGATCGTCAAAACGCTGACCCCACGGATCGATCCCCAACTCGCGGAGCTTGCGAAGCTTCTCGCGGCGCGCCGCCTCGTGCATCGAAAGATCAGCAGAAGCGTCGTCGGAGGGTGTCGTCATCGTCGGTTGGGCCATGCGTTTCCGCCATCGCTGGAGCGCGCGGTCGCGCGATCCACGCCAGTGCGCAGACTTATAGAACTAGGAATAACTTCGAAGAGTGCAGCATTTTAGTGGACCCCGGGCAGGGGTCAATGTCAGCTCTCCCCCCAAAGAGACAGGGGCGCCAGCGTCGAGTTCGCGTTTTCCGGTGGCGGCCGGGGTTCTCGGCGCCTACGGCGGAACCGGCCGTCGACGTTGAGCGTCGAAAGCTCGTCGTGGCGGGCAACGCCAAGTGAACTTTGCGGTTACGGACCGCTGACATCGCCGAGGCAATTATCTAAGCTGTCTGGTGGGGACCGCCGATTAGCGATTTCCTTTGTCCTATGGCATACTGAGTATTCATATAGACTTGCGCCGCCTTGGCACGAACAGAGAACACCAAGGATCGAGCGCCAAATTTCTTTGCCAACGAGGCGGCACTATGGCCAGGCGTTCTGGGACGCGTGTGTTCGGTTTCGGATGTTTACTCTTCCGCGCGGCACGCGTGAGGGCTTTGCTAGCGATGCTGGCAGTGGCCGCGCTTGCAACTGCCGGCTGCGGTGGTGATTCGGCGCCTCCGGCCACCGCCAAAACTGGCCAACCAGCCGGCGGCGCCCCGCCTGCCCCAGGCGCAGTTCCGCCTACCCCTGGGGGCGCGCCGCCCACCCCCGGCGCCGCAGTCGCTCCGGCACCTGTTGCCGCAACTCCAGCCACTCCCGCTGCTCCGGCTCCTGCTGACGCGGCGGCGCCTGTTGCCGCAGCGCCGGACGGAACGGCGCCGCCAGCGAATCCCGCGCAGCCTGGCGCGCCTACTGCTGCACCCGGCGAGGCGCCGGTTGCTGCCGCAGCGAATCCCGCTGGCCCGACGCCCGGTGTGCCTCCTGTCGCGCCGCCAGGAGGACGACCAATGATCAGCATCCCATCGTTACCCGGGTTCGGCGTTGGCATGGGCGGGCGATCCGATACGGTCTCTCGCTGGAAGCCGGAGGAGTTTCGCAAAGCGCGCGAGGAGTGGGATCCGCGACTCGTGGCCGCCATCACGGCGTATGGCACTGGCAAGGCCGCCAGCGATAACGCAGCAAAGTTGCTGGTGGATCTACTGCAAGCGCCGGCGACGTCGTCGCCAACGCCGAGTGCGCCGCCGCAGGTTGCGACTGGCGCCGCAACGTCAACTCCAGTTGCCGCTGCTTCGCAGGCATCCCCAACGGTTCCCGCACGGCCAATATTGCCGCCACCACCACTACCGGATGTGACCACGATCAAAGGGAAAGTGCCGTACAACGTCATCATTCATTTCACGGAGGAATTCATCACTCCTGAGGAAGTCGTGAAGGCTGGGGAGGGGAAGACTCCCAAGCAGTTTCCGGCTGGTTTTCGGTTCGGACCTGGGTCGACGTTACCCGATTGGCTCGTCTTTCCCGCCAGCGCTAAGATTGAGTACATCGCGCGAGTTGGCGAGTATGTGATCCCGCCGGAATTGCTGATTCAACCTGCGGATTCGCCGCTCCAGCTGTACATTATGCGCGGCGAAGGAATGGACGGCTGGGGCCAGATTCCAGACGGCTACGAAGTGCAAATCTTCAAACCGCTGGCCATCCCGGCTGATATTGCCAAAGCGTTTAAGCAGGACAACGCTTTCGTGGGGCCGGGCGTCTACCCTGCTGGCTATTGTTTCTTCCCCGGCGTTCACATACCTAAGGACGCCAAAGTTACTCGAGTGCCGCTGACCTCAGGAGCTGGGGCAGGCGCAGCTGCCAGCGCGACTGGGACGCCGCAGTTAGGAACGGACGAACAAGGCAACGTTGTGATTCCGGACGGCGTGACCGTTACGCTAACAGAGCCGATGGCTTTACCGCCGGAGATCGCCAAGAAACTGAATCTGCCCGAAGGCGCGCAGCTTCCTGCTGGATTTACAATTCCGAGCGGGTATAAATTTCCGCCCGGGTTTACACTCCCCCCGAACGCCAAGGTTACCTCGGCAGGCCCCACGGCGGGCGGCGTTCCGAACGGAATGCCAGCCTTCCGCGGCGGGCCAGGCAGCATTGCCCCCGCGCTTCCGCCGACCGAAGAGCAAGTAGTCGAAGCCATCGTGCTGGCGTTGGGCGCGAACAAGACGGAGACCGCTCGCTCTGCGCTGCGCAAACTTCTGAAGGGTGAAACTCGCACCGCCGTGCCTGAAGAACTCGTTAGCGGATTTGCCGCGCAGGCGATGTTGATCCGTCCGACGGAAAAAGAGGAAGCGGGGCTGGTGGCCGCCGCGGCCAACCCGTCGGTGATCCGCAAAGGAGTCATCCCAGAAGGACTGCAGGCGGCGCTCCTCAAGGCGCTCGATCAAAAGGCGACGAGCAAAATGCGTATTGCGCTGGTCGACGCCGTCAACAAGCCGACGGCGACCGGCGATCAGCGCAAAGCCGTGATGGCGATGATTGCCAAGCCGCGCGCAGAAAACCTGCCAGCGCAGGCGCGAATGTTCGCAAACCCAAAGCTCGAACCAGCCGTCAAGAAGGCGATGTTCGAGCAGTTCGCCGCCTACAGCGCCGCGGCAATGGATCAGATCATGCAGACCAAGCCGGGCAATCCCAAGCCGTCTGCCCCCGGCGCCACGGATCCGGCGGCTGCGGCTGCCGCAGATCCAGCCACGCCGCCGGCGGCAGCCGATCCCGCGGCGTCTGGCGCTGCGCCCGGTCCCGTCGCTCCGATGCAGCACCTTGATGACAAGACGCTGGCCGCTGTGATCGAAGGAGTCTGGGGCGCCGACGTCACCGAGCGCGTGAAGGCCGACGGCGCGCGGTCCGACGAATTTACGGACTTTGAAATGCAACTGCCGCTAGCGGTGACGATGCCAGTTTCTGAAGCCCGCGCTGCGCTACTCGGCATCGTGCGCGACAATTTTGTCGCCGGCCCAAGCGCACTGGCGATGGGAGGCTCGTTGGGCGAGCGGCTGCGCGACCCCGGCACGTTGTTTGTCGTCAAGCGGTCACCGCGGATGGAAAAACCGCCAGAGAAGCCGAAAAAAGAAGGGGAGGACGCGGCTGCGGACAGACCAAGGCGTAATCGTTCCGGTCGCCCCGTCGATGCTGAGAAAGAGAAAGAACGGAAAGAGAAAAAAGAAAAGGAAGACAAGGCCCATTACGACTGGATGGCCGCGTCCGAAGAATTCTCCCGAGCGCTGAGCGATCGCTTTTACGCTGCGGCGCAGGCGGGCGGCGGACAGCGCCATAAAGTCATGCAGGAGACATCGGGCGCGGCGACCGCCGTCGGTTCGCGGAAACTGGAACCGATCAACCTGCGATTCCCGCTCAAGCTGCACGAAGGCGCGCGGATTACTGCCGAGTATCACATGTGCCTGCCGGAAGATCTTCCGGAGGGGCTAAAAGGCGTGAACATGCCGCCATTGGTGGTGCATTATGTCCGCACAGAAGACGTGTCGAGCTTTCCGAAGGTCAACTCGACCTACCTGGCCCAACTCAAGGGAGTGAATAGCCACGTTCGCTCTGGCTCGCGTTGGCTGGACTGGACCGGACCGGGCGCTGTCGGTGGCATGTCACGCACCGTGGACGTTTTCCTCACCCGCAACGGCGAAGCGGCGCCTCCGCCCGAAGGCGGCAAGGCGAAGGCCGAGGATGCGATCCCGATTGTGACCGAGATCCTGGTGATCGAAGTACCCTCGTTCCGCGCACCGCGCGATAGCGAAGAATAAGTCGCAGAATTAGACGCTGAGCTTGGCTGCCGAGCGGCGGGTTTGCCAGCAGGCGACACACAATCAGGGGCGTATGCCGCGCCGCATGCCAGGCGGATGTAGGTTGCGCATTGAGTCGGACTGAGCTCGCATTCGCTCTTGAATCTCGGCCGTCCTTCGTTCGGCGTCGGCCTTCATTTGCGCCATCTGAGCGTCACTCTCAGCCTTCATCTGCGCCGCGCGGGCATCATGATCGGCCTTCATCTTTGCCATCCGCGCATCTTCCTCTGCCTTTGCCTCGGCGCGGCGCGCTTCCTGATCGGCCTGTAACTCGGCTTGCATGCGAGTAACGCCCGAAATGCCATAAGAGCCCATTCCCTGACTCCGGAGCGTCTGGGCGAACTTCGAGGTCGGACGCGCCGCGATGGCTTTATCGAGTGCGTCGGCCAGGATCGGCTGAACATTGGGAATGGTCGCCAGATGGGTGAGATGCGCATTGAGAATCGCTACCTGGCTTTCGCAACTCTTCGCAAGATCCTCATAGGTTTTCTTGTCCTTCAGCGGTATGAGTGTGCCGGCGTGGCGGTCGAGCCGTTCGCCGGCGTCGATTGCGTCAATGAACTGCAGCGCCCAATCACCGGCCAGGCGTTGCGCGCTCACGGCGTCGGTCATTTGCTGCGCCATTTGTACGTTTCGCTTGATCCCGCTCAGCACGGTCTCCGCCTCGGCAATCATGGTCGCCGCAACCGACGAGGCGCTGTTGTTCACGATCGGCGTTACCACTCGGTAATAAATCTTCAGACCAATCCCGGCAATCACCAGCAGAGACGTCAATACACCGCCACTGGCTTGTATCGCCGGCAACTGCCAAAAATTCCGCTCGGCTTTCCTGCGCTTGGTTTTCGACGGCAGCGGGCGCGGCGCAGGCAGCGGTCGTAAAGGCGCCTCGGCCGGCGCGACCGCGATCGTGTCGTCGAGCGCATCCAGCAATCCGTCTCGTTCCGGCAGCAACTCCAATCCGTCTGGTTCAGGCAATAGCTCCAAGCCATCCAACTGAGGCCCGGCGGCTGCGGCGGCCATGGGGCGCGCGGGTTTGCGAGTCGCTGGCGCAGCAGACGACTTATCTGCGAGATTTCCCGGCACGCGCAGCATTTGAGCGCAGCGGGGACAAGGAACCGAACGGCCCGCGGCTCTGGGCTTTACTTTGACGCTCACCCCGCACTGATCGCAACGAAATCGGATCAGCTCCGCAGGCGGGTTGGGCGAAGCCGGCGGTGGCGCTTGCGATTTTGTCACTGCCGGGGGAGACGCAGTACGAGGCGTCGGGCGAGCAGGGGCTGGCCGCGCGGCAGGTGGAGACCCCGGGGAATCCGCGACTAACGAGAGATCGGGTTCGACAGGCGGAGCAGGCCTAGGGACCTGGATCTCGTTGAGACAATGCTTGCAGCTTCCGCGCTGGCCGGCGAACTTCTCTTTTAGCTTTAGCGCCCCACGACAGTGAGGACAGCGGAATTCGATCGCCATGGCTCTGCCCAAGGGAAAGCGACGTCTCGGTCACCCACAGTAGTTGTATTACTATGACCGACCGGCCGAGGATTTGCAAAGTCCCCTAGAGGCCGGGCAGAGGCGGGTGGCACGGACTCCGAGAACCGGCTCAGATGGCCAAGTAACCGTAGCGAAGCTTGCCGCCCGCGAGTCGAAGGGCGCATCGTCAGGCCAAAATCTCGCTCAAAACATGCCCGTGGACGTCGGTCAGACGGCGATCGGCCCCGTTGTGGTTGAATGTCAGGCGGGTGTGATCCAGCCCCAACAGATGCAGGATCGTGGCGTGCAGATCGTAAATCGTTGCTGGACGATCGACCGCGCGGTAGCCGAACTCGTCGGTGCCGCCGTACGTGAAGGGACTTTTGACGCCGGCGCCGGCCATCCAGACCGTAAATCCCTCTGGGTTGTGGTCGCGTCCCTTCGAGCCCTGCTGGAACATCGGCATCCGCCCAAACTCGGTCGTCCAGACGACCAGCGTGTCTTTCAGCATCCCGCGAGCTTTGAGATCGGACAACAGCGCGGCGGCCGGCCGATCAAGAATCGGTCCGTGGCGATCGTAGTCACTCTTAAGTTGCTTGTGGCCATCCCAATTGCCCACGCCTTCGCCCATGGCGTAAGCGCCGTTGAAAAGCTGGACGAAGCGCACACCGCGCTCCAGCAGTCTCCGGGCGAGCAGACAGTTCTTGCCGAAGCCGGCCAGCAAAGGATTGGGATCATCCACGCCATAGCGCGCGGCGGTCGTGGCGCTCTCGCGCGAGAGATCACTCACTTCGGGCGCGCTTAGCTGCAAGCGCGCGGCGAGCTCATAGCTGGCAATCCGCGCGGCCAGTTCGCTGTCACCACCATGCAGCGCCAGGTGGCGATCGTTCAAAAAGCGCGCGAAGTCACGCGCAGCCAGGTCGGCCGGCGGCGCAATTCCAGCGGGCGCCGCCAAGTTCGAAATCGGCCGGGCGCTGTTGAAGCTGGTCCCTTGATACACGGCCGGCAGAAAACCGCTCGACCAATTTGCCGGGCCAACCTGCGGCACGCCACGCGTATCGGGGATGGCGACAAACGCTGGCAGATCGTCGCACTCGCTGCCGAGCGCATAGCTGACCCACGCGCCAACGCTGGGAAAGCCATCGATCGTGTAACCCGTGCTCATCTGGCTTTCGCCCGGCCCATGCGTGTTGCTTTTGGCCGTCATCGAATGGATGAAGCACATGTCGTCGACCTGTTCGCCCAATAGCGGCAGCAGGTCCGACGTTTGTTTGCCGCATTGGCCGCGCGGGCGAAACTCGTAAGGGCTCCGCGCCAGATTGCCCGACGGACCTTGGAAGGTGACAAACTTCTCGAAGCCGGGCATCGGCTGGCCGTCGCGCTTCAGCAGCTCAGGCTTGAAGTCCCAAGTTTCCAACTGGCTGCAAGCGCCGGAGCAAAAGATCATCAGCACTTGCTTGGCGCGCGGGGCGAAGTGCGGCGCTTTTGGCGCAAGCGGCGAACCAACCTGGGGCGCCTGCGAGGCTGCTTCCGCCGCCAGCAGCCCATCACGCGCTAACAGACTAGTGAGCGCCAGCCCGCCCAGCCCGCTGGCAAAATCGCCGAGAAAACCGCGGCGATGCAGCAGGTGCCGACCGGCGTGCGTTAGCGGCTGTGGGTTGCTCATGGCGTTCGTCGTCCGTTAGCTGAAATTGGCAGGCTCGCGATTTGTCTTAAAGCGTGACCTCATTATAGCTCGGTCGACAGCCGGTTTGGAGCAACAAAACACGCGCGAATGTGCGATACGATACCGCAGCAGAGGATGCATCAACGGAGGGCGGCCGCCGCGCGAACGGCGTCGATCACGCGCATATTGGCCAGCCCGTCTTCGGCCGGGTCTAACAGCCGCCCGGCCGCGACGCTGGCGCAAAATGTCTCGATCTCGCCGGCGTATTGATCCTTTGGCCCAAACGGAATCGATTCGACGGCCTCGCCATGGCGATAGATCAATCCGCTGTCGGGCTTTGGCAGCACGCCGTCGGGCAGTTCCAGCGCGCCGCGCGTGCCGACCAGCTCGATCCGGTTTCGATAGGGGCATTCAAAGCTGCAATCCAACAGCGCCGTCACATCGTCAGGAAAGCGGAGCAGCATACCGAGCGTGATATCAACGCCGGGCGCATGATGCCTGGCGTGAGCCGTGACTTCGATCGGCTCTGCGCCGGCGAAGAGTCGGGCTGCGTTGATGCCATAGCAGCCGAGATCGTAGATGGCGCCACCACCGCGTTTCGGATCGAGCCGCCAGTCGCTGCGGTCGATGTCGAACGAGAAATCCATCTTTACTAATCGCAGCTCGCCCAGTTCGCCCGCGGCCAGCATCGCGCGAGCGCACGCCACGCGGGCCTGGTGACGCCACATGAAGGCTTCCATCAGCGTGACGCCGCGACGGTGGCATTCGTCGACCATTAGCTGCGCTTCGGCGGCGTCGATCGCCAATGGCTTTTCGCAGAGGATGTGCTTGCCCGCTGCGGCCGCCGCAAACACCCACGGCTTGTGCAACTCGTTCGGCAGCGGAATATAGACGGCGTCGATCGCTGGATCGGCCAGCAGCGCCTCGTACGAATCGTAGGCGCTCGGAATGCCCAACTCAGCCGCCCACGATTTCGCGGTCGCGCCGTCTCGACTGGCGATGCCGTGTAATTTCGCCGATGGTGTATGCGCAAATGCGCCCGCAACAGCGCGGCGGACAATTCTCGCGCAGCCCAAAATGCCAAAATTCAGAATTCGCGTCATGCAGCGAAATCTAACGGATGGCGTTGGCTGCTGAAAGGGGCGGCCGTCGAGAGGAGGTCGCCGGACGGCTTCGACTCGATTGCAAGCTGCACCCTCTGCGCAGCAAAGCGGCCCCGCATTGTTGCCGGGGCCGCGTCGTTGGTCGAGCTTTTTTACAAGCTTCTAAGAGGCCGGTGGGAGTCGAACCCACTTAAACCGGGTTGCAGCCGGTTGCCGGGCCGTCTGGCTCCAGCCTCGTGTCGTTCGGCGACATGCCGGACGTACGAGTAACATCGGTCGCAACACGCGGAGGCCTTAAGCGCCTAATAAAAATTACAGCGAGCTATCTGCTTCGACTCATGGCGTGCTAGCACACGCGCACGCGTCGGGCGCCAGCGCCGCGGGAGATCTTCCCGGCGGCGTTTGTATTGTCTGCGATCAATTCCCTGGTGGGTTTTGACCTGTCAGGTTGAATTCTTCTTCTTCCTGAATGATGATTCGCGGCGTGACCATCATCATCAAGCTTTGCGTGGTGCGGCCGATACCAACGTTGCGGAACAAGCGATTGATATACGGCAGCTTCGACAGAATCGGCACGCCGAACTCGTTGCGCCCTTCGCTGAGACGTTTCACACCGCCCAGCAGCACTGTGCCGCCGTCAGGCACGCTGACCGTGGTTGACACGGTCACCTGCGAGAGCGTCGGCAACTGTACCGTGGTGCCTTCGCGACTTTGCACCGTCTGATTGGCGCGACCGGTCGTATTGTCGGTCGTTCCCGACGATGCGCTGGTGGTGGTCGAGCTGGCCGAGCCGGTGAAGGTAAACGTGTTGACCGCGCCGATGCTGCTGAAGTACGGCACCAGCGTCATGCGGACGTAGCGACGATCTTCCGATACCACGGCCTGCACTGTGAGCATAGTTCCTTCCGAGAGAACGACCACGACCGGCTGCAGTGCCGCCGCGAAATCGCCCACGACCGGGATCACGCTGATGACGAACGGCGTCTGCGACGTATCGTTGATCATCGCCTGTTGACCGTTGAAGAGCGTGACCTTGGGAGCCTGCAACACGTTACTGCGGCGATCCCCCTGCGAAGCTTCGATGAAGAAGAACGCTTCGATATCGCTGAGAATCGCAAAGCCCATCGTGGCGCCGACGTTCGGCACAAAGCCGAACTGCGGAACCGCGCCGGTGAAGCTGTCCTGGTTGAACGGCACGTCGAGATCCGCGCTGAAGACGCCCGGCGCTGACAGACCAACCGTGACGCTGTTGGCGCCACCGAGCTGTGGATCCGTCGACGTGAACGCGGCGGCCTGGTTCAACGATGGTGGACCAACGATGCTGGCCGGTGTGTAGTCTTCGAGTCGGAAGTCGAAGTCGACGCCGATACGTTCGAAGAAGTTGTCATTCAGCGTGATAAAGCGAACTTCGATCGTGACCTGCAAGTCGTGCAGACGACGCAACTGATCGAGCAAGTCGGCAATCTGCTCATGAACTTGCAAGGTGTTGCTGATCACGAGGCTCAAGTTGTTTGGATACTTTTGGATGGCGCCTGGTCCGCCGTTTTCTTCCCAGGTATCCGGGCCGACGGTTGACGTCAGCAGTTGGATCAAGCTGTCAAAATCGGCCGCCGCGCCACCGCCCAGACCGCCAGGTCCGCCGCGGGTGCTGTCGACCATGGCCGTGGGACCCGCGCCGGACATGCCCGGGATTTGTGCCATGACTCGTGGATCGACCGCGTTGGAGAGCGAGGGGGCGTTGTTGCTCGCCAGGGCCGTCAGCGGCGAGGAGCTGGCGAAACCGACCGAGCCGCTGCGGGCGTTGGTTTGCGCGTCCGCCAAGGCGCCGGCCAGTCCCCATTGGCTGTTCGGCGTAAAGTTCGGAATCGGCACGATCAAGTCAGCAACGCTGTAAGTGACCGTGATGATCTCACCATCGCGCATCTGCTCGCTGGTGATATTGAGCACTTCGTTCTTGATCACGTAACTCAGGTGGAGCGGTTCCAGAATCAAGTTGAGCGCGCTCTTCAGCGTGATTGGCGCGCTGAGGTTGATCGTCACCGAGGTGTCGTCGGTCAAGCCTTCGCTGGCCAGCCCGCGCGAATCCAAGTGCATATTGACCATCGTCAGCTTTTCCAGATGGCCAATCACTTCGCTCAGCGGAGCGCTCTGAAATTTGAGCAGCACAGGCGTTTTCAGCCCACGTTCGATCTCAAGTTCCTTCTCCGTGCGGCGGACCTTGCCTTCTTTCTTCTTGCGGAACTCTGACTTTTGATAGTCGCTCCAGTTTTTTGGGTACTGGATCGGATCGAAATCGTTAAAGGGAATCGCGGACTCGTCAACGTTGTTCATCGCCACGACGAAGTTCTCTTCCTTTGCGGATTGAATCTGCGTAGCAGCTTGCAAGCGGCGGGCCATCTTGGCCTGCAGACCGAGTTGCGTGACGATCTGCTCATGCGGGGCCAACTCTTGGGCCTTCTTGGCGAAGACCTCGGCCTCGGCGTAGCGTTCTTCGTCCATCAGTTTGTTGAAGTCGTTGACCAGGAAGGCCAGCTTCTCCTGGACTTCGACCTTTACTTCCTGCTCGCGAGCGATCTCATCCTTGACTGCGTTATTGCGGTCTTGCAGTTTGAGTTTCGCACTGTTCGCCTCGATGTAGTTTTCCATGTCGATGATCTTGCGATCGGCGGCCCGCAACAACTGGTCGCGTTGCGTCGGCTCCAATTTCGACTTGGCCAGACCTTCGCGGGCCTGCTGCAAAATCGTCAAGGCCTTGCGCGGGTCGCTCTGTTGGACCCGTTTGGCTTCTGCCTGTCGCTCCATGAATTCGGCGGCTGCTTTGCGGGCCAGCACGGTTTGCTCGGCCGAGGCCTTGCCCAGCATCGATCCACTATGCGCGTCGAGCGGCGCCGGAATGCGCTCGATCGGAGCACGCTCCAGCGGAGCGCCATCGACCGGGGCACGCTCGGTCAGTCCCGGGCTGAGTGGTTCTTGAGTCTGGATGGGGCTCGAAGCCGGAACGCCGGTCGATTCGTACTGCACCGGCACTGACGCCTTCGCGTCGGCAACGGTCTGCTGCGGAGCTTTGGCGGCGACGTCGCTCGGAATGGTGAACAGATCCTGCGGCGCCGCGGCGGCCGGATTTTCTTGCCCGGGCTGGGTGGGCGCGGCGACGGACACGTCTTGATAGCGATTGGACTGAATGGCAATTTCCGAACGGCCCTGCGACGTCGGCGCGACGGA
>Ga0268266_10001140_pt1 | contig 32988 bp, 27 predicted proteins | sample KBSS13metaG_FD_190356 | JGI IMG/M metagenome (GOLD analysis project Ga0268266, IMG submission 190356) | Switchgrass rhizosphere microbial communities from Kellogg Biological Station, Michigan, USA - KBS S1-3 metaG (SPAdes) (version 2) | ecosystem: Host-associated > Plants > Roots > Rhizosphere... | reverse complement strand
AGAACGCTCCACCACGTTCTGCTGAACGTTAACGCCCCACACCGATTCGGCAGCATTATCATTCATCCCTGACGGGCTGCTGAGAGGTAGCGATTTGCCAAACGTCCAGGCGCTCTGCTTGTCAGCAAAGTGCACCACTTCAGTTTGCGTGTCCGGCTGCAGAGTGAAGAAATAGAAAATCCCAACCTCGGCCAGCAGGCGTTCGATAAATTCCAGGTCACTTTCCTGGTACTGGTTTATCTGTTCCCGTTTTGGGTAAGTTTGTTTAAGCTTGAATTCATACTCCCACCCCTTCAAACCATGCTCGCCAAGAATTTGCTCTACCACTTCCGGCACTGATTTGTTGACGAAGAAACGGTGAGTACGAAACTGCTTGTCCAGTAAGGATATAAAAGGTTCCAGAATAATTTCATATGTAACCTGATCGCGTGAACCGGTCAGACGTCGGAAATTTGTCACTACACCATGAACAATTTTACCGACCATAGAATTAAATAGTTCCCCCACCCCCATGCTCAGCGTAACGGTTTTACTCAACATCATTTCAGCCGTAATGTCCGGATGTGAACTGGTAAAACGAATAGTATAATGATAAAGAGCACTCATTTGTTCTAAACCGTCAAAACGTTCCACATCTAATGGATAAGGACAGGAAGGAATATCGAGTTTATAGCGATTAAGGATACCCTCTGTCATTTTAAATATATCTTCCATTTCTATAGCTCCTGTCCCGGGCCAGAATGATATTGAATAAAATCAAACTCCACAGTATGATGAATACTATCTATAATGCTTCCATTCAACATAAATATATTTCAGGGCGAGCTTATAAAGTCCATAGCCTATGAGCAAGTCCACTACACCTTCCCCACCTGGAATAAAGCGGTAAGGATTGGCAGAAAAGAAGTAGCAGTATACAGAGTAAACTATACTGATAGTTCCTGGTGTCATCCCGATGCTGGCAATGATCCGTGAAACAATGATAAGTATGAAATCTTTTATGTTCATAACGTCCAATTTAAACCAGGTGCCTAATAAAACTAATAATGATCCTCCCATTTCTTATGAATTTTTGGGAATGCATATAGATAGATTACATATCCAACGCATGTAACAACAAAAGCCAGCCCTCCCCAGTAGAATTTGTTCTCTAGCTCTGATACAAAAAAGAACCAACAAGACATAATGAGTCCCACAAGGACTAAAGTTGCCCCAACAGCACAAACACCCTTAAAAATGACAAAAATAATAGTGCTTTTAAAATTCATAAGTCTCCAAAAAAGTATTTACAAATCTCATTAAACTCTTCTGAGTTGCATTCACTAATGGCGCATGCCATTTCAAATGGCTTTACTGTATCTTCAACAAGAAAATATAAAAGGTCCACATCCCCCATACCTTTTAATTTATAATAAATCTTAGGATTCCTGCCTCGTAAATATCGTGACGTATAAATAGCACGTGATGCTTCTGCACCAATCGAAAGTAATGATCCAATGACGGTCCCCGCAAACAGTGCCGTTGTTGCTCGATCCGAAATCACATATCCTAGCTGCACGCCGGTCAATTGTGAAAAAAGTGCTTTCCCCACACTACTGCCAGTAATTTGAAGACCGACAGCAGATATATCAACCCGGGAGATGAAATCATCGATAAATGGCTTGATGATGTTATAAACAGTTTCTTTATCAAAAGTGATAGTTTTGATCAGCCTTGCTAACCGAAATTTATCATCCTGATTCTCTCTGCGGTGTTCAGTGTCTATAAAATCATAGCCAAGATAGGCAAAGCTAACGGGTAAGGAAATAACGCCTTTAGCCACGGCGCCGACAAAACCGGATCCATCGATATTAATGGCCTCAAGCATATCTCTGGCAATCTCTTTTGCGCTGTCCATATCACTACCCATCAATTATAGAACCAGAGCGCACATTAAACTCCAGCCCGATACCCTCTTCCTCACTCCAACCCATCGTCAGAGACGTTGGTTTCTGTTTCGCGGCCATGTGAGTCAGCAGTTGTTGACTCAGCACAGGCAGAATTTGTTGATTGAGCAGACTGTCAACGTTACGCGCGCCGGTATCCGGCAGCAGACAGGCGGCAGTCAGCGCGTCATACAGGCTCTCATCAATCTGCGTGGTCAGGCCGTAATGACGATGCAGGTGCCTGCTCACCTGCGTGAGTTTCATTTCCACGATGGTGCGCATGGCAGCCTCATGTAGCGGGCGGTAAATCACCGTCTGGAAACGGGCCAGCAGCGCCGACTGGAAGTGGTCACGTAAAATCGGGCGCAGCAGTTCCTGTAGATCGCTTTCGCTGGCCTTCGGCTGTTCGTCCAGCAGTTGCATGATGTGGTCGCTGCCGAGGTTGGAGGTCATCAGAATTACGGTATTACGGAAGTCGATTTCTCGCCCTTCTCCGTCGCGCATAAAGCCGCGGTCAAAGACCTGATAGAACAGGTTCATGACGTCGCGGTGCGCCTTTTCCACTTCATCCAGCAGCACCACGCTGTACGGACGCTTGCGCACCGCTTCGGTCAGAATGCCACCTTGGCCATAACCGACATAGCCCGGAGGCGAGCCCTTCAGCTGGGAAACCGTGTGCGGCTCCTGGTATTCAGAAAGGTTGATGGTAATCAGCGACTTTTCGCCGCCGTACAGCACATCGGTTAGCGCCAGCGCTGTTTCGGTTTTCCCCACACCGCTCGGGCCAACCAGCAGAAATACCCCCTGAGGGCCGTTCTCCGACGTAAGCCCGGTTTTAGCGGCACGCAGGCGATGGGCGATGGCTTCAAGCGCCCTATCCTGGCCGACCACGCGCTTGCCCATTTCGTGTCCCAGACTCAGCAGTTCAGTCTGCTCGTCTTTCATCAAGGAAGACAGCGGCACGCCTGTCCAGTCGGCAATAACGGTGGCCACGGTACGCACATCCACATCAACGGAAAGTAGCGGGTTGTCGTGTTGCATACCATTCAGCGCTTGCTGCAGCTTATGGGCCTCACTCTGGCGGGATATATCCTGACGGCATTCCAGCAGTTGTTCGGTGAGTTTCAGTTCCTGGCCGTACTGGGTTTCAAGTTCATCAAGTGCAATAATAAGGGTATTTTCTTCCCGCTCGATGGCGGTCAGTCGACCACCATGGCCCTTGTTGCCGACGGCGATATCTTCCAGCAGCGCCTGCTTCTCCATTTCAAGCGAGGTCATCTGCGCGCGAATGCGGGTCAACTGTTCGGGTACGGTATCGAGGCTCATACGCACGCGGGCAGCGGCGGTGTCCAGCAGGTCAATGGCCTTGTCAGGCAGCTGACGACCGGTTAGATAGCGACGAGATAGCGTGACCGCGGCACGGACCGCGTCATCAGTGATATGCACATTATGATGTTCGGCATAGCGCGATTTCAGGCCACGTAGCATCAGGCAAGCGGTATCGTCGTCCGGTTCGTCCACTTTCACCATCTGGAAGCGGCGCTCCAGCGCGGCATCGCGCTCAAAATATTGTTTATATTCAGACCATGTGGTGGCAGCAATGGTTCTGAGTTCGCCGCGAGCCAGCGCAGGTTTTAGCAGGTTGGCCGCATCCGCCCCGCCCGCCTGGTTACCAGCACCGATAAGGGTGTGAGCTTCATCGATAAACAGTAAAATCGGCACTGGCGATTGCTGCACAGCATCGATGACATTTTTAAGACGCTGTTCAAATTCTCCTTTCACGCCCGCGCCCGCCTGCAGCAGACCGAGGTCAAGCGTGCGCAGAACAACCTGCTTGAGGGCTTCCGGTACGTTGCCCCCGGCGATGCGTAATGCAAGCCCCTCCACCAGCGCGGTTTTTCCCACGCCCGGCTCACCGACCAGAATCGGGTTGTTCTTACGACGGCGCGAGAGAATGTCGACCATCTGACGGATTTCCGTATCACGCCCGAACACCGGATCAATCTTGCCCTCTTTAGCTTTGGCGGTGACATCGAGGGTGAATTTATCCAGTGCGTTCTGCAGCGCCGGGCTGAGTTCGCCTTCTCTCAGTTCTGCACCGACCGGACGGCCGACAAACTCCACTTCACCACCATGTTCTTGTGCCAGTTGCTCTTCGTGTTGCACCTCCGGGCGTTCGTCTGACTGCGCATCCAGCAAAGGACGAAGGCGTGCAAGTTGACGCTGGCCCAGCGTCAGCAAAGGCCACAGCCCGTCACAGTGAGCAAGTCGCTGATTTTCCGTCAGCGCCATAAGAAGGTGAATGCTACGGATGTGCTCTTCACCTGCCAGCGAAGCCAGCATCCAGGCTTCCTGCATCAATTTCTGAAGCTCGGCGGATAACTGCGGGCGGGTGCGCACCGAACGCGGTTGATTATCCAGCCAGCCGAGCAAACCCTGCCAGATGCTGTCCATATCCCACTCGTAGCGACGTGCCAGTACCGTCAGGTCTCCCTCCCCCTGCTCCAGCAATTTCAGCAGCCAGTGCTCAGGCAGGATTTCTGCATGGGCACGGGTCTGGCAGAGTGAAGCCGCCCCTTCCATCGCGCGGGCACAGTACGGATTCAGACGACGTAACAGGATGGCTGGATTTTCCATTTTTCTCTCTCTTGATGGCTCCGGGCACGCTACCGCCCTTCGCTGCTTCCCGTTCAGGGGACCAAAGCGCATACAGTCGGGCAGGCAGATTGTGGGGTTCTTTGCTCAGCGCCCGTAATGACAGACGCTCGGCAAAAAAGCGGACAGAAAAGCCCTGTCCGCTTCGTGACTTACGCGGTGGCGCGTTCGTTCCAGGAATCGGAATGAATGATGTTGCCGTCCTTGTAGGTCCAGGTGATTTTTTCGTAACGCAGTTCTATACGCTCAAGGTGGTTGTGCTTCTCTTTTGCAGGATCCTTGATGTCATACATTTCAGGATTTACTTTCACCACTTTCACGTTTTCCAGTCTGGGTGTTAAGTACTCCACTTCCTGGCCCGCATCGTTGATTTTGTACCACTTGAATTCTGCAGATTTCAGGGTCTGACCGGTGGTCACAGCCTTGTACAGGTACGGACTGGACGAATCGATTTCTTTGGTGAACAGAAACGGCGTGTGGATACGGGTGCCAGTCAGCTTGCCGGTGTTGTTATCGGTAGGGATGTACAGATTATGTTCCTGAGCGACCACTTCGATGCTGCCTTCGCGATCCTGGACGTCTACAGACCCTTTAATGTCCGCACCGCCGTCGTCTTTCAGCCAAAGATAAACAGGAATTGCCATGGAATTACTCTCCATTTAATTGTGATGCGCCATCATCCTGCGATGGCGCCGGGTGTTTGCCCGGTATCTGACAGGCATTGGCCTGCGGTACCAGACTGATTTCGACACGACGGTTGAGCGCACGCCCTTCCACAGTGTCGTTGGTTGCGACAGGACGGCTTTCGCCATAGCCCTGCACCGCAAAACAGCTTTCCGGCACATCGCCGGTGTCACGCATCCAGTTGCGCACCGCTTCAGCACGTTTCAGTGACAGCGTCTGGTTCAGTTGCGGATTGCCGGTGTTATCGGTATGTCCGGACACGACAATCAGCCAGCCCGGTTTCGCCTTAACGCCGACCAGAGAAAGCACCAGCATTTTGGTTGACCCGGCCTTCAGCGCCGATTTACCGGAATCAAACAACGACATACTGTCGAGTCGAATGGTTTTCGAACCCTGAATGATTTTCTTAATGACCGGTGGAGGCGGTGGCGGAGGTGCCCAGTCGCTGACGGCTGCCTCAACAGGCGGAACCAGCCGCAGTCCCTGATACAGACCCAGGCGATAACGCAGCGGCTCCCCACGGCGCTGCCAGTCGTCCAGCAATGCCCGATCAGCCCGCAACCGCTGCTGCGCCCGCAATTTCGGCGCAGCCGGTGTGCCGGTCAGATGTTGGTATAATGCAAGATGGTCGCTGACATTGCGGATCAAGCGCTGGTTGTTCACCCAGGACGCCAGCATAGCCAGCGCAAGGAAAATGCCCCCCAGCAGCCCGGCATAACGCCAGAACACCATCCTGCGGCTGACGCCACGTCGGCGCGGTAACGCCGCCAGCAGTAATTCAGGCAGCGGCAGGGGTTCTGGGGTAACGGCAGTATCCGGTGGCAGCGCCGTCACGGCGGTGATGTGCTGTTGCCAGAGATTGCCCGTGATACCGTTCACCGGCGCCATACATATGCCCTGCACGCAGGGCGTCATCACCGGCAGCTCGCCCTGTCGTACCGACAGCAGGTCATTGACCGCACAACTCTGCCAGGCAAGCAGACTGTCCAGCCATAGGCTCTGGCTCAGACGGGAAAGTCGTCCGTCTGTTTCGGTCTCGCGGGTCCATTCCGTCAGTGACATATTTCCCTGACCGGGTTGATATACCTGAATACCGCTCCGTTGACTTACGGAGGTAAACCAGACGGACTCTGCATCCATGCAGGCCGCTGGTGGCGATACCCAGGTCACGGTCCACAGTAGAGGGATCGTGCCGAATGCCGCACGGCACTGGACGACAGCACGCTGCCAGCCCCGCAGAGACTGTGTAAAATCATCACCGGATGTGTGTAGCTCGGGTGCCACCGCCAGCATGACGGAGATTTGCGATACCAGTGCCGGGCGAACCAGACTCAGGTGCTGTGCAAAGAGAGGCAGTTGTTCCGCATCCTTCACCCATAAATACCAGCCCTGTCGGGTTTCCCGGTGACGGTATCCAGACATAAACAGCAGGACGTTATCACCACAGGCGAGGATCACCGCCCCCTGAAAATCTTCCGGCGGCAGGTTTTCATCCATAATCCCCCGGACAGCGGTGACGCGGATCTGAGAAGCCTGATGCTGACGCCAGAACATTACCCCGGACACCAGAACAACCAGCAGGCTGAGCGCCACACGGCTGCCCGTGGACAGTGGCCAGAATCCCAGGATGAGCCACAGCGCCAGCACGGCACCCAGGGCAGTTAACAGACTTCGGTACACATCCCGCATCGCTTACCCCGGCCTGACAGTCTGGCTTACCAGCTCGGCAAGCGAAGACGAAAGGAAGAACCAGAGAGCCGCCAGGGCAACAGTGGCCGCAATCCAGGACAGCCAGTACCACCGACGGCCGCTGCGCAGGCGTGAAGCGCGGGAAACAATGGGGGCGTCCTGTGCCAACGTGAAGGCCGGTACCCGTTCAGCGAGCGCGCGAACAATATCCTCGCGACGCTCGTCGTCCTGGGCGCGATACTGACCAACGAATCCCAGCTGCAGGGTCCGGTACATGCAGGTCAGGACGGCGGCATCAGGGGCGGTTTCTTTCAGCAGTTTCCGGATCCGTTCCCACAGTTCCTCCCCGGCATTAAGGGTGCCAAAAAAATGTGCCTGCAACGGATCACGCCGCCAGGTCAGGTATCCATCATCGGTGGTTCCCCTGTTCATCACGCTCTCATCAAGCAGTGCACACAGGGCATACACCATATGGTCGCGGCTGATATTGCTGTAGCCTGCCTCCGTGAGCGCAATCTTCGCCTCCTGCACCAGACGGCTGGCCCGGCGATAGAGCCCTTCTCCATCACGGACTTCCTGCCCACCGCGTAGCTGGCTGGCCATCAGCCAGCCAGGGTAGAAGATACGTTCTAACTGGCTGAGTTCGGATTTGTTCATGTGCGCAGCACCGCAAAGAGTTCAAGGTTCACATCCCCCAGCGAACGCGGGGTATAGAAGGTGCAGTTGCCCATTTCAAGCATCGCTCTTGCCGCCTGAGTACTGAGATCAAGAGAGAAATACTGGTTCTCAAGACGTAACGGGATAGCGGCCGGAACATGCGTCAGAGGCTTGATAATCATCCCGCTCAGGGCCACATTCACTACATCCGAAACATCATCAAAGCTGCCCGCTTTACACAACTGCGGGAACTTCGTCTGAAGTTCATGGTTCGGCATGGTGGAGCGTACGGAGAGATAGAAGTCCGCCCCTTCGCGCAGACGCGCATCGTGCAGGACACCCTTCCAGATCTGGTCCTGATGTTCGAGGTGGATACTCACTACCCTCGACGGCAGGCTCGCTTCCAGTAGCTTATCGAGCAGTGCCAACAACGGTGGGAATACCCGTTCCGGTGTATCGTGCTGATAAGCAGGAATGTCTCCGGCATCGTGCTCCAGTGAGAAGGTCAGCAGGCTGCCGGCAAGACGGGTCAGTTCGCGATACAGCAGTTCCGGGTGCCGTGCAGGTGTCTGCAGGAGTTCCGTCAGCACCGGCTCGGCGCTGTTCAGGGCATTAAGCAGCCAGAACAGGGAAACATCCGCAACCGCAAAGTCGGCCATCCGCTCATTGCTCTCACGGCGCATCGCCATCAGACGTCGGCGGCGGGCCTGCAGCCGGACCACCAGGTCGCCCAGTTCGGTGGTCAGCAGTGGGCTTGCAGAAACGGAAAGCATCGGCGGGATGAAAGCCGGGTCCCTGCTCCACTGTCCCTGCGCATTACGCACCAGACGTGCCACCGGGCAGGTCAGCCAGGCCGTGTTTTCCTGACTGGACAGACGCAGGGTGAGCGCATTACGCAGAATGGCGAGTTCTCCGCTTTCATGGCCAGCCAGTTCCTGCACCACTATACGTTCGGCTTTCCAGCGACGCGGGCGTTCACTGTCCTGCCCGTTATCGAGGTTGCCGCCACTGGCGCTCAGCAGGGGCAGTGCGACAACCACGTCAACAGCCTCAGAACCGTTTGCGGCGGATAAATCACAGACCGGCGGAAGATTATCCGCCAGGCCCGTATCAACAATCGTGCCATCCTGAAAACGAACCACCAGACGGGTGGCATTCAGGCGCGAGAGCACCAGTGCGGCATCATCAAATTCAGCCGCAACCACACCCCAGGGATGCGAAATTCCCATTCGGGCGACCATGTCGGCAACATGCTCACTCCAGCGTGCCTGCTGCTGGAACTGTTGTGGGGCAAGAGCTGCCCCATCCTCCCAAAGCGGGCGATAAATTTTCATCCCTGATTTCCCCTCGCCTTACGATTTGGCTTTCGGCATCTGAGAAACCAGAGACAGATTGACGTCCATCCCTTCCACCTGGAAGTGCGGTACGGCGTACAGCTTCACGCGGAAGAAGCCCGGGTTATCTTCGATATCTTCCACCACCACTTTCGCATCGCGCAGTGGGTGGGACGCCTGCAGCTCATCGCCAGGATCGGTCATTTCCGTCACCAGACCGCGAACCCAGGTGTTCAGCTCCAGCTCCAGAAGACGACGATCCTTAGTGGTGCCGATGTTTTCGCGCTGAATGAGCTTCAGGTAGTGCGCGATACGCGACAACAAGAAGATATACGGCAGGCGAGCGTTAATGCGGCTGTTGGCCGTCGCATCGGCGGTATCGTAAAGCGCCGGTTTCTGCGTGGAGTTCGCAGAGAAAAAGCACGCGTAGTCGCGATTTTTGTAGTACGACAATGGAATGAAACCCAGGTTGGCAAATTCAAATTCACGCGTCTCAGGGATCATCACTTCTGACGGGATCTTCACCTGGTTGCCGGTACCGAGGTCATACAGATGGATAGGCAGGTCCTGAACGGCACCACCAGCTTGTGGGCCACGAATTTGTACACACCAGCCGTTGTTAATGAAGCTGCGTACCATGTTGGATGCAAAGGCAAACGAGGCGTTGGTCCACAGGTATTTGTCATGATCCGGACCTTTCACTTCTTCGACGTAGTTGAAGCTACGCACAGGTACGGTATCCGGACCATAAGGCAGGCGCCCCAGTACACGCGGCATGACCAGACCGATATAGCGGGAATCATCCGTCTCGCGGAATGATTTCCACTTGATGTACTCAGCGCGGTCAAAGTAGTTGCCGATATCCTTGATGGCCGCCACATCCTCCATACTGTCTTTCAGGAAGAATTTCGGGCCGGCAGAACCGATAAATGGCATATGCGCAGCAGCAGACACTTTAGAGATGTTACGCAACAGGGCTACATCCTGCGCAGACGCATCAAATTCGTAAGCGGAAATCAGCGCAGCAATCGGCTCGCCACCCGGGGTATCATACTCATCAATATATGTATGTTTATACAGTCCACTCTGGACGATTTCCGGGCAGTCTTCAAAGTCCTGACGCAGGTCTTCTTTAGACATATCCAGGAGTTCAACTTTTACGTTCTGGCGAAAATCGGTTTTGTCGACAAGAGATTTCACACCGCGCCACAGACTTTCTACCGCCTGAAAGTCTTCATGATGCATAACAGCATCAAGCTGACGGCTGATCTGGTAATCCAGTTCCGCGATATGGTGGTCAATCAGGTTTTTGTCGAGTTTCTCAACTTTTGAGCCCGCTTTTGTCAGACATTCCAGGAACACCTTCATGCCGGCAGTTAAACGTTCGTCTGCTGTTGCATCCGACATCGCCTGTGCATCCTGCCAGATATCAAGCGCACTTAGCTCAGAGACAGGGTTAAGATTGATTTTTTCAAACAGGGATGCATATACCCCACCTGCTGCAGGACGTTCAAGCACTACGCTCTCGTTACCCGCGGCGTTCTCATTTTTTACAGACATCAACATATTCCTTATTAATCCGTTAAAAGCACATGGCCGTTATGGCTGTTTCGGGGCCAGGGCTGAGAGTTCGGCTCTGAGTTCTGCACTTAATGCAGGATCGAGAAGAATTTTTTCCAGCTCTTTTCGGAAAGCCTGGTTATCAAGGAGATTTGCTTTTAAATCGCGAAGCAAATTGCGCATGGAAAGCATGGCCTTCAGCTGAGGTATTTGCCGCGAAACCTGCTCCGGAGAGAAATCATTAATACTCTGGAATGTCAGATTGATGTTGTCCTCACTGCCATCACCAGCAAGCGTGTTTTTAACGGTAATATTTACGATTGGGGAATATTCGGAAAGAACAGAGTCAAAGTTGTTTTTATTCAGATTAACTTTTTTGCGCTCCGATAGTGGTGCACTCTCCTGACCATTACTGAAGTCTCCCGCCACCAGTAATTTCAGGGGGAGCTCAGTTTTCTTGCTCGCTCCGCCCGTATGCAAATCAAGCTTTAAATTAATACGTGCCTTGGGTATTTCGGACTGAAAAGAAGAGTTAGACATGGCTATCCCTGTTTTATGGAGTTATAAAAACGGTCAATGCCAGTGAGAAATTAATAAGAAAGGCAAACCCAGCCAGAACAGCTTCCAGGTTCACGTCATCGGACGAAAATCAAAACCCCGGAATTAAAAGCGGGCACATTCCATTCACCAGCATATCGACATTGTGTTTTTGAGCTTTTGTCTGAAATGAAAAAATTTCGGATAAGACCCAATAGTCGGAGTGTAGGAACGTTCCCTGCCCGATCGGAAACCAAAAAATGTAACAAAACGTTGCCGCTAAAAATCTTAACAACCAAAGATCATCTTTCTGATTTATAAGAATTTTCTTGCATACCCCTTTAACCCTTATGAAATAAGGGTGTACAGTAAGTGATCAATTTAATTTAGGGGCTATTTTGTATAAAATCTCATCAATCACATGAAATATCTGATTTTGTACTTTTATCAAAAATGAAAGGCAGAACATGCCTGCCTATGTGAAAAAATTGGCGACATTTACAGGCCTTCACCATTTTTTATTATTTACTTAAATGAGTTTTATTATTTTCATCAGAAAAGTAAATATCACGGGGACTTTATGGATGCCTCATCCCAGTGCCAGTGATAGGTAAATCTCAGGCATCAATCGAGGAGTGGGCACAACCTTGAACAACAACCCTATCTTGTTGCTAAAAACAGGGTTCCGGGGATACAGAGGGGACGACGCTGACACGACGTCATTAAAGTTGGTTTTGAAATCTGTATAACACCGTCTGGTGCAACGTTGTTGATTTAACTTTCCTGAAAGATATCATCACGCCCTTAACCGGGCCCCCTCTGTAACCCAAAGCATGCTCTCACTTTACATAATAAAGGGTCATTCCTGCCGTTGCATTCCTGCAGAGGACACCATGCTCTCATCGGCGCGCCGATACACCGGCACAAGGCGAGTCGTTCCGGTAAGATTATCAAATACCTGTTTTTCCGCAGTGGTAATTCTCATTCCGGCCTTTCTCAGACGCGACACCTCAGCAGCAATCCGCTGGATCCCAAACCAGAACAGCGCATCGAGTGCGGTTACCTCCAGACCACTTAACAGAGCACGCTTCAGACGTTCCGTGGGGGGCTTAATTTCTTTGGCTATCTGCAGAAAAGGTTCCGCGGTCAATTGTGTCGCTTCCGTTCGCCGTATACGTGTGGACAGATGATATTGAAAAACGTCAGGTACACCGCTCAAATCGGACTTCACGCTCCAGACACAGCCAAACCGTTTCCCGTTAAAAATGACATTCTTCTGGCTGAGCTGCAGTTCATCACGCAAGCCGGCAATTAACTGAGGTGTCCGCACGAGCAGCAGGCGGAAAGGCAGCTCAAAGCTGGTAACGTAATCGACATTGGTCAGGGCAATACGCAGACGCGCCTCGGCCCCGGCCTGGATCGCCTTGCACTCGCTTAAAACGTCGGCCCACTGACGGGTAAGACGCGGAGGTTCATTCGCCTCTGTAAATCTGTATTTTTCAATCTGATAATCGATTTGCTCTGTCACCCGCTTTTCCCTGTCAGTCACGTTTTAGCCGCTAAAGAGAATTTAGCAGCACAGGTTATTATGCTCCAGAGGTGATGTGCAGTGATTGAACCCTCATTTATACGGGTTATGTTATTCCGTATTACAATTCCACTGCTTTACTCCACAGGCCCTCTTCTCTTTAGGCAACCACCATGAAACAAATCACGCTCTCCGATTTGAAGCAACAAAGTGAAGCGGCGGCTAACGCCCCGCGTTTACGCGCACATCGTAACTTTCATCCTGAACTGAGCGACCCGGTTCAGCGGCTGGCCATCGCGATGGAACCTGGCACCTATGTTCGCCCTCATCGTCATCCGCATACCTTTGAGCTGTTACTTCCCCTTCGCGGGCGTTTTGTCGTGCTGAATTTTGACGACCAGGGCGTCGTCACCCGTCGCGTCGTATTAGGTGAAGCGTGTATGGCGCTGGAGATGGAGGCGGGAACCTGGCATGCCGTACTGTCACTGGATCATGGCGGCGTTATTTTTGAAGTTAAACACGGTGGCTATCAACCGGTGGCTGATGAGGATTTCGTTACCTGGGCCCCCGCCGAGGGAGAGCCCGGTACAACCGCGCTGATAGCATGGTATAAACAGGTACAGCCTGGCGATGCGGCCTGGAAAGCATAACGACTGCTTTCAAAATATCCAAACAGATGCCGTCGCGCATCTGTTCTGGTTTATAAAAACAGAAAAATCAAAGACCTTTCGAATTGCCGCTTTTTTAATCAAGAACGAGTAATAGCACATACCGTATAAAGGGTGCTACATTATACCGCCCACCCAACGTCAGCAATGGCCAGGCAACGCCGTAAAGATCGGTAAAGCCTGCAACCATGACCTTGTACTACGGTCTAACAGGTACGTGGTTACGCAATGCGTGACTTTCACCGACTTTATATAGGTTCCCATTATTTTGTCACAATCCAAATTCAAACGCGCGTTTCTGCACCCGCGTTACTGGTTCACATGGTTTGGTCTTGGCGTGCTCTGGTTACTGGTTCAGCTTCCTTATCCCGTAATCCGCATTCTGGGCTCCAGGCTTGGCAGCGCATCGCGCCACTTCCTTAAGCGTCGTGAGTCTATTGCGCGTAAAAATCTCGAACTTTGCTTTCCACAGTACAATGCGGAACAGCGCGAAAAACTGATTGCTGAAAACTTTAAATCTATCGGTATGGCTCTGCTTGAAACCGGTATGGCATGGTTCTGGTCTGATGAACGTGTTCGTAAATGGTTTGATGTGGAAGGCCTGGATAACCTGAAACGTGCCCAGTTACAAAACCGTGGCGTGATGGTGGTTGGCGTTCACTTTATGTCTCTGGAACTGGGGGGTCGCGTCATGGGGCTTTGCCAGCCGATGATGGCAACCTACCGTCCGCACAACAGCGCCGTGATGGAATGGGTGCAGACACGTGGTCGTATGCGCTCGAATAAGGCGATGATCAGCCGTAACAACCTGCGCGGCATGGTTGGCGCACTGAAAAAAGGTGAGGCCGTCTGGTTCGCACCGGACCAGGATTATGGGCGTAAAGGCAGTAGCTTCGCTCCGTTCTTTGCGGTGAAAAATGTCGCCACGACCAATGGTACCTTTGTGATTTCACGTCTTTCCGGTGCCTCCATGTTGACCGTCACGATGGTCAGAAAAGCGGATAAATCAGGCTATCGCCTGCATATCTCCCCTGAGATGGCTAACTATCCGGAAAACGAAGGCGAAGCCGCTACGTTCATCAATAAAGTTATCGAAATGGAAATCATGCGTGCGCCTGAGCAATATCTCTGGATGCATCGCCGTTTCAAAACACGCCCTCTTGGCGAAGCCTCGCTGTATATCTAAATTCCAGAAGGTTAGTTTCGTTAAGAAACTAACCTTTTCAATGACCTGTAATCACGCTGTGTACTGTCTTTCTTTGCGTCGCTCAAAGTGAATTTATTGCGTTCTGAAATCAAACTGTCGCCGTTCCACGACACCCGTAAGTGACGGAAATTATTTAAAAAAATCCCTCTTGTCACCCCCCATTTTTAGGCGTACATTAGCGCCGTCTGGCAACAGGAAAGCACAGAATTCTGAGCGGGAGTCGGCGGTATTACGGGAAAAATCTTATTTCCGCTATAAGCTAACTTCAGCTCTCTATAATCAGGTGGACTCTGTTTTTAAATGCGTACCACAAGATACGCGGAGCGATGAAACGTGAAATATTTCTTTATGGGCATTTCGGTGATTGTTTTAGTCTGGGCCGGAACGTTTGCCCTGATGATCTAGTGAAGAACATGCAGTCAAAAAAACAGGAGCCGATGGCTCCTGTTTTTTTATGTCATGATGACGCGTGAGGTTCGGTGACGCTTTTCGATGAGAGAAGTCCGTCGGCGCGGAACATACTCTTGATGCCCCTCACCGCCTGCCGGATGCGGTCACTGTTTTCAATCAGAGCGAATCGCACATGGGTGTCGCCATAATCACCAAAGCCAATGCCCGGCGAGACACATACCTTCGCGTCCTGCAGCAGCTTTTTGGCAAACTCCAGCGATCCCATTGCCGCATACGGCTCCGGAATTTTAGCCCAGACGTACATGGACGCTTTCGGCATGTCCACCATCCAGCCCGCTTCATGCAACCCTTTGACCAGCACATCACGGCGACGCTTATACTGCGCAGCAATCTCATGCACACACTGCTGATCGCCTTCAAGTGCTGCAATAGCCGCGACCTGAAGCGGGGTAAAGGTACCGTAGTCGTGATAACTCTTGATGCGCGCCAGGGCATTCACCAGCGTCTTGTTGCCCACCATAAAGCCGATGCGCCAGCCAGCCATGTTGTAGCTTTTCGACAGCGTAAAGAACTCAACCGCCACATCGCGTGCGCCAGGAACCTGCATAATCGAAGGGGCTTTCCAGCCGTCATAGACAATATCGGCATAGGCTAAATCATGCACCACCAGCACGTCGTAACGTTTAGCCAGGGCGACCACTTTTTCAAAGAAATCGAGCTCTACGCACTGCGCCGTCGGGTTCGACGGAAAACCGAGGATCATCATCTTAGGTTTCGGGTAGCTTTCGCGAATCGCACGTTCCAGTTCGTTAAAGAAATCGACCCCTTCCACCAGTGGTACGGAGCGAACCTGCGCTCCGGCAATCACTGCGCCATAGATGTGAATCGGGTAGCTCGGATTGGGCACCAGTACGGTATCACCATGATCCAGAGTCGCCAGCATCAGGTGCGCCAGACCCTCTTTTGAGCCGATGGTGACAATCGCCTCGCTTTCAGGATCGATATCGACCTGGTAGCGATCCTGATACCAGCGAGAAATTGCACGACGTAATCGAGGAATACCGCGAGAGGTAGAGTAGCCGTGCGTATCCGGACGCTGAGCAACCGTACATAATTTCTCAACAATATGCGGCGGTGTTGGGCCGTCAGGGTTACCCATGCTGAAATCAATAATGTCTTCGCCGCGCCGACGCGCAGCCATTTTCAGTTCAGCAGTGATGTTGAATACATAAGGGGGGAGACGATCGATACGCGTAAAACGGCGTTCAGGACTGAATTCAGCCATAGATTCCTCAGATTAACGTTAGCGCCCGGACCGTCCGAGCGACGCTGCCACCGATGTGGCATGTTTAGAAAATAACCTGAAAAAAATCATGCTGTCGAGAGGGAAATGAAAAAAAAGAGTGCGCGCTAAAATCGGAACCCTGCTGCATTGAAAAGCGGAAGCGTCCGAAGTGACAGCCTCTTTCTGATATCTGTTGTGTAACACGATGATATCAAAACCGTTACCTGCTCAGGCGTTATCACAAAAAAATCGGGAGACTTCAGCCCTCTCCTGATAATCCCCTTTGCAAAACAGGGTTTTTCCCCATTTGATAAACCTGACGGATAGCTGGTCAATACGCGCCAGGTTTTTTATCATGGTTCTTTCCCGTTTTCCCTGGTCTACTCGTGCACGAAATATTCAATATGCTGCTGGCGGTTTTTGACCGCGCGGCATTAATGCTGATTTGCCTGTTTTTCCTTATCCGCATTCGCCTGTTCCGCGAGCTTTTGCACAAGTCTGCGCACTCGCCAAAAGAGCTGCTGGCCGTCACCGCGATCTTCTCGCTGTTCGCGTTGTTCAGCACCTGGTCCGGCGTGCCGGTCGAGGGATCGCTGGTTAACGTGCGTATCATTGCCGTCATGTCCGGCGGGATTTTGTTTGGCCCGTGGGTCGGCGTCATCACCGGACTGATTGCCGGTACGCACCGTTACCTGATTGATATCGGTGGCGTGACGGCAATTCCCTGTTTTATTACCAGTATTATTGCCGGGGTACTGTCAGGATGGATTAACCGCAAGATCCCGAAAAAGCAGCGCTGGCGCGCCGGGATCATCGCCGGCATGGTGTGCGAAACGCTGACCATGATCCTGGTGGTGGTGTGGGCCCCCACTATCGCACTGGGGCTGGATATCGTTTCGAAAATCGGTATTCCCATGATCCTCGGCAGCGTCTGCATCGGTTTTATCGTGCTGCTGGTACAAAGCGTTGAGGGAGAAAAAGAGGCCAGTGCCGCGCGTCAGGCCAAGCTTGCGCTGGATATCGCCAACAAAACGCTGCCACTCTTCCGCCATGTGAACGCGGAGTCGTTACGTCAGGTCTGCGATATAATCCGCCGCGATATTCATGCCGATGCGGTCGCCATTACCAATAACGACCACGTACTGGCTTACGTCGGCGTCGGGGAACACAATTACCGCGATAATGACGATACCATTAGCCCCACCACCCGACAGGCGATCAACTACGGTAAAATCATCATTAAGAACAATGATGAAGCTCACCGAACGCCGGAAATCCACTCCATGCTGGTGATTCCGCTGTGGGAAAAAGGCGTGGTAACGGGCACACTAAAAATCTACTACTGCCACGCGCACCAGATCACCTCCACGCTTCAGGAGATGGCCATCGGCCTGTCGCAAATTATCTCTACCCAGCTGGAAGTTTCCCGTGCAGAACAGCTGCGCGAGATGGCAAATAAGGCAGAACTGCGCGCGCTTCAGAGCAAAATCAATCCTCATTTTCTGTTTAACGCGCTGAACGCCATCTCGTCCTCCATCCGGATGAATCCGGACACCGCGCGTCAGCTTATATTCAATCTGTCGCGCTACCTGCGCTACAACATTGAACTGAACGATGATGAGCAGATCGACATCAAAAAAGAGCTGTATCAGATCAAGGACTATATCGCTATTGAGCAGGCCCGTTTTGGTGACAAGCTCACGGTGATTTACGATATCGATGAAGAGGTCAACTGTGTGATCCCAAGCCTGCTGATCCAGCCGCTGGTGGAAAACGCGATTGTTCACGGCATTCAGCCGTGTAAAGGTAAAGGCGTGGTCACCATCAGCGTAACCGAAAGCGGTAACCGCGTGCGCATTGCCGTGCGCGATACCGGCCACGGTATTGATCCAAAAGTCGTTGAGCGCGTGGAGTCTAACGAAATGCCGGGCAATAAAATTGGACTGCTGAACGTGCACCATCGGGTCAAGCTGTTGTTCGGCGACGGACTGCACATTCACCGTCTCGAACCCGGCACCGAAATTGCTTTTTACGTCCCGAATGAACGCTCCCCCGTTCATGCGGCGACATCACTGTTGCCATAGGCCGGAGTAATCAATGAAAGTCATCATCGTGGAAGATGAAATTCTGGCTCAACAGGAGCTGAGCTGGCTTATCAAAACGCACAGCCAGATGGAGATTGTGGGTACCTTTGAGGATGGTCTGGACGTACTCAAGTTTTTGCAGCATAACCGGGTCGACGCCATTTTTCTGGATATCAACATTCCATCACTGGACGGTGTATTACTGGCGCAAAATATTAATCAGTTTGCCCATAAGCCGTTTATTGTTTTCGTTACCGCCTGGAAAGAGCACGCCGTAGAAGCCTTCGAACTGGAAGCGTTTGACTATATTCTGAAGCCTTACCAGGAATCGCGTATTGTCAGCATGCTGCGAAAGCTGGAAGCCGCATGGCAACAACAGGCCACGCCTGCTAACGCAAGCCCGGCGATACGTGAAAACGACACCATAAACCTGGTCAAGGATGAACGCATCATCGTGACGCCTATCGACGATATCTACTATGCCGAAGCGCACGAGAAGATGACGTTTGTCTATACACGGCGTGAATCGTACGTGATGGCAATGAACATCACCGAGTTTTGCAACAAACTGCCGGCGGCGCACTTTTTCCGCTGCCACCGTTCGTTTTGCGTCAATCTAAACAAGATCCGCGAGATCGAACCGTGGTTTAACAACACCTATATTTTGCGTCTGAAGGATCTTGATTTTCAGGTCCCGGTGAGTCGCAGCAAGGTGAAAGAGTTCCGCCAGCTGATGCATCTGTAAAAATCCCCTCTCCCGCAGGAGAGGGATAGTCGTCAGAGGATTTGACCCAGTACCTGACGCAGGTGCGCGCCCGAGCCAAGCAGGCCAGGGTTATCGTGCACAATCAGGTACACAGGGATGTCCTGCACATAGCTTCTGAAGCGACCTTTGTCTTCAAACGCACCGCGAAAGCCTGAGGCAGTAAAGAAGTCGAGGAAACGCGGTACGATCCCGCCCGCGATGTAAACTCCCCCGAAGGTGCCCAGCGTCAGCGCCAGGTTGCCGCCAAACCGTCCCATGATCACACAGAACAGCGACAGCGCACGGCGACAGTCGATGCAGCTGTCCGCAAGCGCGCGTTCGGTCACATCTTTTGGCTGCAGATTTTCAGGCAGACGGCCGTCTGATTTTACAATCGCCCGGTACAGATTCACCAGACCCGGACCGGAAAGCACGCGCTCGGCGGAGACGTGGCCGATTTCAGCACGCAGCTCTTCGAGGATAATGCCCTCTTCTTCGCTGTTGGGCGCAAAGTCCACGTGACCGCCCTCACCCGGCAGGCTTACCCAGCGCTGGTCGACGTGAACCAGATGTGAAACGCCAAGACCGGTACCGGCACCGTAGACCGCAATCGGCTTACCTTCTACTGGCGCTGTACCGCCAAATTGAATCAGATGCTCTGGCTTCAGCATCGGGATCGCCATGGACACGGCAGTAAAGTCATTGATGATTTCAAGATGCGAAAAACCAAGGTTTTTTTTCATCTCAGCGATGGAAAATGCCCAGACATGGTTGGTCATCGCCACCCAGTCACCGGTAATCGGGCAGGCAATGGCGATACATCCGTCTTCGATGCTCACCTGTTGCTCTTCAAGATAGACCCGAACAACGGCCTCAAGACTTGGATAATCCAGCCCTGAATAGGTTTTCGCCCGGGAAATTTCACCGCTATTTACATCGCATAGGGCAAGGCGAGCATTCGTGCCGCCCACATCGCCTACCAAAGCATACTTTGTCATTCTTCTACTGCTCCGCTAAAGTCAGAATAAATCTTTGGGACACTGTAAGTTCAAGGCGTGATAACAACAACGACCGGAAGGTGAATGCCCGTGGATTATCGATCTTCGTCACAGAATAACTTTACCGTTTCAGCACCTTTTGCACTATTGCCATAAAGCTGATTGTGCAAAGTAACGTAATAGCGTTTTGTACAAGGAAATCATCATGCTCCATCCGCGAGCCAGAACCATGCTCTTACTGGCAATACCGGCGCTGATCATTGGCGTTGCCTCAAGTCTGGTGCTCATTGTCGTGATGAAAGTCGCGTCGGTGTTGCAGGCGATGTTATGGACGGCGCTTCCTGCACAACTGGGCGTCAGTGTGGATTCGCCGGGATGGATCATGTTGATGCTGACGCTCACCGGCGTTGCGGTGGGTCTGGTGATCCGCTTTAGCCCCGGGCACGCCGGGCCTGATCCGGCGCTTGAGCCACTGATCGGTGCGCCCGTTCCCCCCTCGGCGCTGCCGGGGCTGATTATCGCGTTGATCCTGGGTCTGGCGGGCGGTGTCAGCCTTGGTCCTGAACACCCCATCATGGCGGTAAACATTGGTATGGCGGTCTTTCTTGGTTCGCGCATTTTACCCCGGGTCGGTGCGCTGGACTGGACCATCCTCGCCTCTGCAGGCACCATCGGGGCGCTTTTCGGCACGCCCGTTGCCGCCGCCCTTATTTTTTCTCAGACGCTTACCAGCAATAACGACGTCCCGCTCTGGGATAAACTCTTTGCGCCGCTGATGGCCGCTGCGGCTGGCGCGCTCACGACCAGTCTGTTTTTCCATCCTCATTTCTCACTCTCTCTGCCCCACTACGGTCAGATGCATATTGCCGATATTTTCAGCGGTGCCATCGTCGTCGCGATCGCCATTGCACTCGGGATGATTGCGGTATGGTGCCTTCCGCGCCTGCACCGTCTGATGCACCGGCTGAAGCACCCGGTGCTGATTCTGGGGGCGGGTGGTCTGATGCTGGGCGTATTAGGGGCTATCGGCGGAACGGTAACGCTGTTTAAAGGCCTTGATGAAATGCAGCAGTTGGCTTTCAGCCAGGTGTTCAGCGTGTCTGATTACCTGCTGTTTGCGCTGGTTAAACTGGCGGCGCTGGTGGTGGCTGCAGCATGTGGGTTCCGCGGTGGGCGTATCTTCCCGGCGGTGTTTATCGGCGTGGCGCTGGGGCTGATGCTGCATGAACATGTGGATGCGGTGCCGGCAGCGATAACGGTCTCTTGCTCAATTCTGGGGCTGGTGCTGGTGGTGACGCGCGATGCGTGGCTGAGCCTGTTTATGGCGGCGGTAGTGGTGCCGGATTCAACGCTCTTCCCCCTGCTCTGTATCGTGATGTTGCCCGCCTGGCTCCTGCTGGCGGGCAAACCGATGATGATGGCCTGGCGAAACGACAAGTAATCAGGCGTTATTACGCGCTTCCAGAGCTTTGGTAAGCGCCCCGAGCAGCGGCGGGATATCCGCTTTCGGGAGCATCACCTCAATCAACGAGAGCTGCTCGTGGTGCGCCACTTTTTCAAGTACGTCCGCCAGCTGTTCCGCTTCACTGACCCGCCAGCACTCAGACTGAGGATCGAGGCTCAACGCCTGTGGAATGTACGTCCAGTTCCACAAAGCAATGTCGTTATACCGCTGCTCCGCCCCGTGGATAGCCCTCTCAACCGTGTAGCCTTCGTTGTTGAGCACCAGAATAATGGGGTGCTGTTTATCACGCAGCATCGAGCCTAGTTCCTGAATGGTGAGCTGGGCCGCGCCATCCCCCGTTAGCACAATCACGCGTCGGTTCGGGCATGCGGTTTGTGCACCAAACGCCGCCGCCAGCGTGTAACCAATCGAGCCCCACAGCGGCTGGACGATAAAGTTCACATCAGCCGGTAAACGCAGATCAATCGCGCCGAAGGCCGATGTTCCCTGGTCGGCAAGGATAATGTCCCCCGGGCGAATAAAGGTTTGCAACGTTCTCCAGAAATTCTCCTGGGTAAGCGAACCGTCCGGCTGCGGGAACGGTATTGCGCCGGATGATGACGACATAAGGCCAGCATGCACGTGCTGTTTGCAGAGTTCGACCAGCGTCTCAATCGCCTGGTTCATTGGGATGCCGGTAAACCAGACATCCGCGACGCGTGCGGCATGCGGCTGGACTTCAATGGTTTGCGCCGGGGTAAGCTGGTGCGTGAACCCGGCCGTCAGGGTATCGGTAAAACGCGTGCCAACACACAATACCGTGTCAGCCCCTTCAATCGCCTCTTTTACCGCACCGGTGCTGGCTGAACCACTGTATGTGCCGTAAAAACCCGCCTGACGCTCGTCGAATATCCCTTTCCCCATCAGCATGGTGGCATGGGCCATCGGTACCTCTTTCACCCACTTCTGTAGCGCATGCTTCAGGCCATGGCGCAGAACAAGGAAGTCGGCCAGCAGCGCGGTACGTTTGCTCATCGCCAGTTTGTTCTCAGCAGCATCCCGGAACGCTTTCAGGCAGGCGCTATCGGCATGAGCCTGCTTATGAGTGAGAGCGTTTACAGGCGGCGTGGCGGCTTTTTTTGCCACATCGGCGGGTAACATCAGATAACCGGGGCGGCGTTCCCGAAGCATGGTTGTCAACACACGGTCGATTTCATAACAGGCATTTTGTTCGGTAAGGACCGCCTGTGCGACGGTGATCGGCTCGCTCATATGATAAAAGTGACGGAACTCCCCATCCCCCAACGTATGATGCAGCAACTCTCCCCTTTGCTGTGCCGCCGTACCCGGCGCCCCCACAATATGTAAAACCGGGACATGCTCGGCATAGCTGCCGGCAATACCGTTCATGGCACTTAACTCCCCAACGCCGAATGTGGTCAGCAGCGCGGCAAAGCCCTTACATCGGGCGTATCCGTCAGCGGCATAGGATGCGTTCAGCTCATTGGCACAGCCCACCCAACAAATATCCGGGCTGTCTATTACGTGGTCGAGAAACTGCAGGTTATAGTCGCCCGGCACGCCAAACAGATGATCGGCACCACAATCTGTAAGACGGTCCAGCAGGTAATCGGCGACGCAGTATGGGGTTCGCATAACAGGTGTCCTTCTGACGTTGACCTCACTTTGAGTATTAAAGAAGCGTGATGGCTGTCCAGAATTGGTCGTAAGAAGGGCATGGAAAGAATGCTTTACAAAAAAGGCTGCGCTATGCTCTTTTTTTTCACGTTAATGTAAACGTATACACTGATTTTTCCTTTCAGCACCAGAGGGCATCAGAATGAGTTACCAGCCGGACAAAAATCGTTATCAGACAATGCAGTATCGCCGCTGCGGGCAAAGCGGACTCAGGTTGCCCGCCATCTCACTCGGGTTGTGGCACAATTTTGGCGACGCCACGCTTGTCGAAGATAGCCGTCAACTTTTACAACGCGCGTTCGATCTGGGTATTACGCATTTCGACCTTGCCAATAATTACGGTCCTCCTCCCGGCTCAGCCGAACGTAATTTCGGTCGCATTTTGCAGGAAGATTTCCTGCCATGGCGCGACGAGCTGATCATCTCGACCAAAGCGGGTTATACCATGTGGGATGGCCCCTACGGCGACTGGGGGTCACGCAAATATCTGGTTGCCAGCCTGGATCAAAGCCTGAAGCGTATGGGGCTGGAATATGTGGATATCTTCTATCATCACCGTCCTGACCCACAAACGCCACTGCTGGAAACCATGAAAGCGCTTGACCATGTGGTGCGACAGGGAAAAGCACTTTACGTCGGGTTATCAAATTACCCTGCAGAACAGGCCCGCAAGGCTATCGATATCCTGAATGACCTTGGGACGCCGTGTCTGATCCACCAGCCGAAATATTCGATGTTTGAACGTGCGCCAGAGGAAGGTCTGCTGGACGTGCTACAGGAAAAAGGCGTCGGCTGCATTCCCTTCTCGCCGCTGGCGGGGGGACAGTTGACTAACCGCTACCTGAACGGTATTCCTGCAGACTCGCGTGCGGCAAGCGGCAGTAAGTTCCTTAACCCCGATCAGATCACCGAAGAGAAGCTGGAGAAGGTTCGTCAACTGAACGCGCTGGCGGAAAGCCGCGGCCAGAAACTGTCACAGATGGCCCTGGCCTGGATTTTACGCCACGAGTCGGTAACGTCAGTACTGATTGGGGCCAGTAAAACTGCCCAGATTGACGATGCCGTGGCAATGCTGGAAAACCGCCATTTCTCGGCGGAAGAACTGGCAATCATTGATGGGATCCTGAACAGCTCAAAATAAAATCACTTTTAGCAAAAAGTGCTCTCATTCATGAATTAGGAGTTGAGGCGATGAAACGAGCCTTTACCAACTCGTAATATTGCGTTAACAGGCCCCACAAAGGCCCCGATCGTGAAGGAGAAAGAGTATGTTCAGGTCACTGATTCTTGCAGCGGTATTACTGGCTTCGGCCCCGCTGATCGCCACTGCGGGCGAAATCACCCTGTTGCCATCAGTTAAATTACAAATTGGCGATCGTGACGACTACGGCAGATACTGGGACGGTGGCTACTGGCGCGACCGTGATTACTGGAACCGTCACTATGAGTGGCGCGGCGACCGCTGGCGCAGACATGATAATGGCCTGCATCGCGGCTGGTACAAAAACAACGCCTATGAGCGTGGTTACCGTGAAGGCTGGAACGATCGTGACGACCGCCGCGGTGGCTGGGGTCACGGTGGCAGAGGACACGGTGGTCACGGCCATCATCACTAATGCATCATCAGTAATGCATTATCAGTAATGCAAAAAGGAGCCTCCCGGCTCCTTTTTCTTTGGTTCAACGCGACGCTATAACCCCAGAGCAGTGCCGACCAGGAGCCACAGATTCAACGACACCACTACCGCCACAATGACCCAGCCGGTTCGTTTCACCAGCGTGCTATTCACCAGTTCGCCCATCAGGCTTTTGTCACTGGTAAAGATCAGCAGCGGCACCAGTGCAAGCGCGATACCAAAACTCAGCAGTACCTGGCTCATGACCAGAATTCTCGTGGGATCCAGCCCCATCAGAATCACAACAAAGGAGGGCAGCATGGTCACGGAGCGACGAACCCAAAGCGGAATGTGGAAACGGACAAAGCCCTGCATCACCACCTGCCCTGCCAGCGTCCCCACAACCGTTGACGAGAGACCGGCCGCCACCAGGCTCAGCCCGAATATCGTGGCAGCAGCGTGGCTCAGTAACGGCTCCAGCGTAAGGTATGCCTGGTCGAGATCGGCAATACCGGTGTGACCGTTAAAATGGAAAGCGGCGGCAGCGGTCGCCATCATCGCCAGGTTCACAAAACCGGCAATGGTCATGGCGATCGCCACATCCCATTTCGTCGCAGAGTAACGCTCTTTGCGCGTCCCACCGTGCAGGTGCTGTGTCAGCGAGGAATGCAGGTAAATGACATGCGGCATGATGGTTGCGCCCAGCACCCCGGCGGCCAGGAACACCGCTTCAGAGGTTGGCAGGCTCGGGATAATCATCCCTTTGCTGAGCTGTGCCAGATTCGGCTGAGAGAAAATCAGCTCGACGATATAGGCCGCCGCCACAAACAGCAGCAGCCCGCCGATAACTTTTTCCAGCGGTTTTTGACCGCGACGCTGCAGCATCAGGATCAGGAAAGTGGCAATCCCGGTGAGCACCGCGCCCTGAAGCAGCGAGACGCCGAGGATCAATTTAAAACCAATCGCGGCCCCGATGAATTCGGCGAGGTCGGTTGCCATGGCGATAATTTCCGCCTGAACCCAGTAAAGCCATACCGCCGGACGCGGATAATGATCGCGAATTTGTTCAGCCAGGTTTTTGCCCGTGGCAATCCCCAGCTTCGCAGACAGCATCTGGATCAACATGGCCATCAGGTTAGCCCACACGACCACCCAGAGCAGCTTATAGCCGAAGCTGGCCCCGGCCTGAATATTGGTCGCAAAGTTACCTGGATCGATATAGCCGATGGCAGCAATGAACGCAGGTCCCATTAACGCGAACCGCAACTTGCGCGCTGCTCTGCCACTGCTACCCTCTACGCGACTGTTTGTCATTTCTGCCTCTGGAAATATAGCCTTTGCTATGTTTAATGCTATCAAAATGAGAATGATTATCAAGATCATTTAGTGAGTTTATAGTGATTTCTCTGATAGCTTTGAACAATAGACGGGCGGGTAAGGTGGGGCGATCTAACAAAACCTGCAATCGCGCACGCTTTTGTGAAGACTAGCACACAAACTTAACTTTTCACGCATTTACCTAACATAACAAAAATGTATTGTGGATCACTAATTTTGAGACTCGTCACAGGATGTAACTATAGTGTGTCCTTGATCTCGTTTTCTTTTCGCTTGTTACATAGAATGTGCACGAAAATTAAACCTGCCTCATATTTGGAGCAAATATGGACCGCGTCCTTCATTTTGTCCTGGCACTCGTTGTCGTTACTGCGCTTGCGTTACTGGTCAGCCATGACCGTAAAAAAATCCGCATCCGCTTTGTTGTTCAGCTTCTCGTTATTGAAGTTTTGCTCGCGTGGTTCTTCCTGAACTCCAACGTGGGGCTTGGCTTCGTAAAAGGCTTCTCCGAAATGTTCGAAAAACTGCTCGGATTCGCCAACGAAGGGACGAACTTTGTCTTCGGTAAAATGAACGACGAAGGTCTGGCGTTCTTCTTCCTGAAGGTACTGTGCCCTATCGTCTTCATCTCTGCGCTGATCGGTATTCTGCAACACATTCGTGTGCTGCCCGTCGTTATCCGCGCCATTGGTACCGTACTCTCCAAAGTTAACGGCATGGGTAAACTGGAATCGTTCAACGCCGTCAGCTCCCTGATCCTGGGTCAGTCTGAGAACTTCATCGCCTATAAAGACATCCTCGGTAAGATGTCCCGCAACCGCATGTACACCATGGCAGCCACCGCAATGTCTACCGTCTCCATGTCTATCGTGGGTGCGTATATGACGATGCTGGAACCTAAATACGTGGTTGCCGCGCTGGTCTTGAACATGTTCAGTACCTTTATCGTTCTCTCTCTGATCAACCCGTACCGTGTTGACGAAGGCGAAGAAAACCTGCAGATGGCAAATCTGCATGAAGGTCAGAGCTTCTTCGAAATGCTGGGTGAGTACATTCTGGCTGGTTTCAAAGTGGCGATTATCGTTGCGGCGATGCTGATCGGCTTTATTGCCCTGATTTCTGCTCTGAACGCCCTGTTCGCAGCGGTTCTGGGTATCTCCTTCCAGGGCATTCTGGGCTACATCTTCTACCCGGTTGCCTGGGTGATGGGTGTTCCTGCACATGAAGCGCTGCAGGTAGGCAGTATCATGGCGACTAAACTGGTCTCTAACGAATTCGTTGCGATGATGGATCTGCAGAAAATTGCCAGCACGCTCTCGCCACGCGCGGAAGGCATCCTGTCCGTGTTCCTGGTCTCCTTCGCTAACTTCTCTTCCATCGGTATTATCGCCGGTGCGATTAAAGGTCTGAATGAAGAACAGGGTAACGTGGTTTCTCGCTTCGGTCTGAAGCTGGTTTACGGTTCTACGCTGGTGAGCGTACTGTCTGCCTCTATTGCGGCACTGGTACTGTAACACCTGCAGCGAAATAAAAACCGGGAGCTCAGCTCCCGGTTTTTTTATGTCCGTAATTCATTAAGCGGTTTGGGTTTGCCAATCAGGTAACCCTGCAGATAGTCGACCCCGAAGTGAAGCAGCTTCTCCCGCTGTTCCGGCGTTTCAACATATTCGGCCACCACACTCAGTGATTTCGTCTTCGCCAGGTTGCAAATCGACTGCACGATCATCGCATCCATATCGTCGGTACAGATATCTTTCACAAAGCACCCGTCAATTTTGATGATGTCCGCCTGCAAACGTCTGAGACGTTCGTAGTTGGCATATCCGGTGCCGAAATCATCAATCGCGATCCGGAAACCGCAGTCCCGCAACTGCTGAATGTTTTTGATACTGCTGCCCGAATTAGAGAAAGCCTGCTCTTCGGTGATCTCAATCACCACCGCCTGTGGTGCTACGCCATAGCGTTCAAAGAGCGAGCAAATCTCGATGGCCACCTCTTTTTGCATCAACGTCAGGGGCATCAGATTGACAGAAAAACGCACACCGGCATGCGTCGCTGGATGATCGCGCAGCCACACCAGTAATTTTTCCATCACGCACATGTCAAAGCGGTGGCTCAGGTTAAACTGGGCAATCAGCGGTATAAAGCGGTCTGGGGTGATGATCTCGCCCTCGCTTTCCATGCGCGTCAGTATTTCGTAATACCCGCTACCATCTGCCTTCTGGATTGGCTGGGCGTATAAATGAAACTGTCCGGCATCCAAAGCATGTTTAATGCGTGCTAACATCAAAACCCGCTCGGTTGTTTGTCCTGATGCCACCTCGAGGCTATTGGTGAGCGCCAGTACATTATGCGCTCCGCAAGATTGTTCAGCCAGCCAGCTGAGCTGCCCCAGCGTATGGTGTAACTTCTCACCGTTTTCAACCATTCCCCAGGAAGCGCCAAATTCAATATCCAACCCGGTGTTGTTCCAGACAATCTTACGGCTGTTCAGCTGATCGACCATATGCTGCAGGCGCTCAGCGGTTCCCGGCCCCAGCAATACCAGCACCAGTTCGCTGCCCGGGAGCTGGAAAAGCCGCTCATCTTTTTGCAAAAATGGCTGCAGCGAGGTGGTCACCATCCGTTTGCAATGCACCCGCATAAGAATGCCGTAGTGACGACTCAAGAACTCGAGGTTGTCCATTCGCAGACAGCACACTTTGGCATCAGGGTGGTCCTGCAGAAAATCTTCCAGTGCACGAATGTTCGGTAAACCGGTCAGCGGATCGGTTAGCGCCCTGTCCTGCCAGTCCTGCTTCAGCCACTCGCTGCGCTGATAAATCCGCGACATATAGAGCAAACAGATGGCGAAAGAGATAAGGACAGACAAAATAAAGGAGAGCGAATGGCCTGACTCCACGCCATTGAGGAAATTATAGTTATAGGTCAACAGCAGAAGTGCGGATGCCGCCCAGAAAAGAGAAATGAGCGCGTAGCTCAGGCGACTGATCCCTAACGTAAAGAGAATAAAAATCACTGGCATTAAATAGCCCGCAATAATAGGTGACTCAAAAGGAGCACATAAAATTGCGAGGATGACGATTAAAAGCATCAGCCAGACTAATATATATAGCGATTTCTTTTGAAAAAACACGGGCTTCACACTGCGTCGCCAGAAGGTGATGGCATAACGTGGATTAATTATCATTCTTAACGGGTAATAGAACATCATGGTAAATATCAACGCCGCGCAGATCAGACTTTGTATATCGACTACGTTATAAATTGCGGTACCTTCACCGAAGAAGGTTGAGATAGTAACCGGGAAATGGAACAAATAACCTGCCAGGTACATCGACACTTTTATGCCTATCGGTACCATAAAGCCGAGCCAAAATATCCGTAACCCAATATGCTTGTTCGGCACGCAGTAGCGCCAGCGCTTGCCCAGTATGATCCTGAGGATGCCGCACCCCGCAAACACCGAGAACGTCTGACAGAACAATAAAACTGAATATTGTAGCGGTGCTAAATCAATGCTGAATATATTAGTGGTAGTAAAACTTAACAGAACAGGAATAACCGCCCGACGCCCAAATACCAGAATAACCGCCAGCATTACGCTTAAAGGCAGCCATGCTAAATATACGTCATGACCATTAACAACAGCGCGCGGAGAGATATAACGGGAGAATGGCACCGCAACCAGGCAAAGCGCCAGGGCAGTTATAAATATCTTTACATTATTGTAAGTTTTTCTATTCATTAAGTTAGATAATCTATTTTCCATTCGTATCATTGACCGGATGGATAATAGGTTTATTAATTGCGCGAATCAAGTTGAAGTCTATTTATAGACCGCTTTATTGATTTTGATTGAGGTGAGGTACAAAAATACCTCTATTTCAGCAACAAATTAGGGTGAAGAGTTTTACAAAAGCATAAAAAAACCCCCGTCTTTCGACGAGGGTTCAAATTTTGGTGGAGCTAAGCGGGATCGAACCGCTGACCTCTTGCATGCCATGCAAGCGCTCTCCCAGCTGAGCTATAGCCCCACATGTTGACTTTACTGACCGCACTCTGTTGGGTTCAGAGTGTGGTGGAGCTAAGCGGGATCGAACCGCTGACCTCTTGCATGCCATGCAAGCGCTCTCCCAGCTGAGCTATAGCCCCATCGTAAAGCTGTCATGTTGACGGGCGGCATAATATGAATTCCGCTGCGGAGTGTCAACGGCAAAATCAATGACGACGGTTCAATCGCCGAAAAATCATGCAAATGAATCACTTTGCGAGTCTGCTCGCAGTCATGAGTTAAGCCTGTCACATTTTCCTCTAAAACGGTGCTATAAAATGAGCCGTTAATTAACCCCACGAATATTCAGGAAATTGCATGATCAAGGAACGAATGACGCCAGAAGAGTTAGCCCTGCTCACTGGCTATAGCCGCCAGACCATCAATAAATGGGTACGCAAAGAGGGTTGGATTACATCGCCAAAACCAGGAGTCCAGGGCGGCAAAGCGCGTCTGGTGCACGTTAATGAAAAAGTGCGTGAGTTTATCCGCAGCGCGCGCCGGGCAAGTGAAACGTCTGAGATACCAGAAAGTGCCAGCCATGATGGCTCGCTTCACTCCCTGCTCCTGACGCTGGCAAATGAAATGACGCCGGAAGAGCAAAGGCAGATGACATCACTGTTACTGCGGGAAGGGATTACCGGATTGTTGCAACGTTTAGGGATACGCGACCAGAACTGATATGAAAAGATTCCGTAGCAAAATGACCACCGAAGAGCTGGCAGAAAATTTGGGTGTTGCACGGCAAACGGTGAACCGCTGGATACGCCAGCAGGGATGGAAAACCGAGGGCGTCAATGGGGTGAAAGGCGGACGTGCACGGCTGATTCACATTGATGCCCGCGTGAAGGAGCACATCATGAGCCTCCCGGCTGTCCGTAACCGTCAGGCGGTGTACCATCTGGCGGAGGTGACATCGTTGTACAGTGACCCCTCCTCGACTCTGCGTCCTGGGATCATCGAGACGCTGGAGAATATGACGCACCTTGAGCAGGAGCGTCTGGATGCCTTACTAAAGCGTGAAGGGATACGCGGCTTTCTTGCACGTCTCGGCATTGCTGAATTTAATGCATAAAAAAACGGCAGGTCTCCCTGCCGTTTTTCATGGTTCAGGCGTTATTACTGCTGGTTTTCGCGCTCAGTAATAAAATCCAGCGCCTTGTTAATGCGCGCTACGCTGCGTGATTTACCAATGGCATGAACGGTAACATCGAGTGCCGGAGACTGACCCGCACCGGTGACTGCCACACGCAGTGGCATACCCACTTTGCCCATACCAACTTCCAGCTCATCTGCCGTCGCCTGAATGGCATGATGCACATTCTCGGCAGTCCAGTCAGTCATCGCCGCCAGTTTGTCACGCACCAGTTCGAGTGGCTGACGCGCAACCGGACGCAGGTGCTTCTTCGCCGCGTCCGCGTCGAACTCGTCAAACTCTTCATAGAAGTAGCGGCAGCTTTCAGCGATCTCTTTCAGCGTTTTGCAACGCTCGCCGAGCAGTTTCACCAGTTCCGCCAGTTCAGGGCCAGTACGAGTATCAATATTTGCCTGCTCGATGTGCCACTGCAGATATGTCGCCACATATTCCGGCTGCATGGTATTGATGTAGTGGTGGTTCAGCCAGAGCAGCTTATCAGTGTTAAACGCGCTCGCAGATTTACTTACCGCGCCCAGAGAGAACAGATTGATCATCTCTTCACGGCTAAAGATCTCCTGATCGCCGCTGGACCAGCCCAGACGCACCAGATAGTTCAGAAGCGCTTCCGGCAGATAGCCGTCGTCGCGGTACTGCATGACGCTGACCGCACCGTGGCGTTTAGACAGTTTTTTGCCGTCGTCGCCATTGATCATGGACACGTGCGCATAGACCGGAACAGGGGCGTTCAGCGCTTTCAGGATGTTGATTTGACGTGGGGTGTTGTTGATATGGTCTTCGCCGCGGATAACATGCGTGATTTCCATATCCCAGTCGTCAACCACAACGCAGAAGTTATAGGTTGGGGAGCCGTCGGTGCGGCGGATGATCAGATCGTCCAGCTCCTGGTTGCTGAATTCGATCGGGCCACGGATCTGGTCGTCAAAAATTACCGAGCCGTCCTGCGGGTTAGCAAAACGCACCACGCACGGTTCATCAGCAGCATGCTCGCTATGATCATGGCGGCAGCGGCCGTCATAACGCGGTTTTTCACCCTTCGCCATCTGATCTTCACGCAGCGCATCAAGGCGTTCTTTGGAGCAATAGCATTTATACGCTGTACCCGCGACCAGCATCTCATCAATCACGGCGTTGTAGCGGTCAAAACGTTTGGTCTGGAAATACGGGCCTTCGTCCCACTCCAGATTCAGCCAGTTCATACCATCCATAATGGCTTCAATTGCTTCCGGCGTGGAGCGCTCGAGATCGGTGTCTTCAATACGCAGTACGAACTCACCTTTGTTGTGGCGTGCAAAAAGCCAGGAATAGAGAGCGGTACGTGCACCACCGACGTGAAGATAGCCTGTCGGGCTCGGCGCGAAGCGAGTTTTGATTTTCATGAAATGGCCTTACGTTATAAAGATGCCGGCAATCGGCAAATCCTGGGAAAAAAACAATGGGCAATATTCTATCACTGTGGGGGGATTCCTCAATGTTGATCCCTTTATCGTGAGGGAGTTTGCGATTTTTGTTTAGAAATCATGCGTCATCGCCCGTTTCGCGATCGTTTTGTTTAATTTTACGACGAACGAATAAAAACTTTAGAAAATGCGTTGACTCATTTTCAACTCTCCCTATAATGCGACTCCACACAGCGGGGGTGATTAGCTCAGTTGGTAGAGCATCTCCTTTACACGGAGGGGGTCGGCGGTTCGAGCCCGTCATCGCCCACCATC
>Ga0268266_10001139_pt1 | contig 33013 bp, 24 predicted proteins | sample KBSS13metaG_FD_190356 | JGI IMG/M metagenome (GOLD analysis project Ga0268266, IMG submission 190356) | Switchgrass rhizosphere microbial communities from Kellogg Biological Station, Michigan, USA - KBS S1-3 metaG (SPAdes) (version 2) | ecosystem: Host-associated > Plants > Roots > Rhizosphere... | reverse complement strand
CCATGCGGTTCATCTCGTCAGCCCGCCACTGCGCCAGAGTGAGAGGCTTGTCGACGTCGTACCAGAGAATATCGATCTTCCCATAGTTGGAAAGCAACTCGCGAAGCAGCCCGTGCGTGTACGTTACGAAGCGTTCTCGAGCAGCCTCATCGCTGACACAGCGTTCTCCATCGGAATGATGCCAGTCCATCAGCGAGTAATAGAGACCGACCCTCAGGCCTTCAGCACGAGCCGCGTCGACGAACTCGCGGACCAGATCGCGTCCCGGCCCCTGGCGTGCAGCGTTGTAGTCGGTAAGTCGACTGTCCCAGAGACAGAAGCCTTCATGATGCTTGGCCGTCAAGACGATGTACTTTTGCCCCGCCCTCTTGGCGAGGCGAGCCCATTCACGGGCCGCACCTTGCTTTGGCTTCCAGTGTTTCGCAAGCAGCTCGTACTGCTCAATCGGAATTCCCTCGGACTCCAGGACCCACTCTTGGTGGCCGATCACGCTGTAGAGTCCCCAGTGGACGAACATTCCGAACTTCGCCTCGCGCCACCAGCGCAGGCGCTGGCTTCGCGTCTCTTCCTGATAAGCCAGACGCGAAACAGCGCTCTTGGTCTGCGGCGCTCCATGCTCCTGCGCTTCTAAAGTGACAGCCTCAGAAGCTCCAACAAGGGCGGCGATGGCTCCAGCGCGCTTTACGAATGACCTTCTGGAAAAACCATCCATCTTCCCTTCTCCTCTGGTTCGAGCGATAACACGCAGACTCAAAGCGGCCGGCAAGAGCGAACATCAGAACCCGATGCTCGCCCCACCATCCACCGGAATAACCGCACCGTTGATAAACGACGCCGCAGGAGAGGAGAGAAAGACCGCGCACCACCCGATATCCTCCGGGCTCCCGAACCTCTGCTGAGGGGTCCGCGACAGAATCTTCTGTTCTCGCTGCGGATCACCGGAGAGAGCCTTCTTGAGCATGGGTGTTTCGATCCATCCTGGTGCGATCGCATTGACACGAATCTGATGCGGTCCAAGCTCGCTCGCAAGAGAACGGACCATCCCCAGGTAACCGGCCTTCGCGGCGGAGTAGGCAACAATCTGTGGCATCCCGATAAGCGAACTCATCGACGCGATGAAGATGACGCTGCCGCCTCCAGCCTGCTTCATCAGAGGAACCGCCGCCCTCGTCATTGAGAACGCACCACCTAGGTGAGTGGCAAGGATACTTTGAAAATCCTGCTGACTGGTATCTTCCAATCTCTTCTTCACATGCGTTCCAGCGTTGTTTACCAAGAGCGCAGGAGCACCGTGCCGCTTTTCGATTCGTTCCAAAAGAGCGCTCGCCTCTTCACCATCGGTTACGTCATGAGGTTCCGCAAAGGCATTCTCTCCAAGCCGAGATACGGCGTCTTCAAGGATGTCGGTGCGACGACCGGTTACAACCACTCTGGCGCCCGCGGCGATAAAGCATGACGCCATCGCGAAGCCAAGGCCGGTCCCTCCGCCGGTCACGATAGCAAGTTTTCCTTCAAGCGAGAACGCGGTTGCGGGGTCGTTATGCCTATGCACGGCAGCCCTCTTCCAATGAAGGAGTGTCCTGATGTTTGTACATGACGAAATATTCCCTGTGGCCGAGCGCCTCCGGTTTGCTTCTTTCGCCTCCTGCGACCTGCGCGACTAGTCGAGAGAGCGAAAAAGCCGCTTGATCGAGTGTGTCTGCCCCTTCGAGTACTGTGCCTGCATTGAAATCGATGTCATCACGCATCTTGTTGAAGGTCTTTGTATTTCCTGTGATTTTGATGAGCGGTGCAATCGGGGAGCCGATGACGCTGCCGCGTCCGGTGACGAACAGAACGATCTGGCTGCCTGCAGAGATGAGGTCCATAATTCCTTCTGTATCGTTCGGATTCGTGTATCCGAACTGCATGAAGGTCTCATCAGGGACCGAATCCAGGAGCCACAACCCCGCGTGGGGCGGTCTCTCGGCTACACGAATAACGCCCTGGATGGGCCGCGTTCCACTCTTGGCAAATGCGCCGAGGCTTTTTTCTTCAATCGTGGTCAACCCACCAGCGAAGTTTCCGGGAGAGATGGAGTACTGTCGCACCGAACGGCAGTAGCGTTCGGCCTTATCGTAGGTCTTTTCGAGTGTCTCGCGCACGGTGGGATTGGCGGATCTGTTCAAGAGAACATCCCGGAGCCCAATCATCTCTACCGTCTCTTCGAAGATCGCGGTTCCTCCATGATCCACCAGCGAATCGAAGAACCTTCCAACCGTTGGATTGCCTACTAACCCGGAGGTTCCATCCGACCCGCCGCACTCACACCCAACAGTGAGATCGGACCACCCCATCGGTACACGAGGTACGCTCGCGATGCTCTCTCTGAGATCGTTCAAAATTTGTTTGCCAAGAGCGACGCTTGAGGTCGTGCCTCCGCGTTCCTGAATAAAGAACGACTCGGCGGGTCTTCCAGCACCACGAACCACTTCTGCGATGCGAGCTGGTTGGGTGTACTCGCAGCCTAGACCGATTGCGAGAACCGCCCCTATATTCGGGTGCCTGGCAAGAGCAAGCATGAGTCGAATGGCATATTCGTTGTCGTAGCAGCCCGGAAAACCGATGACATGAGCATCTGGCTCATCTTTCGCCACCTCATGAGCTACGAACTGAGCGCACTGTACGGTGTAGACAACGAGAATAAGATTCCGAATCCCTTTACGTCCGTCCTGCCGCAGATAACCGCTCCACATGGGCTCAGACATAGGGCGTCTCATTTCTTGCTCCAGATTTGAGGTCGAGAGAAGAGGACCCTTCATCGTGAAGACTGCGGCAGTTATGAAGATGAACCCATTCCCCTTGCGCGATATCCCGGGTCGCTGCTCCCATAGGAAAACCATATTTGACGATGAAGGTTCCTTCCGGAATGGGACACAGCGCGACTTTATGCCCTGCTTTAATGTCCTCCGCGACCGCTACAGTCTTCTGTTTGGTACCGCGAATATCGATCGCCACTCCGCTTTCGGCGTCTTGCAGGAGTGTGGCTACATTGTCTATCGTCTCGATCTGGAAGCATTCGGGATGGATCTTTGGTGTGCTCATAAGATTCCGTGTCGATCAAAGACCGCTGTACTTGTGGAGCCGCCCTCGATCTCGCCGCGCACTATTTTTTCGCCAGCAACCTTTTCGAGAGCAAGCTCGATGACGCGGGCTTCTATCTGTCTAGGAATGATAACCACGCCATCGATATCTCCGAAGACGAGATCTCCGGGATGGACCAGGACACCACCGATCTCAACAGCACATCGGTACGCGGTGACGCTGGAGCGGACGCCTGCATCCTGGGCAAAACTGCCTCGGCTGAAGACTGGCCATTTTTGTGCCAGGACACGCGGTGTGTCGCGATGAAATCCATCGATCACTGCCCCCGCTCCACCACGAACCCGCGCCGTAGCGGTTAAGATCTCTCCCCATGCGGCACAGTTCATAGACCCGCCGGTGGCGAGGTACACTTCGCCAGGCTGGACGGCATCGAGTGCCTCCGTGAGAAGGCCAAACGGTCTACCTCGAGTCCCTGTAACATCCGCAATCTGAACCGGCATAGCTCGCCCAACCACACAATACGAGGGGTCAAGCGGCTTGATGGGTTGCGGAAGAAACTGGTGCCAACAATTTTCCCGATCGAGAATATCCCCAACTACTGCGGTAAACAGTTTTTGTTCGACGAGTGCGAACAGCTCTGGATCGGAGGGAAGCTTCATACAAAGAGTCACTTTAGCATTCCGAGGGAGCATCAGGCCTATACATAAATGTGCTTTGTATAATCGGTTTTATAAATGGATCTGCAACAGCTCAGAGTATTTCGTGAAGCAGCAAAAGCAGGCGGTTTTACCCGCGCCAGCGAAGAGCTGCATCTTTCGCAATCGACGATCAGCCTTCACATCAAACGGTTGGAAGAGGAGCTGGGATGCCCTCTCTTTCTTCGAGCAAAGAAACGCGTTTATCTCAATGAGGCAGGCGGAGTACTTCTGCAGTATGCAGATCGCATCTTTCAGGAGATCAAGAATGCAGAGATGGCGGTTCGCGAGCTGAGCGAATTGCAATGTGGAACCATCCGTCTGGGCTCGGGTGCTACGACAGTCACGTACCTGCTTCCCAGAATCCTTGGAGCCTATCAACGGAAGTACCCGGAGATAGAACTGATCGTTACGACGAACTCCAGTGAGGCCCTGGCACTGGCGGTGCATCAACAGAAGCTCGATTTGGCGGTGGTCATGCTGCCAGTTCAGCCATCTCTCGCTCTGGAACTGCTTCCAATTCTGCGGGAAGAACTGGTGTATGTCGTCCATAGCAATCATCCGTTAGCAGCCAAGCAGATTATCCATCCGCAAGATATTCTTGAGGTCTCTTTCATTTCATTTCTTCAGGGCTCGGCCATGCAGATGAACCTGGACACACATTTTGCTGCGATGGGAATTACGCCACGCATCACGATGGAGATGGAGAATATCGAAGCGATCAAGGCGCTTGTACGGGCTGGACTCGGAGCCGCCGTGCTTCCTGCCTGCAGCGTTTCTCCCACACAGGGAACGATACGGCCACTGCGAATTCGAGGCTTTCGCATGGAACGCGAGCTTGCGCTGGCACTTCCCAAGGCTACCGTACTGCCCCAGGCAATTCAGAAGCTCGCATCGCGCCTTGCGAAAGGAATATCGGGCAAAACTGTCACAGAGATCCGCGCAGAAGCCAGTAAGACTAAATAGCAACTATCTATTCGCCTCCACGGGATACCCACGGCTGACATAGCTATCGATGATGTCGGCATAAACCTTCTTCCAGCCTCCGTCGATCTCATTTGCGGGAATGCCGTCGGGCCAGACGCTGATGTAGAGGTAATGAAGTTCCCGATCGGGAAGAAGATTGACCACCCAATGATCGGTGCGGGGCGGTACCAGCGCTACAGCAGGAGCAGTCACGCGCCTTGATTCCGACCCGATGAAGATCTCGGCTTCTCCACTCCAGATGAGATAGACCTGGAGAAAAGTATCGTGGCTATTGGAGGGAGTGGTTGCTCCGGGACGCACCATCTGCAAGACCACTTCGCAGGCCTTGGTTGCGTCTCGTGGCAACAGCATGACAAACTCATTTCCCGCGCAGCGAAAGGGCTCTCCCTCGCTAAATTCCTTGATGTACATCGAACACTCCTGTTTCTCGAGTTCCAGTAGATAACAGGACCTGCGGAGATAGCCCCAAATGTAATTAAGAATCGGTAGGTTGAATGATTCGTAATTTCGAATGGATTCATCTGTTATGCGAATGATCCACCGAAAAGCAGAAACAATGCCCACTTTAGACGTCATTGAAAAAGCCGATGCAAATGGTTGACATAACATATTGGATCAATCTATCCACGCGCGCATAGAGTGGTCGCCATTGCTTTTAAGTGGTCGACAAATGTTCAAGCTATTCGGGGTAAAAGTTATGCACCAGTGCAGCTCTTCGATTCTCAGGTCGTGGTGTGTTTTGCTGATGACGATCTTCGCAATGTGCACAGCATCCGCGTATGGACAGGGCTTTGGAAGTATCTCCGGAACCGTGACAGATTCAACTGGAGCCGCGATTCCGAATGCTTCCATCACAGTTACGCAGGTTCTCACCGGCGTGAAGGTAACAGCGAAGACGGGAACAGACGGAAACTATGTCTTTCCAGCGTTGAATCCCAATCAGTACACGCTGAACGTAACCGCCTCCGGATTCCAGAATTACGCACAGAACAATCTCACGCTGCGAGCCGACCAAGCCCTTACAGCTAATGTTTCACTCACGGTTGGAGTGGATACTCAGACGATTCAAGTAAGTGCAGATGCGGTGCCTGTGGACACAACAACAGGGACACTGTCGCAGGTGATGGAGTCGGATCGCATCAATGATCTTCCACTCAATGGGCGCAATGCGGCTACACTCACTACTCTCGTGGCCGGTGTCGTGCGAGCACCGTCCAATGGTTCCGACCAGGGTGTTACAAAGACCTTTCCGGTCTCCGTTCCTATCTCCGCAAACGGATCTCGAAGCGACCAAACGAACTACATGCTCAACGGAGGCAACAATACCGACGAGTACACAAATACGAACGCCCCGTTCCCCTTCCCCGATGCTCTACAGGAGTTCAGTGTTCAGACCAACAACTACGCTGCGGAGTATGGCCAGAGCGCGGGAGCAGTAGTCAATCTCATCACGAAGTCTGGAACGAATCAGTTCCACGGCGATGTGTTTGAGTATGTGAGAAATCAGGTGTTCAATGCGCGCAGCTATTTTTCACCCACGCTGGATGCCTTGAAGCGAAATCAGTTTGGTGGAGTCATTGGCGGCCCGATCGCGATTCCACATCTTGGAGGCTCTCACCAGACCTTCTTCTTCTTCGGATATCAGGGAACACGGACGCGCAACTCGGGTAACAAGACCGCCTATCTTCCTACGGACAAGGTGCGCGCCGGTGATTTTTCTGACTACCTTACAGTGGGCCCGAATAATCCCCTGGGCAAGGTCACTCAGATCTACAACCCGATCACGGGAGCCGCTTATCCGGGAAATATCGTCGCGAACTATAACCCTGATCCCGCAATTCTTAATCTCGAGAAGCAGTTGCCTCATGTGCAGGGAAGCGGCCAGATCTCATTCCCCTCTCCCGTCCATCAGGACTTCAATGAATACATCGGGCGCGTCGATCACAGCTTCGGAGAGCATGACCGTATATTCGGTCACTACTACTACAACCGTTTCGACAATGCCGGCCAGCTAGATCTAACAAATCTCGCGATCTATGCTTCTCAATCCAACATCGTCTTTCAGAGCGCGTTGATCTCAGAGTCGCATAACTTCTCTCCGAACCTTCTGAACAACATCGTGCTCAACTACACGCGCGAGCTTTCTACACGCGGGCCGGTAGACGGGTCACCAAGCGTGGGCGATTTTGGCGTCAACATCTATCAACCCCCAAGCAAGATCCTGAACAGCATCGGAGTCACTGGCTTCTTCTCCATCTCTGGATCACCGCTTTCGACTTTCTTCCGCGACAACTACACGCTCGCGGATGACTTTCACTGGACAAGAGGACGACACAACCTTGCGTTCGGTGCTCATCTGGAGCAATCGAAGTTCGATATCAACTCGACCAGCAATCTACCTGGACAGTTCACGTTCAATGCAAACCGGGTTGCGAACGCGTCCGGTGTGCAGGTTGCAGGAACCGGCCTGGCGATGGCGAACTTTCAACTGGGCTATCTGAGCAGCTTCACGCAAGCATCGGGTCAATTCAATAACAATCGCAATCACTTTTTCGGCTTTTATGTGCAGGATTCGTGGAAGGCAACACCTCGACTGACGCTAAACTACGGCGTGCGCTATGAGCCCTTCTTCCCCTGGCGGGAGATTGGAAATCGCATCGAGCTCTTCCGCCCTGCGGATTACCTTGCGGGAAACCATTCCAGCCTTTATCCGAATGCGCCTGCGGGACTCTTCTTCCAGCGCGAGCCCGGCGTTCCTTCGAACGGAGGCAACGACATCCTGACGAACTTCATGCCACGCGTCGGTTTGGCTTGGGATGTTTTTGGCACAGGAAAGACGGCGCTTCGTGGTGGCGGAGGAGTCTTCTACAACAGCCGCCTGGCCGGCATCTTCAATACGTCCGCTGCGGGGTTCACGCCGTTCTCTTACAGCTACACGCAGAGCGCAGATTACCGCTGGAACGGATACTTCAGCAATCCTTATGTCGGCATCGCTGCCGGCTCCAACCGCTTCCCGATCACATCGCCGGTGCCACAGGGAACGCCATTCCCTTCGCTTACGCAGGTGGCACAGTTCGATCCGAGCGGTCACCTGCAGCCGCCCGTTACCTATGCCTGGAATCTTTCGGGGGAGCAGCAGTTTTCACGAACGATCTCTGGAAGACTTGCCTACGTGGGATCGCATACCAGCCATCTGGTGGCGAACCTGGAAGAGAATCCTTCCAATCCGTTAGCCGTTCAGGGAGATCCTTCTCGCAGCAGCCTACAGCTTCGTCGTCTGTATCCCGGAACATCGACGAATGGCCTCTCCAACATTACCCAGGGCAACATGGAAGGGAATGCCAACTACCAGTCGCTTCAAGCAACCCTGCAGATCCAGGCATCGCGCGGCTTGAAGGTGACAGCGAACTATACGTGGTCTAAAGCGCTGGACACCCTTCCGCTCATCAGCCTTGGCAATGCCGCAAACCTCAACGTCAGCCAGTCGTACGTCTATCCAATCTATGTTCCCGACTACAAGCGTATGGATCGCGGCCCGTCGGAGTTTGATCGTCGCCATGTATTCAATGCTTCCTACCTCTACACCCCGCCCAAGTGGAACACTGGATCGCTGGCACTCCGTCTTCTAGTGAATGGCTGGCAAACGAGTGGTGTTGTCTCCGCCCTTTCAGGCGATCCTCTTAGCATCGTGGCTGGTTCAGATGTATCCGGCACCGGGCTCAATCAGGACCGTGCCATATGGAATGGATCCGATGCCTATCAAGGGGCGGGATGCACAGCAGCATATTGCAAACCATGGTTGAATGCGTCGGCATTCTCCGCGCCGCCAAAGCCACCCGCTATTTCGTCGAAGACAAACTACACGATCAATGACCTTCTTCCGTCATTCGGAAATGTGCAGAAAGGATCGTTCCGTGGCCCTCGCTACGTGAACTGGGATGCGGCTCTGTTCCGCAATTTCAATTTTACTGAGCGTTACAACTTGGCCTTCCGTGCGGAGTACTTCAACCTTCTGAACCATAATCAGCCGGCAGATCCGTCAACTTCTATAGCGAGTAGCGGGTTTGGATCTATTACTTCTCTCAGCTCAAACGGAACCTATCGTCTGGCCCAACTCTCACTCAAACTTTCGTTCTGATGTTTGGCCTCCAGCTCTCGTCACGGAAGCAGCTCACTCCGCGGCGGGAGCCTTTTTTTCGCTACTCAGGCTGACAGGATCAATTCTGCATTAGAGCAATGTTGAGACGAGCGCATCGTCTCGAAAGGACTCGGTGCCGCCAGCGCGAAGGGTGGAGAGCGCTGCAGCATTATTTCCCGCCTTCGCACAGAGGTCCAACGCATCCGAATGAACGAATCTGCTGAGGAAACCGGCGTTGAAGCTATCTCCTGCCCCGATGGTATCGACAGGCGTGACTGACTTCGCCGGAATCTCCCATCGGTTTTCGCCAGCCTGCACAATTGCGCCATCTCTTCCGCACTTCACGGCAACAATAGGAACTCGCTTGGCGAGCCAACGTATGGCCTCGCTAAGATCATCCTTGTGAGCCATGCGTCTTGCCTCATCGTCGTTCGGAAAGAGTATGTCGATTTCAGAAAACATGGTGGAGAGATTCTCTCCCCAGGCATCTTCAGAATCGTCATTTGTATCCAACGACACCGTGATGCCTTGAGCGCGTAGTGCTCGGCAGAACTCAGGAAGCCCCTTCTGAAGTTTCTTCTGAAGAAAAAACGATGAGACATGAAAGTGCTTCGCCTGCGAGACGTAGTCCTTATCCAGATCGTCTACGGTGAGCTCCGCAATCGTTCCCGGATAAGTCACGATATGGCGGACCCGATCGTGCGGCAGAAGGAAAGTAACTCCTGTCTGCGATGCTTTATCGCTCTTGATACATCGTGAGACATCGACGCCACGATCGATCAATCTTTGCAGAGCGTCGTCGCCCAAAGTATCCGGGCCAGTTTTGCCGATCATGCCTACTCTGCATTTGAGAGCCGCAAGATTGTGAGCCGTAATTGCAGCAGAGCCTCCGAGCGTCATGCAGAAACGATCTGCCAGCAACTCGCGTTCGACGGGCATCTCCCGGGGAAGACCGTAGAGAATCAGATCGAGATTGATATCCCCTGCAATCGCTACATCAAAGCTCTTCATTGTCAGTTAGATTGTGACCACGCGGCTCAGATTTTTGGGCATGTCAGGGTTGAGTCCCTTCTGGAGACCGAAGTAACTTCCGAAGAGTTGACCCCAGACAACGTAGACGACTAGACGAGCAAGCTCCGGCACGGGAAGATTCAACTCAATCAGCAGATCAGCACAGTCGCGAAGAGCATCGGAGGCAGTGTTTGCTACTGCCATCGTTGTAGCGCCAAGACTCTTCATCTCACACAGTACAGGCACCTCTGCATCGAGGCCAGTTTCGGAGATCAGCGCGCCCACCAGGGTTCCAGGACCAGCTATGGACTTTGGTCCATGACGAAATTCGAGTGTATGGAAATACTGCGCGTAGGTACTGGAGGATTCCATCACCTTAAGAGCTGTTTCGGAGGCTATCGGATAGAGCGCCCCCTGCCCCAGGAATGCAACGTCCTCGATAGGATTTGCTGCGAACTCCTCCATCTTTGAGGAATACTTCCCGATAAGCTCTTCAAGAGAAGCTGGCAGCGTTTGAAGAGCATAAATGAACGCCTCATTCTTTGCCAGAGTCGCTGCAAGATACTGTAGCCCCAGCAGCATTGACGTAAACGAGGACGTCATGACCGTACTCTCTTCAACAACAGGAAGTTTAAGTACGCGAGGTGTCATGCCTTCGAGCTCTCGACCATCGCAGGTTACCGCCATGAAAGGCACATTCTGTCTCGTTAGAGCTTCAGCTACCTGCAGAACCTCTGAGGTATGACCGGAGCGTGAGATGAGAATCGGGAAATAAGCCGCAGGCCCCTTCGGCATTGCCAGCGATGGAAAAAGAAGAATCTCAGAGGCAGGTACAGCTCGAGCAGAGACTCCAAGTAACGCGCTAAGGCTGAATGCCGCGGCCTGGGCCAGATAGAAACTCGTACCGCAACCCACGAAAACCCACTCTACCTCGTGAGGAGCAAAGCCAGACACGAGCTTCTGGCAATCGATCTTGCCAAGAAGATGGAGAGATTCCCTCCATGCATTCGGCTGACCATGAATCTCTCGGAGCGTAATGACATCGTGCCGCATTGAAGTGTCAGCCTTTCAAGCTTTGAGTATCAACCTATCGCTTGTACGCTGATTATACTAAACGAAATATAAGGAAAGGAAACGCTCCAAAAGATGAGCGCCTCCGTTTCCAGTTTTATCCTTTATTTACCGCAAGATGAACCCGTACAAGGTGTCTCCCGCGGACGCGACCACATATTGGAGACCATCCAGCTCATAGGTAATCGGTCCGTTGCTGACGATTCCTCCCAGGCCGGCGTGCCACAGAATCTTCCCTGTAGTCGAGTTGAAAGCAATTAGGTTCGACGTGGTGTCGCCCGTGAATAAGAGATCTCCCGCCGTGGTCAGAATTCCAGAGCGACCGCCTGAACTGGGCCACTGATGATTCCAACGAACCTTGCCGGTTTTGTAATCCAATGCACGAAGCGAAGCTCGAGACCATCCGCCGCGATCATTCCCCGCCCAGCCCTCGGGTTTCTTATTATTGTCGTAGATGTAATAAACGCTGTACGCGTCATAGGCCGGAACGTAAAAGAGGCCGGTCAGCGGACTGAAGCTGGGAGGATACCAATTCGCCGCTCCCGCTTGGTTCGGCGCAACCAGCGCGCCGTTAGGTTGAGCCATCTTCGCGGGATTCGGAATCGGTGACCCCTTATCGTCGACTCCAAGCGTCCAGTTCTGCTTCGCAAAGGGTGTGCTCAACAGATTCTTTCCATTTGTACGGTCCAGGAGAAAATACCATCCGTTACGGCTTGCCTGGGCAAGCAGCTTGCGCTTTTTACCCTCGATAAGGCCATCCATTAGAACAGGCGTCTGCACAGCATCCCAGTCATGCGTGTCATGAGGATTCGGCTGGAAATACCAGACGAGTTTTCCTGTATCAGGATTCAACGCACAAATCGTTGAGGTGTACAGATTGGCGCCGGGCCGCGCTCTGCCGTTGATGACAGGTTGTGCATTGCCCGTTCCAAAGTAATAAAGATTCAACTCGGGATCGTAGGTTCCGGCGACCCAGGTCATGCCGCCACCGTGCATCATGGCCTCTTCATTGGGCCAGGTCTTCGCCTCTGGGTCTCCTGGGTTGGGATGCGCGTACCAGCGCCACTGCAGAGCGCCGGTTTCAGGATCATGAGCTTCGATGTATCCGGGAATGTCGAAATCATCGCCGCTAATACCCACCATCACATGGTTCTTTACGATGACCGGGGCTACGCTGCCGAAATAAAACTGGTCAGGGTTTCCGATAGAGGCATGCCACTTTTCTTTGCCAGTCGCGATATCGATAGCGACCAGGTTGCAATCTTCCGTCTCGAAGTAGACGGTGTTGCCAAGCACGGCCGCACCGCGATTCCCAATGGCCTCGCCGCCCTTGCTCGCCCAATCGAACTGCCACAGCTTGTGCCCCGTGCGTGCATCGACCGCCCACACGTGACTGGGAACCGTGAAGTACAGAACACCATTTACCTCTAAAGGTGTTGCGGAGATCCGCCTGCCTCCAGCAGTGGTCGTTTCAACCCGGAAGCTCCACGCAAGCGACAGCCGGTCTACGGTCGTCGTGTTGATCTTCTTCAGTGGACTGTAGCGACGGCCGGAATAATCACCATTGTAGGTGGGCCAACTGTCGGTCAGCTGTGCAAGATTCGGCTCTGCAGCTTCGGCTGGCTTTTGGGCATAAACCGAAGCTGTAGGAAGAAGCAAAGCGAGGAGGGTTGCGAGCAGCAGTCTCATTTCAGCGTTTCCAGATAGGTCGTCATGTTGTGGATGTCGGCGTCAGTATATTTATCCAGCAGATCGGCATGCGCGGCATAAGGATCATCCATCGTCACGGTGATTCCGGGGACACGGTTGAATGAGCGATCCTCGCCTGACTTTTCCCGAAGCGTCACAGTGAAATCATCGATGCGAACAAGATCACCGCTATAAACCTTGCCGGATGCGAGCTTCACAGTGACCTGCACCTTACGCTTGAGAAACAACCCGAAGTTAGGAAAAAGGAACTTTTGCTGCAGCGCTGCAGGGGGATATTGCTTCCCTACATGGGCCAGATCCCCTGTCGCTGAATGGCACTTGCTGCACCCACCCGCGCCATTGAAGTAAGCCTCGCCCGCCTTAGCATCACCGTTCAGCAGGTTTGTAGGCTGAGCGTTGTAGCCGCTCCTCAAAATGCCGTTGATGGATGCAGTAAGAAACTGGGATAAATCTGCGAGTTCTTTTTCATTGAATTTGAAGTTGTGGTTCGGACCGGTCGTGAGCACGGGGCCGAACTCTTTGCCGTACAGCATCTGCCGGCGATCATGTAAAACAACCAGCGAGCGCAACAGGTCAGGTCCATTCGCGGTACCCCGCGCGTCTTCTCCATGACAGCGCGCGCAATTACTGCCGTAGATCTTGGATCCGCGTTCTGAAGAGTCAGGATCGACTACGGACCTCGGAAACTGAGCATGCAGCGAGACAGCCCCCAGACAAAGTAGAAATGTAAAACCCGCAAAATTTGAAAATCGCCTCTTCATCTCATCCAACTCCGCCATTCATCATCAGCTCTCCAGAATGGCATGCCAATTCCATATAACGTGCAACTTCGATTACCCTTTATACTTGCTCGCCGCACAGGAGAACCAATGAATCGTCGTGAGTTCCATAAATTGTCCATAGCAGCATCGCTCACACCCTTCCTGAATAGCAATCCAATATCGGCCCAATCTGCATCTGTTGCGGCCGATAAAGCCGGCCCAAAATTTTCCATCATGTTGTGGACACTGCCCAAAGGCCTCTCTTTTGAGCAGCAGTTGGATCTGGCAGCGGCTGCCGGCTTCAGCGGTGTTGAGGTCGGAAACGAGTATGAGAAATGGACACCTGAAGAATGGAAGCGAAATCTGGCCAAAAAGCACACCCTCGGTATTGAGGTCGACAGTGCCGTACCGGGCCGCAACGCGCTGGCCGATCATACCAAGCGAACCGCGCTTCATGATGATCTGATGAAGGCTATACCCGGCGCCAAGGAGCTAGGCTGCAAGCAGTTTATCTACACTGCCTATACGCGTGTCCCGGAACAGACGCCCGAACAACAGCGCGCCGCGATCGTCGACACACTCAAGTACGCCGCCGACCTCCTCGAGAAGGACCAGATCGAGATCGTTCTTGAACCGATTGACCTTCTGGAGCACAAGCAGGAGGCCGTGACCAGCGTCTCCGAGGCCTTTGAGATCACGCGGGCAGTCGGCAGTCCACGGATCAAAGTTTTGTACGACTTCTACCATGAGCAGCGTCAGGCGGGAAATCTGATCGAGAAGCTCGAAAAGAATATCGATCAGGTAGGCCTGGTTCACATCGCCGATGTTCCCGGACGGCATCAGCCCGGTACGGGAGAGGTCAACTACACCAATATCTATCGCAAACTTGCCCAACTCCACTACGACCGGTACATCTGCATGGAGTTTTCATCGCAGGGAGATCCCGTGAAGACCCTGAAAACTGCTCGTCTTGAGGCGATCGCCGCGATGAAATCGGTTTAAATCGCTTAAATAGAGGATTCTCTAAAGGAAAATTGGCCGAATTTGGCCTGAGCGGGGTTTGCACAGAAGACTAGTCTGCATGTTACAAATGCTTCTGAGGATGCAGATCGTCTTCTCCTGGTATTCGTACGCAATCTTCGAATTCCGCTGCATACCATGCTTGCGGTAGTAGTCCTACCTGCGTGGCGAGCATTGCTGATCTATGTTTCGTCCCGCACTGTCGTCGAGGTTGAATGCATAGATACGTTCGGTATATTGCAGCTGGTGTAGCGTCAGGGATTGCTTCCTTTACAGTGCTCTCTTGCCTTTATGGTATGTCGACCGTGGCAGCGGCCGGCGGACAGTCTGGAGGGCAACAGCCTGCATTCAATTCAGGCCCTGGGCGCGCCCCAGAGGATCCTGTGGTTGTGGATAAGGGCAAGACACTATACAGCGTCAGCTGCCAGGCGTGTCATGGGCGCGACCTGCGCGGCGGCGATATGGGTGGCCCCAATCTATTGCGTTCCCAGGTGGCACTCACCGACCAGCATGGCGAGCTGATCATCCCAATTATTCAAGGCGGCCGTATGGCCCAGGGGATGCCCAATATCGGACTGAACAACGAAGACGCCGGTGCCGTTGCTGCCTATGTCCGGTCCGTCATCGGGACTATCGGACGTCAGGGCGCTCCTCCCCCCGGCGAGGCCAAGACCCTCAATATAGTGGTGGGCGACCCCACCCGTGGGCAGGCTTATTTCGCTCAACATTGCGCGAGCTGTCACTCCCCGACGGGAGATCTGAAGGGGATCGCCACAACGAACCCCGACCCGAGTCGTTTGCAGGCTCGCTGGATCTCCGGCGGTATCGGCAATCCACGCACAGCAACCAGTACAGCGTCGGCCGACGTTACGCTTGCGCCCGGCCAGAAGATCTCCGGGAATGTAGTTCACATAGACGACTTCCTCGTGACTCTGAAGCTGAGCGACGGCTCTGAGCGTTCGTTTACACGCAGGGGTTCTCTACCGACTGTTGTGGTCCACGATCCATTGCAGGCGCATCGCGACATGTTGCCCCGCTATACCGATCATGACATTCACGATGTGACAGCCTACCTGGTGACCTTGAAGTGAAACTAATATCGACGCTCTCCGCCTTCTCTCTTTTTTGCGTGTCTTCTATTGCCTTCAGTCAGGGTGGTGTCGCGCCGGCAGATATGCTGAAGCCGTTGAATCAGCAGTGGCCGACTTATAACGGCGACTATTCCGGCAAGCGGTACAGCGCTTTAAAACAGGTAAACCGGCTTACGGTAAAGAACCTGTCACTTGCATGGTCCTCACAGTTGACTCCCGGCGACCAGCCACCGTCGCCCTCCGAAGGCCGTTCCAGCCGAGCCGTACAGGTGCCGCTCGAGGTAGGAGGCGAAGGTTCGGGCGGAGCTAATATTCGCTCTGGCTCCGTCAAAGGCACCGCCCTCATGGTGGACGGCATCTTGTATTTCACGATGCCCGACAACGCGTGGGCCGTCGACGCTCGCGACGGCCACCAGCTATGGCATTACTTCTGGAAGACAAAGGGCGGGACTCATATTGGCAACCGCGGTTTCGGGATGTGGCATAACTACCTCTTCATGGAGACGCCCGATAACTATCTCGTCTCTCTGGATGCAAAGACGGGCAAGGAGCGCTGGCACAAGACGATCGCGAACCTGGAGGAGGGATACTTCTCCACGCCTGCTCCGATCGTCATCGGAAACCACGTTCTCGTAGGAACTGGCAACGATATCGATTCGCCTGGCTTTCTGCAGTCGTTCGATCCTGAGACCGGTGATCTGCAATGGAAGTTCTACACCGTGCCGATGGAGAAAGGCGATCCTGGCGCAGACACCTGGGCCAGTGTGGATGCGGCACGGCACGGGGGAGGACAGACCTGGATCACGGGAGCCTATGATCCTGAGACGCATCTCTATATCTTCGGAACTGGAAACCCCACACCCGCCTGGACCACCGGACTACGTGGCGATCTGGACAATCTGTTCACATGCGCGCTGATCGCAGTCAATGTCGACACTGGAAAGATGGCCTGGTATTTCCAGACGTCACCGCACGACATGCACGACTACGATTCCGCTCAGACGCCAGTGATCTTCGACGCGATGTACAAAGGCAAGATGCGTAAGCTGGTAGCGACTGCGGCCCGCAACGGCTACTACTTCACTCTGGACCGCATTACCGGAGAGCACCTCGTCACGAGCAAATACGGCTTGACGACCAATTGGGCAGATGGTCTCACGCCGAAGGGCGGCCCCAAGCGTGACCCCCGCAAAGACGCGACCATCGCGGGCACGTTGACTTCACCTAATTCGAGCGGAACCATCAACTGGCAGCCGGTCGCGTTCTCTCCAGTCACAGGCCTTCTCTACACGTATGAAGTTGATTCCTTCTCGATGGTGTACCTCACAGATCCGGACCCACGCGGCTCCATGGGCCTGGGAGGAAAAGAAGAGATGCAGGTCGGAAGTGCCGGTAGCTATCTGACCGCGATTGACTACCGCACCGGTGAAGCTCGCTGGCGGCATCGCTTTTACAATTCGAGCACCATGGGCGGTGGCGGAGTACTAGCGACTGCCGGAGGTCTGGTCTTCACCGGAGATGGTTCAGGAAATCTTGTAGCGTTCGATGCCGCGGATGGAAAGCCTTTGTGGAACACGCGCATCGGACAGGTTAGCAATGGACCGCAGACGTTTGAGCTGGATGGCCATCAATATGTGATCTGCGCCGCAGGCGAAACTCTGTGGTCTTTCATCCTTCACTAAGCCACCCATTTTGCACGGAAGGCGTAATAAAACAGGTTTCGAGTCACCTTCAAAGTTTCTGTGTCGCAACAACGGTGCAGCAATCGAAGACCTGCGTGCACTCACTGGGCGCGCGACTAAGAAATTATTATTTCAGTTTTCGAAGAAAAAGCGGTTTCTCTACAAAAAGCCTGTACATCCAACTTCCAACTGGTGTAGTACTGTTTTCACAGCTCTTCCGTGCAATCGCCCAATAGGGTCCTATGAAGCTCTTCTCGTCCGTAAGCATCCTGTCTGACGCTATTGCTGACCCCACATCCATTCGCCTGTCAAATAAAGAGAGAACGTTCCGCTATGAGCTCATCTGGTGCAAAGCGCAGCATTCTGGATCGCCGCAACTTTCTTCGTAACGTAGGTGGCGGTGTAGCGGCTGGAGCCTTTTTAGGGACAGCTACGACATGGGCAGAAGCACAGGGAGAGCAGCAGGCCAAACCGGAATCGATCACACATGCAAGCGCCTTCCGCCCCATGACGGACAGCGAAAAGGTCGCCCGTATTGCTTCTAACAGCTATCCCATCCGCTGGATCTTCAAAAATCACGATAACGTTGGCGACAAGGCTACCGTTGCCAAGATGAAGCAGAAGTACGGCGAGATCACTATGCTGGACTTCCCTGCGTTCACGAAGAAGACCTTTCCCGGCGTGACCAAGATGGATATGTGGTCCAGCATCTTCGGGGATATGGACGATTCAAGCCAATACGTGACCACCAGCGTCACTGGCTACGATGGCAAGCCCCGTAAGGTCGTCGAGTTCGATCCATCTGCAGCCTCCAGCAAACAGTGGCTCGAAAAGCTGGCAAATGTACAGGTGAAAGAGGGTGTGTTCTGCCACCACATCTCCAACAACGCACCCCGCGACATCTGCGATCTGGATGACAGCAAACGCAAGGCGGGCGTGGAAGTAGCGAAGAAATGGCTGGACGGCGCTGCCATCATCGGTGCCAAATCCATGCGCATCAACAGCGGAGGACCTCGCATCGCTCCCTCACCCACTCCGAACGCCTCAAGCTATCCCATGAACCCTGAGATCGAAAAGTACCTCGATCAGTGCATTCTGTCGTTCAAAGAGATGGCAGAGCACGGAGCCAAAGTCGGCGTAAAAGTTACCCTTGAGAATCACTGGGGCCTGACCGCCAATCCCATCAACATCCGTATCATCATTGAAGAAGTGAACAATGTTTTCTGCGAGGCCAGCCCGGACTTCTGCAACTGGGAGCACAAGTATCTGCTCTACCATGCGCTCAACGATCTAGCTCCCTATGCGCACACCACGGTCCACGCAAAATTCTGGAATCGCTTCGGCGAGCCGGATGTACAGCGCAATGTGCGCATCATGCTAAACAACAACTACACGGGTGTCTTCGCGTTGGAATACGAGGACGGTCCATGGGACGGCATTGAAGGCGCGCAATACCTGTATCGTGAAGTTATGGCAGCGCTGTAATCTCCGCTGCATCAGTCATTCATTTACAGAGAGGATAGGTTTACATGCTCATCAGCACATTTGCCCGATTCAAAAAATTAACTGCTTTCGTAGGAGCATCCGGGCAAAGGGTCACACCATATCGACGTTGCTTTGGTGGCCTGTTACTGATTGCACTCTCCATGGCGTGCGGAAATGATGTTGGCGCGCAGGCAGCCAAACCCAAGATTCCCGGCAATGACTGGATCCAGCTCTTCAACGAAACAGACCTTACAGGGTGGACCAAGATCGGCGCTGAAAGCTGGACCGTAGAAGACGGATTGCTTCACGGACGAGGCCTCACAAAAGCCTACGGCTACCTGGAGACTGAGAAGGACTATAAGGACTTCCAGCTATCCCTTCGCTTCAAGTGTGTGGGCGATGGCAATAGTGGCGTCTTCTTCCATACAGGATTCAAGCCAAACTCCGTCGACACAACTCAAGGCATGCAGTTTGAGATCGATTGCACCATGATGCACCACACCGGCGGCGTATATGCCGAAGATGGTCGCGGCTGGGTCGTGTGGCCCTCTCCCGAAAATGAAGGCGTGGTTCGCAAGGGCGAGTGGAATGATTACTCCGTCGAAGTGGTCGGAAACCGCTATCGCTCGCGTCTGAATGGAGTCCCGATGGTGGACTTCACCGATCCTAAGCCCGGTGCTGCGGATGGCAAGATCGCTCTGCAATTGCATGCTGGCGGCCAGGGCAATATGCAGTTCAAAGACATCTGGATTCGAGATCTCTCCAAGCGTTAGACCGGCAGGCATGATCCACAAAATGGATAAGACAGATTTTGAAAGACATTCGAGCAAGCGACTCCACCTCGCGGCTCTGTTCACCTGCAGCTTTATCACGGCGATGGTTCCGGCACAGACGCATCCCCCCGTCGACACCACACACAGCACATGGCGCGAATACGGAGGAGCCGCTGACGGCGCTCAATACTCGTCGCTCGCTCAGATCAACCGTGCCAATGTAAGCAAGTTGCAACAAGCTTGGACCTTCTCCACTGGCGATGAGCGCGGATATTCCTTCAATCCACTGGTCATCGACCGCACCATGTACGTGCTTGCTCATAACAATTCTGTCGTCGCCCTCGATGCAGCCACAGGCAAAGAATTATGGGTCCACCCTCTGCATGCAAAGACCCTGCTCATCACCAATCGAGGCCTGAACTACTGGGAGAGTGAAGACGGGCAAGACCGGCGGCTGATCCTCTCCGTCGACAATGCGCTCCAGGAACTCAATGCAGAGACCGGAGAATCGATCGCAGGTTTCGGAACCAATGGCCGCGTCAATCTTCGCGAAGGGCTCGGTCGCGATCCGGAGAGCCTGACACTGGTGCAGTCCTACAATCCCGGACGCATCTTTGACGACCTCCTCATCCTCGGTTCAGCAACCAACGAAGAATACGGATCGGGTCCCGGCGATATCCGCGCCTACAACGTGCTCACAGGCAAGCTGACGTGGACCTTCCATACCATTCCCCATCCTGGCGAGCCCGGTTACGAGACCTGGCCAAAAGATGCATGGAAGACCGTAGGCGGAGCGAACGCTTGGAGCGGAATGGCGTTGGATGAAAAGCGCGGCATGGTCTTTATTCCGACCGCCAGTCCGAAGTACAACTTCTACGGTGCTAACCGCCCCGGCAAGAACCTGTACGGGGACAGCCTGCTTGCCCTCAACGCTCGCACCGGGAAACTCGTCTGGTATTACCAGATGGTCCATCACGATATCTGGGACTACGACAACGCCGGTACACCAATGCTCCTTACCGTGCGTCACAACGGCCGCAAGGTCGATGTCGTCGCCCAGGCGAGTAAGGTAGGGTTCGTCTGGGTCTTCGAACGCGAAACTGGAAAGCCGCTCTGGCCCATAGAAGAGAGAGCCGAGCCGAAGTCGGATATGGCCGGTGAAGAGACGTGGCCCACACAACCCTTTCCCACCAAACCGGCTCCCTTCGCGCGACAGGCTTTCACGGTCAAGGACCTCAGCCCCTTCCTTGAGCCTGCGGAACGCGAAAGTCTGATCAAACAGATGTCGGCCGCTCGCAACAACGGGCTTTTCACTCCGCCCTCAACTGAAGACACCGTCGAGATGCCGGGAAACAACGGTGGCGCAAACTTCGGAGGCGAGGCCGTCGATCCTCGGAGCGGCTACTTCTACGTAGTCTCAAAAGACGTCCCCGCCATGCTTAAGCTCACCTTGGCCGCCGAGCCGTTAAAGGTAGGCCCGCCTGAGGTACGTGGTCGCGGAATCTTTGAAGCGAATTGCAGCCTGTGCCATGGCGACGATCGCAGCGGAAAACCTCCGGCGATTCCCTCGCTTGTAGATGTACACAATCGCCTGACGAACGACGATATCGAAAAGGTCATCCGTTACGGCAAGGGCCAGATGCCCGCGTTTGCGAAGCTCGGAAATGAAGATGTGCAATCGCTGATGGCGTATTTGGCTCATCCGGAGCGAGCACCAGAATCTCAATCTAAAACTCAATCTTTGCCACAAAAGGGCGCTGTTGATCCCATTCACGCGCACTATCGTAGCGGCTTCGGATTCATGTTCGCGCAGAGTGGTCTGCCCGTTATCGCTCCTCCGTGGACCACATTGACGGCCTACGATCTCAACACAGGCGATATCCGCTGGCAGATTCCTCTGGGAGAGGTCCCTGAGCTGGCGGCCAAAGGATACAAGAACACCGGCTCTCACTTCCCCAAGGTGAACCCGGTCGTCACGGCGGGAGGCTTGATCTTCACCGGCAGCCGCGACCGTAAGGTGCGCGCGATCGACTCCGCCACAGGCAAAGTCCTCTGGGAATCCGAGGTCGATGCAGCTCTGGAAGGCATGCCCGCGATCTATGAAGTCGATGGCCGCGAATATGTCGTCTTCTGCGCGGCGGCTCGCGCAACCACCCATACCCATGCAACCCCTGGACACCCCGCCTCGCAGGATCCGATTCATGGAGCCTACGTGGCGTTCGCTCTTCCAGCCTCCGCTGGCAAGCGATAGCTTCTTAGATCGAGTTCAGATACTCAAAGGCCGCAATTGAGGCAGCGCTTCGTGGCAGAAGCTCCGGCTCAGCATCGCTAAACAGAATCTGAGTACTCCCCAGAAAGCGAGCCAGGATATTATTCTCGATCGCCTGTCGCGTAGCCGTGCGGAAGACACCGTTATCGAAGCCTTCCATGTCGGTAAACAGCACGCACTGCGGATTGTTCAGGTGTACTAATGAGGCTACCGCCAATCCGAGCGCGTCTCCGGCGTTGCGAAGCAACCGCGTCGCGACGGTATCGCCATGAAGCGCCAGGTCCTCAAGATCGCGTATGTTACGGATCGTCAGGCCGGATGCCTTAGCCGCATCGCGCAGAGCATAGCCACCTGCCACGGTATCCAGGCATCCATTGCGCCCGCAACGGCACAGCGCACCTTTACGATCGATGGTGACATGCCCGATCTCTCCGGCACTGTCATCATGACCGCGATACAACATGCCGTGAACAAAGTGTGCTGAACCGATCGTGCGTCCAAGCACGATGCTGGAGAAGTGTTCGAAGTCCCGCGCCTGTCCAAAGAACTTCTCACCTACCGCCACGGCATTCGCGTCGTTATCCACCCATGCCGGCAGACGCAGTGCCTTCGTAATCAGTTGCGCAACCGGGACATCTCTCCAGTTGAGCGCTGCGCAATAGCGGCATATGCCTTCCTCGGCATTCACAATACCCGCGACAGTAATGCCTGCTCCCTGAACCCGGCTCCGCGGAATCCCAGACCTTCGCAACATCTCGCTGTACGTCTTGCGCGCAGCGTTCACTAGCTCAGCCGGAGTCCTGCACGCAGGCAGCACTTGATGCTCAAGCACGCGGCCACGGAGATCCGTCAGCACCAAAGGCATCTCCCACTCCTCCACCGAGATCCCCAGAAAGTAGGCGTGAGAGGCCTGTAACTGAAGCTGCACCGTAGGCCGCCCTCGCCCTCGGTCTTTCGTGAGCGCCGGCAGCTCAACCAGAAGATCACGCCGTAAAAAAGCCTGAGTCACCTCTGTGATTGCAGCAGGACTTACACCCGTGATCTCGCTTAGCTCAGAGCGAGAGAGTCGTTCGTTTCGCAGCAGGGCAGCGATCACGGCATTGCGCGCCGAACGGAACTGCAGCTTCAGCGTCTTTTCTACAACAGGCATGTAAATCCCCTCACAGCTGCAGTTAGATCCACCAGTAACTCAACAGGAATTCCAGGAAAAGATTAGCTTGACGCTCAGAATGAGGGCCAATATCATCCACCTACCGAAACATTGTTCAAATAATTTATTTGAGAGATATATCAGAATATCGCCACGGCATTCGAATTCCCATTTGTTTCGGTTAGTAAATTAAGTCACAGATTTCCCCGTACGACGTAAAGATTTCTTCTTCTGAAAATGTCGCCGTAGTCTGTGCTTCTCCTCTCATTGCCTGCATCGTTGTGGTCCTACACCTTGGCCGTTGAAGTCATCGAGAAAATTTATGGAGGCTCCTCATGAAATCTAAACTGAGTTCAAATAGTCCGTTATATGGACAAAAGACAAAAAAGCAACTCCAAAACGTCACCTTTGCGAAACGCCTCTTCGGTTTTGCAATCTGTACCCTGGCGCTGACAATTGCGAACATCAACACCCCTCTCTTTGCCCAGAGCACAACAGCGGATGTGATAGGAACCGTCACGGATAGCAGCGGCGCTGTCATTCCAGGAGCAAAGGTAGAGCTGACCAACGTAGATACCCACGAAACTCGAGTCGCTACCACCGGAGCTGCCGGTGAATACACCTTTACGCTTCTGAAACCGAGCCGCTACTCGCTGTCCGTAACGGCGACTGGTTTTAAGGGCTTCCAGATCAGCTCGTTCGCTATCGCCGCAGGCGACCGCGCTCGTGAAGATGCCCACATGGATATCGGTGCTACGGGTGAAGTCATCACCGTAGACGCCGCACCTCCCGCATTGCACACCGATACCTCCGCTCTGATCACGACCGTGACCGAAAAGGCCACGCAGGAGCTTCCTCTGAACGGTCGCAACTTCATCGGTCTTGTCCAGGTCACACCCGGCGCCACCGAAGGCCTGAACAATGGTCTCGCCAGCGGCAATCGCCCTGACGACCGTCGCCAGACCTCCTCGGTCTCGGTCAACGGACAGGCCGACATGATGAATAACCAGCTGGTAGACGGCATGGACAACAACGAGCGCGTCATCGGCTCCATTGGTGTCCGTCCCTCAGTCGACGCCATCCAGGAAGTCAGCGTTCAGACCAACGTCTTCACCGCTGAGGTGGGCCGTTCCGCCGGAGCCATCATCAACGTCATCACTAAATCCGGAACCAATCAGTTTCACGGCACCGCATACGAGTTCTTCCGCAATGACGTGCTGAACGCCAATCCCTATAAATTCGGCGCGAACATCCCGAAGCCTAAGTTTCGTCAGAACCAGTTCGGCGGCAGTCTCGGCGGTCCCATCATCCGAGATAAAACCTTCTTCTTCGCCGACTACGAAGGCCTCAATATCGTTCGCAATCTGAACCCAACCACAAGTACCGTTCCAACGCGTTTCGAACGGAACAACCCCGGCAACTTTACCGACAACCCTGCGATCAACAAGGTAGTTGCCCCTGCAAACTTTGACCGAGTCGGTGTCCAGTACTTCAACCTCTTCCCGCTGCCCACGAATGACTCAATCGTCTCCGGCAATTACATCGCCACGCCACGAAACACGCAGTTCAACAAGACGGCGGATGGCCGTGTCGATCACCGTCTCGGAAACGGCGACCTGTTCTATCTCCGCTATACCTACAACGCCGTCGACACGAACATCGGATCACTCTACCCACTAACCAACTCAGCTGCGGGCCAGATCTTTCCTGGCGGCAACCTCGGCAGCTATCCCGGACCAGCGGTCACGCGCGCGCATCAAGCTCAGTTGAACTACATCCACAACTTCACATCAAGCCTTCTGCTTGAGGGCAAGATCGGCTATACCCTGCTGGACAATGCGCAGTATCCGCTGAACTATGGCAACGCCATCAACACCGCGATGGGCCAGCCCAACATGAACGTCGACTCGCGTACTGCCGAGCTCTCCGCCGTCAACATCAGCCAAGGGACCGCGCCCACACTCGGCAATCGCCCCCCCATCATCTATCACGAGAATACCTACCAGTATGAAGGCATCCTGAACTACATCCACGGCAGGCAGACCATCAAAATCGGAGCCGGAGTCATCCGCCGCCAGGACCGAGTGACCCAGACCGATACCGCAAACGGCAACTGGACCTTCAACGATTTCTCCACGCTGCTCTCAGGGGACTACATCACCGAAGGCCGCAACTGGATTCTGTACACTCCTCACAACCGCACCTGGGAACCTCATTTCTTCTTCCAGGACGATATTCACCTCACCCCCAGGCTGACCATAAACGCAGGGTTACGCTACGACCTCTTTACCCCCTACACAGAGATCAACAACATCCTCTCGAATTTCGATACAGGTCTCGGGCGAATCGTGGTCGCAGGGCAAAACGGCATCGATGGCCACGGAAATGTTCAGACCGACTACAGCAACCTTGCACCTCGCTTTGGATTTGCCTATACGCCCGCTGACAAGACCGTCATCCGCGGCGGCTTCGGTATGACCTTTGCTCCAGAGAACACAACCTCCGGTTCTGCTCTGGTCAATCAACCGTTCACAGCAACCTGGGGCGCATACACACCAGCCCAGGCGGTACTTAATGGGGGAGCGCAGTTTGCAAAGTTTGCCGCAGGCCTTCCCACACCAGCACCGAATAGTGCGACCAATCCGAGCGGTACCATCACCGCAGCCCTCGATCCCAAATTTAGATCGACCTACATCGAGCAGTTCAACCTGACGGTGGAACGCGAGTTCTCCGGTTTCGTCGGCAGCGTCTCCTACGTAGGTCAACTAGGACGGCGACTCGCCTACTACCTCTCCGACTACAACACCCTGGCTCCCAACTCCTTCATCTACGCAAACCCGAACGACACCACGAGCAATACTCCAGCGCTAAGCTCGGCCATCGATCCGAAATACAATGTGCCGTACTCCGTCTCCTATAACTACTATCGACGCTTCGCTGGCACTGTGCCGAATATAACCTCAATCCCCTACTACACCAGCAGCGGCATCAGCAACTATCACGCTATGCAGGCCGTGTTGAAGCGCCGCTTCAGCAGAGGGCTCGATCTTCAACTCGGCTACACCTGGGCTCGTCTGCTCGACGACGCCGAATCCATCAGCAACAACGGCGGCAACGGCTTCGGTTCATCCGCGGAACTGATTCCGACGATTGACTATGGCAACGGCAACCTCGATGTCCGTCAGCGGGTCACGGCCACCTTCAACTATGCCCTGCCATTCGGAGAGAGCAAGCGTGGCTTCACCGGAGTCCTGGTCAAAGGATGGCAAACGAACGGTTTGGTTGTATGGAACACGGGCATGCCATTCTCCGTCACCAATACCATCAACCGAAGCGGTACGCGTCCCAACGCCGGCAACGGCGATCGCCCCAACATGATCGGCAGCGGCAAAGTCTCCAATCCCAGTGTCGGCAAATGGTTCGACGTCAGCGACTTTGCCTTCCAGAAGGTTGGTACTGTCGGAACCGAGCGTCGCAACCAGCTCTACGGTCCCGGCCTTCAGCGCGTCGATCTCTCCCTCTTCAAAACCTTCGACATTACTGAGCGTCTGAAGTTTGAGTTCCGCACCGAGGCGTTCAACGTTCTCAACACAACCCAGTTCAGCAATCCGAACTCATCCCTTTCGGGGTCGGTAGTGGCTGGGCGTTTCACACCTGTAGCCACCTTCGGAACCATTACCACGTTAGCGAACGCCTATAACCCGCGACTCATCCAGTTCGCGGCTCGTTTGAAATTCTGAAGAACAGAAATCCACCACATGGGTGGCTCCTTTCGAGCCACCCATTTTTGTGTCTTCGTCTTTCAACGTATCACCCCTGTAGGAGACAATCAGAATCATGAAGTTGGCACTTCTCGGCTATGGATTCATGGGTGGCGCTCACCTCGCTGCAATGCAACGCATCGATGGAGTGGAAGTAAAAGCAGTCTCGTCGCGAACCCGCTCTTCCGCCGACGGCCCTCCGCGCGGCAACCTCGATCTCCAAAGCGGCCCCCTTCCCGACACCGTCCAGTGGCATCCCGATTGGCGCACGATCGTAGCCGATCCTGAGATTGACGCCGTCGATATCTGCCTCCCCACAGACCTGCACCGCGAGGTCATCCTCTCTGCGTTCGCGGCCGGCAAACATGTGCTCTGCGAAAAACCGATGGCCCTCACCACCGCCGATTGCACCGAGATCGTTGCCGCCGCAAAAGCAACGGACCGAGTCTTCATGGTGGGCCAGGTACTCCGTTTCATGTTCCCCTACCGCTATGCCGCTCAATTCGTCAGCGATGCAGGCCATGCAAACATCCAGCGCTGCGTGCTGAGACGACAAGCTGGTTACCCAGAGTGGGGTGGCTGGCTCACTCAGTACGACCGCAGCGGCGGAGCGATCCTCGATCTCCTGTGCCACGATCTCGATCAGGCACTCAATCTCTTCGGTCCGCCTCGATCGGCCTATGCAACCAGTATCGGTCCACTCGACACAATGCATGCGCGCCTGAACTACGAATCGGGCCTCGTAGTCGAAGTCGAAGGTGGTTGGCTCCCCACCGGCGTTCCCTTCTCCGCAGGCTTCGAGATTCATACGAATGACTCGCTCCTGACTTACCGCGAGGATGCTCTAACTCTCAATCAGGGCAATGAAACTAAATCCATTGAAATCCCGAAGCATGATCCATACTTCGACGAGATCGCCTACTTCATGGACTGTTGCCGCCGCAATGCCGCTCCGACGCTCTGTCCGCCCGAAGAATCCGCGCAGGCAGTAGAACTCTCATTACAACTCAGGGCATCGCGCGATGCCGGTGGAAAGGAATTTACATGGCAACCGCAGTAAAACCCATGCAGATCGGTCTGGTCGTGTGGGCAGAAGCAACCGCACAAGAGACACTCAAGCGCCTCGAGAGTTTTGACCTTCAGTCCATGCAACTTGGCGTACCTCCTGCTGTCGACTGTGTAGCAGCGCTTCCCGGCTGGAAGTCCGCTCTCGCTTCTTCTCCCATCGCCGTCACCAGTGCTGTCTGCTGCTACGAAGGCGAAGACTACTCCGACCTTGAAAGCGTGCATGAGTCCGTCGGATTTACCACCGCGAAGTATCGGCAGGAACGCATCGAGCGCACGAAAGAAATCTCCGACTTTGCAAAGGAGCTCGGCATCAGCGCCGTCTCCTGTCACATCGGCTTCATCCCCTCAGATCGCGCAACGCAGCTCTACACCGATCTCCTTGAACTCACCCGCACGCTCTGCGACGCCACCGCAGCGAACGGTCAGAGCTTCGTCCTCGAAACGGGACAGGAGTCCGCGACCGTGCTGCTCCAGTTCATCGCAGATGTGGCCCGGCCGAATCTGAAGATCAACTTCGATCCCGCAAACATGATCCTCTATGGCTCCGGCGACCCGCTTGAAGCCTTTAAGGTATTGCAGCACCATGTGCTGTCCGTACATTGCAAAGATGGGCGCTCTCCTATTGCCGGAGGCAGGGGGCTCGGTCAGGAATGCGCGTTGGGCGACGGAGAGGTCGACTTCCCTGGATTCCTCAGCCTACTGAAGAAGATCAACTATACCGGCTCTCTCACCATCGAGCGCGAAGAGCCCGACCAGACGCAGAAGACCGCAGATATCCGCACAGCGATCCAGAGATTGAACCACTGGAAAGAGAGTCTGGGAATTTAGAGAAGAACAGGAGCCTGACTTACCAGGCTCTGCGCGACAGGGGCGGCACATCACACCGTTGTGCTGCCGCTTCGCAGGGATCACCCATCCACAGCGAAAATTCGGGAAAGAAACGGAACCACTACTCCCCCCACTTTTAAGATATAGCGCGCCCCGGGGCTTGCGGCAAGCCCCGCATCGTGCCGTAGAGTCGCACGAGTCGACCAGACCTTATGGTCGACGCTGGAAATCTACGGAAATGGGAGGCAATAAATGACCGAGCATGCGGTAGTGATCGCTGGAGGCGGTCCCACGGGGATGATGTTGGCGGCTGAGTTGACGTTGGCGGGCGTCGACGCTGCCATCGTCGAGCGGCGCAAGAGCGGGGAGCTAGTCGGCTCTCGCGCAGGTGGCCTGCACGCCCGCACCATTGAGGTTCTCGATCAGCGTGGGATCGTAGATCGCTTCCTCGCCGAGGGCAAGGCGATGCAGACTGCGGGGTTCGCTCACGTCCCGCTCGACATGAGCGATGTTCCCACGCGGTACAACCACGGGCTCGCTATCTGGCAGAAGCACTTCGAACGCATCCTGACCGGCTGGATCGAAGAGCTCGCCATACCGATCTATCGCGGACGCGACGTAACTGGCTTCGTGCAGAGCTCGACCGGCGTCGACGTCGCATTGTCCGACGGCCAGTCGCTACGAGCCCAATATCTCGTCGGGTGCGACGGCGGACGCAGCGTGGTCCGTAAAGCAGCCGGCATCGCATTCCCCGGCTGGGATGCGACCGTCAGCCACATTCTCGCCGAGGTCCAGTTGGCCCCAGACCCGGATAAGGAGCCCGAGTGGGGGATGCGCTACGACGCCGTCGGTCTGCACGCTCTGAGCAAGCTGGATGAGTCCGGCCTCGTGCGGGCTTTCGTAACGGAGAAAGAGCTCGGCCCCACAGGCGAGCCGACCCTTCGCGATCTCAGCGAACAGCTCACCTCCGTCTATGGCACAGACTACGGGGTTCACAGTGCGATCTGGATCACCCGGTTCAACGATGCAGCGCGTCAAGCGGAAACCTACCGCAAGGGGAGAGTCTTGCTGGCGGGTGACGCCGCACACGTGCACTACCCGGCAGGCGGACAGGGCCTCAATCTCGGCGTTCAGGATGCGGTGAATCTGGGGTGGAAGCTGGCCCAGGTGATCAAAGGGACGTCGCCCGAATGCCTGCTGGACACCTATCAGGCCGAACGCCACCCTGTCGCCGCCCAGGTCCTGCAGAACACTCTGGCGCAGGTAGCCCTTATGCGGCGGGATGTTCGCTCCAGAGCGGCATGGCAGGTCCTCTCCGAGCTCCTCAGGATGGACGAGCCGCGCAAACAATACGCAGCCATGATGACCGGCCTCACCATCCACTACGACCTCGGCGAAGGACACCCTCTGCTCGGACGCCGCATCCCCGATCTCGACCTGATCACCATCGACGGACCGCTGCGGGCTTTCACCCTGCTGCACGATGCTCGGCCAATGCTCCTCAACCTGGGTGAATCTGGCGGCTTCGACATCACTCCATGGACGGATCGGGTTCGGCTAATCGACGCCGGGTACCTCGGCCCGTGGGAGCTTCCAGCACTCGGGCCGGTCACGCCTCCGACAGCCTTGCTCGTTCGACCCGATGGCTATGTGGCATGGGTGGGAGACATGAGCCGGATCGGGCTCGCCGACGCGCTTACCACCTGGTTCGGGCAGCCTGCTGCGGCATAACGCGCCAGCTTACAGAACCGTCGCCGACCCAGACGCTCGTGTCCAGAGATGACTCACGAGCGTCTGGTCGATACAACAACCCATCGACAATCGCTTCGCATGAGCGCACAGGCACTCTGCATTCTGATAGACGAATTTAGCGTGAATTTCGAAGAAAAAGCTGGACGACGACGCCCGCAGATCTCATGATCTCTCCAGGGACCCCCATCCTATTCTGCGAGCCAAGAGATGCCATCTCTCCTTGAACGCAAACGGAGCCACTTTGTCCTCTGGCGTCCCAGCGCTGTGTCTCCTGTCCAGCCTCCTGAGCTCTTCATCGGTGAGTTCGATCCCGGACCACCCGTCAATCTCAAAAACCATCAGGTCCTCCCTCTCTCGCCATCGCCACTCTCCACGGCCAACGACCTCTGGGAGATCGCCGCTGCCGACTGTCACCTCACCGAGGACACCGTCTACCACTACTGGTTCCAGCTTCCCAATACCAATCCCTACGACGGCGCCGCTGAGAAAAAACTCTGCTGTACCGATCCCACTGCTGCCACCGTAGATTGGCGCTTGACCTCGACCGTTCCAGCAGGCGACAACACCGACGCTATCGCAGCGGCGGCGGTGATCCGATTCCGCAACGGCGAACTCATCCCCACGGACCCGGAAGCAGACCCCATAACCTTCGACGTCACACCCGACTCGCCCGCCGAATCGCTTCCCACGAACATGCAGCTCGTCATCTACGAACTTCCCACGGCATGGACGAAGACCGGGGATCTGACCACGGCAACCAACGTTGGGGTCGGCACCTTTCAGGATGTCCTTGCCCTGGTTCGCCATACTGACGGCTCTCCGAATTTCTCCTCTGTACCCGTTCTTGAAGTCGGCAAAGCCTATCTCCAGGATCTCGGCATCAACGCCCTCGAGCTTCTTCCACCGGCCGATAGCTACAACGACCGCCGCTCCTGGGGCTACGCCACCAGCAACTACTTTGCTGCTGACTATGACCTTGGTCGTCCGCTCAAACAGTCGGCTCCCACCGCCACGCGCGACTTTCTCAATCTCATTCGTGGCTGCCATTTGCACGGAATCCGATTCTTCTACGACGCAGTCATGGCTTTTTCTGACTACGACCCGTACCGCACCGCCGACTTCCTTGACTTCCACGTGCGTTGGAACTCCGGCGATCCGGAGCAAGCCGGGCGCGACGGCTTCGGGGGCGATCTATGGAAGTACGCCTACGTAACGGAAACTTACGATCCCGTCTCTGGAGCCACCGGCCAGTTCTACCCCGCGCGGCAGCATCTGCTGGCCCACATGCACTGGTGGATGACCTTCTATCACCTCGATGGATATCGTTTGGACAGTGTCAACAACGTCCACAACTACGACTTCATCGATACCTTCAGGGCTGAAGCTCGAAAGGTCTTCCGGGAACGTTGGCAGGCGGAGGGACACCCCGCCAACGACCCCGCAGCCGATCAACATTTTTTGACGATCGGCGAGGAGCTGTCCGAACCCTCCGCCATCCTCTCCCGCATCGACGCTCTATGGAACGACAAATTCCGCAATCGTGTGCGCAACGCCATCATCGGCCGCAACGCTGCGAACCAGCCATCCTTCGAGTGGACCGTGCGCGAGATGATCGACTGCCGCAATCTTCAGGGTGAGAACGGGCAACCGCTCTTTCGCGATGGCGCTCAAGCAGTCAACTACATCGGATCCCACGACCTCACCAACGACGACTGGGACGGCACCAGGAACGACCGCCTCTATAACTTTCTGGACCGCTTTGGTATTGGTCTGAAAGACAAACCCATCCGCCTCGCCTTCGTTTGCCTTCTTACCGCCGTAGGGATTCCCATGATTCTCGCCGGGGATGAATTTGCTCAGCCGATGAACTTTCCCCTCGACGCCCCCAACATCAACGACGCCAAACAGGTCGACCCCATCAACTATGACCTGCCCACGTCGGATTCATGGCGAGCCGATATCCTCCAATATGTCACCACGCTCATCAAGTTCCGAACCTCTGCCCCCGCGCTCTCCGTCAACGACACCGAATTCATCCATGTCGACTTCGTCGATGGCAAACGCGTTCTCAGCTGGCGAAGAGGAGCAGCGGGGCAGGATCCCGTCGTTGTGGTCGCCAACTTCTCTGACTGGGGCACAGATACATCCGTTCCCGGCGCCAACTATGTAGTAAACAATTGGCCCTCCGCACCCGCAGGAAAAAGCTGGCGAGAGGTCACTCAAAGTCGTTCCGTCCCCAATGAGTGGATTGGCCGCGAGCCGATCTTTCCCTGGGAAGCAAAGGTCTACACAACCGTCTGAGAGAAAGAATCCTCTTCCCGCCGCGTTCACAATCGCAGGGAAATTTGCACTTTCGATCCGCGCACTCCCGTCTTCAAAGGTCGCCGGAAGTCTTGTCAAGTCCCAAACGGGCTCAACCTTCACAAATCAAACCAGATTCCCGCTGCCGATCAGTTCTCTTCAAATCGTTACAATAAAACTAGAAGCGGAAAGCCCGGGAAATGTTCCCGGGTTCTTTCATTTAAGTCCTTCCTTTTCAAGACTTTGATACCTAAGTACTTTGTTTAGAAGATTTTGCGCTGTAACGATCGGGTAAACATAACGAAACAAGGATTTTAGCTTTGGGAACAGGGAGGGTACCCTCCGCCGCGCTGAGCTGATTCGCACCTCTGAAGCG
>Ga0268266_10001136_pt1 | contig 33101 bp, 35 predicted proteins | sample KBSS13metaG_FD_190356 | JGI IMG/M metagenome (GOLD analysis project Ga0268266, IMG submission 190356) | Switchgrass rhizosphere microbial communities from Kellogg Biological Station, Michigan, USA - KBS S1-3 metaG (SPAdes) (version 2) | ecosystem: Host-associated > Plants > Roots > Rhizosphere... | reverse complement strand
CTTTTATGGCTCCCGCCATCAGCGATGGCGCCGTCCAGTACCGCCAGCAGCGCTTCGACCTTGCCGAGTTCCGCGGGCCCCTCGTGACCGGCCCGGTCAATCGCCCGTTTGAGCAACCGAAGCCGGATTTCCTCGGGCAGATCGGCGAACGCGCTGGCATCGAAGCCGAAGCGCGAAGCGTCATCGCGATCTCGCAGCGCGAGATAGCGCTCGGCGCCGTCGGCCAGCACCTCGATCGCGGCGTTCGCCCGCGCCAGCCTTGTGGCCAGCCGCGCCAGATTTCGGCTGTCGCCGCCCTCCTCGATCAGCGCAGGCATCAGCGCGCGCAGCCGCGGCCGCGTGAAGCTCATGTCGCGGTTGGTGGGATCATCGGCAAAGGAGATCTTCGCCTTGCCAAGCGTCGCAACGAGCTGCGACTTCGGAATGTCCAGTAATGGTCGCGCCAGCCGCACGCCCTCGCGCTCGGTCTCGCGCGCCATCGCGGCGAGACCGGCGATCCCGCTGCCGCGCAGCATCCGCATCAACAATGTCTCGGCCTGGTCGTCGCGGGTATGCGCGGTCAGGACGTGTGTCGCGCCGCCTGAGCGCGCGGCTTTCACCAGCAAGCGATAGCGCTCCGCGCGGGCTGCGGCCGGCAACCCGCTCTTCGGCTTGGTCCCGGTCCAGCGCAGCGTGCGATGGGATACATCGAGCGTAGTTGCGAGGCGCTTGACGTCGCGCGCCTCGCGCGCGGCCTCGGGGCGCAGACCGTGATCGACGGTGACGGCGATCAGGCGCGGCCCGCGCGTCAGGGCACGGCGCCAGCGGGCGGCAAGCCACATCAGTGCAAGGGAATCGGGACCGCCGGACACCGCCAGCACGAGCGCGGGCGCGGCCTTCCAGGACGCGAACAGATCTTTCGCTTGCTGTACCGAGATCGGCGTGTGGTCGTCGTCAGCCATGGCCTCGCCAGCCTATTCGAGACCGATGGCGGTCTCGACCGGCTTTAAGCTTTAGCACTTAACGCGCTTCTGCTCACGATCGACGGCGGCTTTGACGCCGGCTGACGCGCGCGGATATTTCCGCGTCACCTCGCCGAGCGCCGCACAGGCGGCCTCTTTTTCCTTCAACGCCGCCAGCGATTGGCCGAGCCGCAGCAGGGCGTCGGGCGCCTTGCCCGACTTGTCGAACTTGGTGGTCACGCCGAGGAAGGCTTCGGCCGCGTCACGATATTGTTGGCGCTGGAAATAGCTTTCGCCGAGCCAGTACTGCGAATCCGCGATAAGCGGATCGCTCGGGTATTTCTGAGCAAAGTTCTTCATCGTCTCTTCGGCCAGCGCATAGTCCTTGCGCTGCATGTAGCCGATGCCGAGGTCGAATTCGTCCTTCGATGTCGCCGAAGGCGGCAGCGTGGTCAGCGCGGCGCTGGCGCCGGGCCCGGGGCCGCGCGGCGGCGGTGCGGCGCCACCGGAATCGCGCGGGCCACCGAGATTGAGCGGCTCGCCCGGTCCACGCCCGCCGGCCGCGGCTTCACTCGAAACCGGCATCTGGCCACCGCCAAGCGCGCGCGGCGCGCCGGGGGCGTTGGGGTTCTGGCTCGGATCGAAGGCATCGCCGCGACGACGGCCGCCGACCGCCGGTCCTGCCGGGTCCTGCGCGATGGGCGCGGGTGAGGCGACCTGCGGCTGCTGGTCGTAGCCGGGTTGGGCCTGCGGATAAGCCTGCTGCTGGCGCGTGCCCTGCTGCGGATAACCTTGTTGCGGATAGCCCTGCTGCCCCTGGGGCGGGCCGGGCTGAACCGGGGGCAAAGCCGCGGCCCCGCCGGGCTGCGCAGCCGGAGGCTGGCCGCCCGGCGCCGGCGGCGCAGCGCCGACCTGACGCAGCCGCTCTTCGAGCTGGCGGTTGCGGTATTGCAGTTCCTCGTTCTGGCCAGTCAGTTGCCGGAGCTGGTTTTCCAGCCGCTGGATCCGCATCTCCAGATCGGCGTCATCAGACTGCGCCGGGGCCTGCGGGGCGCCTTGCTGAGAACGCTCCCATGGGAACGTGATCTGGGCGGACGCAGTCTGCGTAGACACGCTCAGCATCGCGACGATCGCCGCGGCGCCGGTGGCATTTAGGAATCTGGATGACATTTTGCCCTGACGACGAAAGTCCCGTGTCAAACGAAAGCAGAACACATTGAGAGAGCGAGTACGCCAGAATTGTGACTGGCATTTCCGATTCGGTTCGCCCAATTCCGGTATGGTTTAGTAATCGCTTCAAGACAAGCCGCCCAGTCCGGCGTGCCGTTCACATTCAAAAAGGGAGCCCCGCTCATGCACGTATCCGTGAATGGCGTGCGGTTGTTCTTCGATGTCGAGGGCGCGAAATTCATCCCTGAAGGTCCCGTGATGCGGGAAAAGCCGGTCCTACTGCTGCTTCACGGTGGCCCCGGCTTCGACCATTCGATTTACAAGCCCGCCTACTCGGCCTTGGCCGATACCGCCCAGATCGTCTACCTCGACCACCGCGGCAACGGTCGCAGCGACGATGGACCGCAAGAGCGCTGGAATCTGGCGCAATGGAGCGACGACGTGCGCGCGCTCTGCGACGCGCTCGGGATTGTCAGTCCAATCGTGCTCGGCGCGTCGTTTGGCGGCATGGTCGCACTGGCTTACGCCACCCGCCATCCAGATCACCCCGCGAAGCTGATCCTGATCAGCACCGAAGCCGCGGGCGGTTCCTACCGGGAGCGCCGCGTGGCGCTGTTCGAACGCCTCGGCGGCCCGGAAGTCGGCGGGCTGGCACGCCGCCGGTTTTTGCAGCCCGAGGAACCATGGGACCAGGAGTGTCGCAGCGACTGGCTGCGGCTCGCGATGCCGGTCTATACGCGCATTCCTCGCGATCCGGACATGGCGCGCCGCGCGGTCGCCCGCCCGGAGGTGGCGCTACATTGGTTCGCCAGGCCGGGTGGTGGCGAGAGCGACACGTTCAACATGTTCCCGGAGCTTGGCCGCATCCGGTGCCCGACCTTGGTGATCGGCGGTGAGGACGATCCGATGCACCCGATCGAAAGCCAAGCCGACATCGCTGCCGCGCTGCCGCAGGATCTCGTGCAGTTCGAAAGGTTCGTGAAGTGCGGCCACGGCGTAGTGTCAGACGCGCCTGAACGGGCGATCGCACTACTCCGGGAATTCATCTTGCGAGGCTAGATTAAGTTGCTGCCGCGCGCTATTAACAAACGCCGGCATCCACTTGGCTTCAATGGTTAAAGTGTCGTTAAACCGGCATCTGAAGACGCCGGTTTTGAATTGCCTGCGAAAGCCCGGACGCTCAGGCGCCGGCGTTCAGCACCGTGACGGCGCGGCGGTTCTGCGACCAGCAGGAGATGTCGTTACAGACCGCGACCGGGCGCTCCTTGCCGTAGGAGATCGTGCGCATGCGGTTCGGATCGATGCCGCGGGACGCGAGGTAGCTGCGCACCGACTGGGCGCGGCGTGCACCGAGCGCGATGTTGTATTCGCGGGTACCGCGCTCGTCGGCATGGCCTTCGATCGTGAACGAATAGCGGTTGTAGGTCTGCAGCCACTGCGCCTGCTTCTCCAGCGTGGCAATCGCCTGCGGGCTCAGATCGGTCTGGTCGCTCTCGAAGAACACGCGGTCGCCGACATTGACCACGAAGTCCTGCTGGCTGCCCGGGGTTGCCGCGCTCGCCATCGCGCCATCGGCGCCGAGGTTGTTCTTGGCGCAGGCGCCCATCGACAGCGCCACCGCGACCACAGCCGCCAGCTTCCATCCCTGGAGGATACGCATCTGATAGTTCATTCCGGAGCCTCCACGCTCACGTTTTTCGACTGCTACCGGTCTACAGGTCGATGGTTAAGCGAACGTTCCGTCAACCTTGATGGAACCTTGCGAGCGCCGATCAAATGCCAACAAACCGTGAAAAGCGACTGCGATAGTTAATGGTTTGTAAATGTGGCGCGACGGTGAAGGCAAGCGCGTACCGGCGAAATCACCGGGATTGTGCCCTAAACAGCGCAAAACGGGGTTCCGAGGACGGATATCGGGCCGCAAACAGAGGGGATAGCTAGACGCTGATGGCAGGCCGAGCGCCGCCGTGGTCCGGCCGATTCGCCTCAGGAACTCGGGACGATCGAGGCAGGCTCGAAGGAGTTAACCACCGCATTGGACCGCGAGTGGCGTTCTCCGCTCCGCTCGAAGAGTGTTCGCCGTTCGAATGCGCTCGAACGCAGAAACGGATAGCGGGCCAGAACCCTGTCCCGCACCGTCGGCAAATGCGCGGCCATCAACCCGACCGGCTTGACGAGACCCGGATACAATCGCGGCTCGCACCAAGTTTCGTGCAGAAACACGCGCCGGTAGAATGCCTGATGCTCGGGACGCACGATCGCCAGTCCATAGTCGGCATTGAAATGGACGCCGGCCATGGAGCCCAGTCTGACAGTCACGTAGGGAAGCTCTGGAAAATCGCGCGCCCTTTCGGGGTCGGCAACGAAGCGCGTTGAGTCGATGATGACCCTCCCCTTGTCGAGTTCGGGGTGGAGGACATCGCCAAACAACTCAACCGAAGGCGACATCCGCCATTCGGACGTCAACACGCTTACGCGAATTGAGCTGTAGAGTTCGCCGTGAAAATAGACGCCGAAGGTCCAGGCGTTGGGGGCGTCTTCAAACTGATCGATCACACGCCCGTCGGCCGAAGGCTGGATAGCTCCCTCGCGGAGGTAGGCGCGGTAGCGGAGCCGGTAAATCTCGTCCTTTTCTTCGGGAGTCTGCACCAATCGATAGTCGACTTGATCTAGCGGATCGGGACTCCGTCCCAGGGCCATGGGGCGAGCTTCGGCCGGGGACCTCATACTTTACTCCTAACGCTTCCAAGCAACTTCCGCGAGCGAGCTCAACGATTAACAGCTCGTTAACGAGATTGCAAAGGCTTCAAGAAGATTGAAGAAGTTAAGGTTACTCGCGCAATCCGAGCGCACCGTATTTTCACGGAGATCGGAAGATCAGGCGATGGAGCGAGCGGAGACTGGAGCCAGCACGCTGTCCGGCGGACGGCGGCCATGCGAGGCATTCAGCAACTGGCGAACCCGCACCGCCGGCACCGGCGGGCTGAACAGATAGCCTTGGGCCTCGGTTACCGCACCATCGGCGCTGATCAGCTCCAGCTGCTCGTTGGTCTCGATGCCCTCGACCACGACGGACATTCCGAGGTCGGCCGACAGCCGCGCCACGCCGCGCAGCAGCGTCAGAGGACGGTCGCTGTCGATCCCCTCCAGGAAGGAGCGGTCGATCTTGACCTTCTGCAAGGGGAAGTTGTGCAGGTAGCTCAGGCTCGAATAGCCGGTGCCGAAATCGTCGAGCGAGATCCGCACGCCGAGCGAATGCAATTGCGACAGCACGTCGTGTGTCAGTTGGGTGTTACGCAACAGCGAGGATTCGGTAATCTCGATCTCGAGCCGGTTGGCCGGCAGGCCGGACACCTCGAGCGCGTAGCGGACTTCACTCAGCACGTCGCGCTGATGGAATTGCTGCGGCGAGAAGTTAACCGCGACGCTGACGCCCTCAGGCCACTTCATGCATTCCATGCAGGCCTTGCGTAAAATCCAGCGGCCGAGATCAACGATCAGGCCCATGTCTTCCGCGACCGGAATGATATCGGTCGGAGAGACCGTGCCGCGAACTGGATGATTCCAGCGCAGCAGCGCCTCGCAGGTCGATATCCGTCCCGACTTGAGATTGACCAGCGGCTGGAAGAACAGCTCGAACTCCTCGTTGGCCAGCGCCTTTCGCAGATCCAGTTCGAGGATACGACGGGATTCGACGACCTGGGCCATCTCTTCCCGGAAGAAGCAGAAGGTGCCGCGACCGTCGGCCTTGGCGCGGTACAGCGCCATGTCGGCGTTCTTGAGCAGCGTGTCGGCGCTGACGCCGAGCGAGGTCATCGCGATGCCGACGCTGGCGCCGATCTCGACCAGATGATTGTCGATCTTGTAGCGCTCGCTCAGGCGATCGACGATCCGCCGGGCGAGACCGGCGGCGTCGTCGGCGGAATGGATGTTCTGCTGGAACACAACGAACTCGTCGCCGCCGAACCGCGCCACGAAGTCCTCGGGCCGCAGCATCTCGCGCAGCCGTTCGGACACGGCACACAGCAACTGGTCGCCGCAGGGATGGCCGAGCGTGTCGTTGACCTGCTTGAACTGGTCGAGGTCGATGAACAGCAGCGCCGACAATTGTTCGGCGCCCTGCTGGACAGCCAGAAGCCGCCCGATCTCGTCGCGGAAATTGACCCGGTTCGGCAGCGCCGTCAGTTCGTCGTAACGCGCCAGATGACTGATCCGGGCTTCTGCATTGCGGCGCTCGGTAATGTCTTCCAGCAGCACGACCGCGCCACCGCCGGCCATCGGCTGGAAAGTCCACGACAGGGACCGGTTTCTGGCGAAGTCGGGATCAGCGGTAACGACGCCCCTCGCCTGCGAATTCTCGATTTCAGCGAGGATTATCTTGCCGCTCGCCGTCGAGATCGATCCGGCGCTGACACAGGCGGCGATGATGTCGGAGGCGCTCGCGCCGCCCTGCACGAGACCGTCGGACAGCTCCATCATTTCGCTGAAACGATAGTTCATCACTGCTAGCCGGCCGTCGGCCCCGAACATGCACAGACCATGCGGCATGTTGTTCAACGCGGTGTCGAACTGACTGGCCAGCGCCGCCTCGCGCTCGCGCGCGACGTGGGCTCGAACGAAAATCCGCTGCAGGTCGGTCGAAATCTGCTTCAGCGCCAGGAAAAACACCGCGCTGACCACCGCCATTCCGACGTAATAGGGGGTGCCACGAGCCGCCAGCGCAATCGCCGCCGGACCGCAGGCGAGCGCAATCTGCACGTGGAAGATCCACGGCCTTCCATAGGTCCGGCCCGCACCTCCGGCCACGTACCCGGTGGTGACGGTCAGGCAGATCATGTGGGCCACGGGATCATCGCTGCCGAGCAGAGCCACCGCGCACCATACCCCGAGCGCAACGGCGTAGATCATCGCGCCGATCTGATAGCGCACCTCCCACCGCGCGGCTTCATCGGCAGTCAGAGCCGATCTGCGGCTCTTGTAGCGGTGCATGTCGACGGCGCGGCCGGCGCCGGACAGCACGAGAAAGGCAACGCATGGCCAGAGCAGGTCTTGTCCGGTCTTCACAGCGGTCATAGCCGCGGCAAATGCAACCATCACCGCGCCCGCAAACAGCGGCGCGGGATTTTGGAAAAGCGAATCGATCAGCGCCGAGTAAGTCGACGGCGAGACCTTCTGATCCGGCTCTTCGGTTTGACTTGCAAGCTGCATTTAGGGACGCGCATCCTGTTCGGGTGCGTAGTTTTACCCGCTGCAGATGAAGTCTTTCTGAGGGAACATCGTTACCGAGACGTTGCTTTTGGCAGCGCACAGCAAAAATATGCTCGAAAAATCATCAAGCTAGGCAATGTTTGCCGATTAACGACAGTGCCGCCGCGCGGTTGTGTTCCGTTACGATAGCAACGGTGACCACGCGGGGTCGGAAGCAAAACCGGGCGTTGGTACCCGCAACTCGTTACGACCTGAGATATCGATCGTGAAGAGCGACGGCCCACCGCTGCCGCCGGGCTCGCGGAAGAACATCACGACGCGGCCGTTCGGCGAGAAGGTCGGGCCTTCGTTGTGGAAGCCGGACGTCAGGATGCGTTCGCCCGAGCCGTCGGTCTTCATGATGCCGATGGCGAAGGCGCCGCCGCCCTGCTTGGTGAAGGCGATGTAGTCGCCGCGCGGCGACCAGACCGGCGTCGAATAGCTGCCCTCGCCGAACGAAATGCGCTGCGCGCCGCCGCCATTGGCCGGCATCACGTAGATCTGCGGCTTGCCGCCGCGGTCGGATTCGAAGCAGATCCGGCTGCCGTCCGGTGAATAGGACGGCGAGGTATCGATCGCCGGCGTGTCGGTGAGCCGCGTCGTCGACTTCGATCGCAAATCCATCACGAACAGGTTCGAGTTGCCGCCCTGCTGCAGGCTCATGATGATGCGCTGGCCGTCCGGCGAGAAGCGCGGCGAGAACGACATGCCGGGGAAATTGCCGACGATCTCGCGCTGCCCGGTCTCGACGTTGAACAGATAGACGCGGGGATCGCCCTGGCCGAATTCCATATAGGTGATCTCTTGCGTCGACGGCGAGAACCGCGGCGTCAGCACCAGATCGCTTCCCTTGGTCAGGTATCGGACGTTGGCGCCGTCCTGATCCATCAGCGCCAGCCGCTTGACGCGACGCTCCTTGGACCCGGTCTCGTCGACGAAGACGACGCGGCTGTCGAAATAGCCTTTTTCGCCGGTCAGCCGTTCATAGATCTGGTCGGAGATGATGTGGGCGATCCGCCGCCAGTATTCCGGCGAGGTGAAATATTGCTGGCCGGCGAGCTGCTGCTGGGTGTTGACGTCCCAGAGCCGGAATTCCGCTTTCAGACGGCCGTCGCCCTGCCGCGTCATCCGGCCCGTGACCAGCGCCTGCGCGTTGATCGACTTCCAGCTCTGGAATTGCGGCGCGGTGTCGATGTTGGTGATGCGTTCGATGTAGGCGGCCTGATCGATCGGCGCGAACAGCCCGCTGCGCTTGAGATTGTTGGTGATGACCTGCGACACGCCGACGCCGACCTCGTTATCGCCGGGCGTGCCCCCGACGAAATTCGGAATCGCGATCGGAAGCGGAGTGAATTCGCCCTCCGGAATCACGACGCGCTTCTGGGCGAAGGCGCTGCGAACCGGCATGGTCGCGATCGTGCCGAGCGCGGCCATGCCAGAAATGATCTGCCGGCGGCTCGGGCGGAACGACATAGCAGGCAATCTATCTTTGTCAGTCATCGCTTCGATCTTGCTCATGTGTGATCGTCAATGGGCCAGCGCGTGTCAGATTTTTTCCTTGAACACCGGCGCGAAATATTTCCATTCCTCGTAAAGGGCCGTCGGCAGCTTGTACGGCTGGCATTCGATGATCGCGCGCAGCGCGCTTTCCTGATAGACGCGAAGATAGGGCGTCGACGGAACGCCTTCCGGAACCGGCGAGCCTTCAAGTGTGCCGTCGCGCTTCAGACGAATGGCAAACGCGACTTCGGGCTTCTGCGACTCGATTCCGCCATAGGGCTTCTTCCAGCACCGTTCGACCTGGCGCTGGAACATCGCGCCCCATGTCGCGGAATTGTCCGCAGCCGCGCCCTTTGAAAGGCCGAGTGCGGCATTGGAATTCAACGTGTCGCCGGTCGCGGCCTGACGCGTCGGGTCACGCTTGTCGAGCAGTGCTGCGATCTGGCTCTGGTCGAAGTGCCGCTCGACAATCCGCTGCTTCGGCGCTTCCGGCGGCTTGGCGGCCTGCACCGGCTTCGGCGGCGGCTTCTTCTCTTCTTTCTTGATCGCCTCGGCGATCGGGTCGGGCTTGACCGGATCCGGCTTCTTCTCGGTCGGGCTGTTCTCGGCTGCTTTCGGCGGATCGGGTTTTTTCTCGACCGGCTTCGGCTCTTCCTTCGGCTTCTCGACAACCTTCGGCGGATCGGGCTTCTTCTCGACCGGCTTATCCTCGACCTTGGGCTGCGGCTGTGGCGCGGTCTCGGTCACGACCGGGGCCTTGTCCGTGACCTTGCCGACGGCGTCGTCGACGGGCTTGGCTTCGGCGACCTTCTCGACCAGCGGCTTCGGGTTTTCCTTCTTGCCGGTCTTCATGCCCGCCATGACCTTGGCAAGCTGATCGGGCGAGATGACGTCGACCGCAACCGAATCTTCCGGCGGCATTTCGAGCGCCTTGGTCGAGAAGGACAGCATCACCCACCCCAGCACGAGCACGTGCAGGGCAACCGACGCCATCACTGTCTTGTCGACCTTGACCTTCACTTGAGCTTTCCCGCTCCGCCGTCAGCCGTCGCGTGCCGCATGGCTCAGGACCCTTCCGGCACGATCACAATATTCGCCTTGAACCCGGCCTGCCTAATATACCCCAATAGTTTCATCATATCCGTGTAGCAGACGTCCTTGTCCCCCCGCAGGTATACCACGCGCTCGGCCTCCGTCCTGGTATCGCGGATCGCCGTTATCTTGGGCAGGAGCTCATTGGCCGGAATCAGCGTGTCCCCGAGATAGAGCTCGACGTTCGAGTTGCAGCTACCGCCGGTGCGCTTGACCGACAGCGTCAGCGGCGGGGAGTTGGCCTGAATCTGCTTGCCGCCCGAGGCGACCGGCAGGTCGATGTCGATGCTCGACGTCATCAAGGGCGCCGCCACCATGAAGATGATCAGCAGCACGAGCATCACGTCGACCATCGGTGTGACGTTGATCTCCGCCATCACGGCGGCGCGACGACGGCCGCGGCGTCCACCGCCACCGCCCGCCGAACCTGCCATGTTCATCGCCATGATCTAGATCTCACGATGCACTCGTCATTTGCCGTCCTCACGCCCGCTCGTCGATCTGGCGGGACAGGATGGCTGAAAACTCGTCGGCGAAGCCTTCCAGGCGCTGCGCCTGCCGATTCACTTCGGACGTGAACTTATTGTAGAAAATGGTCGCGGGGATGGCAGCGATAAGACCGATAGCGGTCGCGAACAGCGCCTCCGCGATACCGGGCGCCACCACCGCAAGCGAGGTGTTTTTCGAGGCCGCGATCGACTGGAAGCTCGACATGATGCCCCAGACGGTTCCGAACAGGCCCACGAACGGCCCGGCCGAGCCGACGGTCGCCAGCACCAGCAGCCTTCGTTCCAGCCGTTCGACCTCGCGTGCAATGGAAACGTTCATCACCTTCTCGATCCGCATCTGCAGGCCGGCAATGGAGCGCGACTGGCTTTCGAACGATCGCTTCCACTCGCGCATGGCGGCGACGAAACACGCGGCCATCGACTGCGTCGGCTTCGCCGACAGTGCGCGATACAGTTCCTCGATCGACTGACCCGACCAGAACGCCTGCTCGAAGCGATCCATCGCCCGCTTGGTGCGGCCGTAGAGAAAAATCTTGTCGATCGCGATTGCCCAGACCCAGACCGAGCAGGCCAACAGCCCGAGCATGACGGCTTTGACGACCCAGTGAGCCTGCAGGAACAGCGCGATCAGCGACACGTCGGCCGAGACGAGCGGCAGGGATGACTGAGCCACGTCAGCGGGATTCATTATCGGTGTCCTCTCAACGCAGGTTCCCTAATTCCTCCGGGAGCAAATGGCTGCCGGTCCCACAGCCGCGCGTCGAGCACGGCGATTTTGCGCCAGCGCGAGAGCCTCTTTCTGTCGCATGGGGGGCCCGCCGAAAGCCGGGACCTGCTTCCCCTGCCAACATGTCAAAACGAGGGCTGCCAGCGCGTCATTCCGTCCCTAACCAGACGCTAAGCTTGGTTAACTTTTGGTTACTAAAGGGAAATCTGGCTGCCGGAAATCGAGGCAGGCCGGGCGGTTAGGGCTTGGGGTCCGGGTTCCCGTGCACCCGGCGGGTGGGTGCAGGCCGGGCGGCCGGCCCTTCGAGGCGGCCATGCTGCGTCCCGTTCTGGTTGTGGGATGAAGCGAAGTCGCTCCGCGTCATTGCGAGCGCAGCAAAGCAATCTACGGCGCGGCAAGCCGAGAGGTGGATTGCTTTGTCGCTTCGCTCCCTTGCGCAAACGCTCCGCGTTTGTCGCAGGCAATGACGATGAAATATCGAAAGCCACGCGATCGTCATACCCCGCGAAGGCGGGGTATCCAGTACGCCGCGGCTTATCGATTCAATCATAGGCGTCTCTGGAATACTGGGTCGCCCGGTCAAGCCGGGCGATGACGACTGAGTGTGTGTTCTCGATCTCGCGACATAAGCTGCCCGAGGTTCGCATCTTCATTTGCCCTCTCCGAATTCAGAGGGCGCAGGGAAGACCGGGTGCTTGCTGCACCCGCGGTCTCGCGTGCGATTTTGCGTATAGCAAGAGCTGCACACGAGCATACAGGGCAGCGGGAGCATTCCGGCCTTCCCTGCGCAATGGCTTTACGGCTTACTTCGTGCTCTCCCCGGAGAACGGCTCTTTTGCCTCCGTTATCGGCGGGACATCTTTCCTGCCAACGTGATGCCAGCACCGCGACATCAGAACCACACGACTTCGCCGTACGCATCGGGCGCCTACGTCTTCTGCGCCTTCCGCGTCCATCGCATCCCACCGCGCGTTCGTGACGTTCGCGAGCGCCCTCATCCGCCGTCAGACGGGCGGAGTTATGCCGGTGATTTGGGTCAGAACGAAAGCGGAATATTTTCGCGCGAGGGACTCGACAGGTTTTGCTGATTTGCCCGTCGGGCAAATCGTAACAGTTCATCGCATAGCCGGATGACTGCCCTGCTCTTGCGCTCGCTTGTCGCTCGTCCGGACGCGTGGTCTAAACATGACCCCAACCATAATAATCGTGCGGGCCTGAACCGCGTGCAAAGGGAGAAGACAATGAAGGCATTCATGATGGCCGCGGCGATCGTTGCCGGCATCGCTGCCAATGCGGCGAATGCCGCGCCGCTGCCCGAGGCAAAGCCGGATGAGGTCGGATTTTCGCAGCAAGGACTGGCCCGCCTTGACGATTTTTTTGCCCGCGAGATCGCTGCGAAACGTGTACCCGGCGCCGTGGTCGCGATAGCCCGCGACGGAAAGCTCGTTCAGTACAAGGCGTACGGCCAGCTTGATCCGACGAAGGGCACGCCGATGCCGCTGGATGCCGTATTCGCGCTGGCCTCCATGACCAAGCCGATGGCCGCCGTCGCCGGCCTGACGCTCATGGAGCATGGCCGCCTGCCGCTTCAGGCAAGGCTTGCCGACTACTATCCCGCGTTCGCCGATATGAAGGTCGGCGTGCCGCAGGCGGACGGATCGCTGAAGCTCGAGGCGCAGGCTTCGCCGATCTACATCCACGATCTATATCGGCACACATCCGGCCTGATGTATGGAGGACGTCCGGACAGTTCGAGTCCGGTTGCGCGTCAGTACCCGGACGGGACGACGCCGGCGATCGAGGGTGATACCCAGGCGTTCATCGATCGCATCACCAAGCTGCCGCTGGCGCACCAGCCGTCGACGGTTTTCGAGTACGGCTTCTCGATCGATGTGCTTGGCGCGGTCGTCGAAAAGGTGAGCGAGCAGCGGCTCGGCGAATATCTCGCCGCCAATGTGTGGCGACCGCTCGGCATGAAGGACGCCACGTTCCAGCCCACGGAAGCGCAGCGTCCGCGTCTTGCCCGGCCATTTCCCAATGACCCGCTGACGGGCAAGCCGCAGGCGATCAAGCTTCTCGATACACCGACGAAATCCGACTGCGGCGGCGCCTGCGCGTTTGCGACCGTCGGCGACTACGTGCGCTTTGGACAAATGCTGCTCAATGGCGGCGAGCTCGACGGCCAGCGCATTCTCGGACCCAAGACCGTGCACCACATGGCCTCCAATCATCTTGGCCCGGAGATCAAGAACAACGTCGCCAATCTGGAGCCGCATCGCGGTGGCTTTGGCTTCGGCCTTGGCGTTGCCGTGCGCACCAGCGAGGGCCTGTCCTCGGTTCCGGGCAATCCCGGCGAGTTCTCCTGGAACGGCGCGTATGGCACGCAGTTCTTCTGCGATCCGAAGGAGCGTCTTGTCGTCGTCGTGGGAACGGCGGCGCCCGGCGAACTTCGAAAATACTATCGAGAGCAGGTGCAAGACATCGTCTACGGCGCGATGGTGAAGTAGCTGGCCGGATAGATTTGTAGCCCGCATCAGCGGAGCGATATGCGGGGGACGCCTCTCGAGGTCGCTTCACTGGCCCGGGCTACAGGTTCGTAGGGTGGACAGAGGAGCGAAGCGACGTGCCCACCATCTATCCCGGTGACGATTGAATGGTGGGCGCGCTTCGGTTTGCCCACCCTACCATTCTGATGGGCCACTACGGGTGATGCGCTCAGTGAATGTCAGCAACAAAATGGTCCATGTAGTTGAGTATTTCTCTCGCGTCGCGCTGGCGCATGGCATCAGACAAAACGTTATCGATTGCTGTAGCCCAGCCCGAATAGGCCAACGCCCAACGGCCGTACCTTCGTTGTTCGATCGGATGAGACTGCAAGGTCAAAATGCCCGTGTGCCTGTCATCTCTGCAAATCGACACTTTCATTATTTCGAGGCCGGCAGCCGGTCCTTCAAGAAACTGTGCAAAGTGATGACCTGAGAATATCAACACTCCGGTTATTCCAAGCGCTGGGTTTCTCGATTGTGCGATGCTCCGGATGCTGACGATCTCGTCGTCTACATTCTGTCGGAGCGCGCTGGCGCTGACGTAGAGCCACGTTGCGAGCATTCTCAATCTCAGTCCGTACGGTGGGTAGAGGAGCGAAGCGACGTGCCCACCATCTATCCAGTGATGATTGAATGGTAGGCACGCTTCGCTTTGCCCGCCCTGCTATTCTGCGCTTGCCGGTCTATGCGAGCTTCATCGGCTCCGGGCAGTTCGTCAACCGCGCGGGCACGCCGACCGCGGTGCAGCCGGGCGGCACGTCGTGCTCGACAACCGCGCCGGCGCCGATCTTGGCGTAATCGCCGACGCTGACGTTGCCGATGATGGTTGAGCCGCCGCTGAGATAAACCCCGCGGCCGATCTTCGGGGCGCGGTCCGGCTCCGACTGTTTTCGGCCGATGGTGACGTTCTGCAGGATCGTCACCTCGTCGCCAACAACGGCAAAGGCGCCGATGATGATGCCGGTGGCATGATCGAGAAACACCGACGTTCCGATCGACGCGGACGGGTGAATGCTGACCTGAAGCTGATCGGACGACAGGCTTTGCAGCAGCCGCGCGAGATCGCTTCGTCCCTCGCGCCAGAGCCAGTTGGAGACGCGCCAGGCCTGCAGCGCAACGTATCCCTTGAAGTTCAGCAGCGGCGGCAAAAGCGTTGTCGGCGCCGGATCGCGAACGGCAATGCTCTGCAGGTCGCGGCTTGCGGCGACGACGAGATCGGGCGAAGCCGCAAAGGCGTCGCGGGCGAGCTGCGCAAACCGGGCGCGATCCGCGGGCCCCTTGCCAAGCCGGGCGCCGATCTGGTGCGCCAGCGCGTGAGCGAAATCAGGATGATCGAGAATGGATGAGGATAGCGCAGCGCCGAATACCGGATCTCGCGCCACCGCGCTTCCCGCTTCACGCCGGATCGACAGCCAGAGCTGATCGACAGATAGCATTCCATTCATGGCAGCCGTCCCGATGAGTGCTGGTCCGCAGCATATTCCGGCTCTTGAATAACGCCAAACGCCTGCCTTGATGGCCGGCAACAGCGTCAAGCGGCGAAGCGGCGTTGGTGGCCTCTGGATTTCCGTCCAGCCCGTCTCGCGGGCTTCTGTCGTTTACCTGGCAGCAGAAAGGTGGATCGCGTTCTGAGCGTCGCGCGTGGGCTTCACGCCCGGTTCCAACACGATCGCCTTCTTCGGCTCTGCATTGACTGCCATGGCCGCAGGGAAAGCTGCCGCGATGTGATCGATGAACGCCCTCGCTGCGGCCGTCATTCCCCGGCGATGCGGCATGAGAGCGGTGACCTTCCCCTGTCCGCAAATCCAGTCGGGCAGGACACGCACGAGACGTCCGGACTGGACCTCCTCCCGGCAGATATAGGCGGGCAGCGCGACGATCCCGTGCCCGGCTTCCGCGGCCCGCTTCACAGTTGCCATGCAGACCCCTGATATGCAGGGGCGGAGAGGCACCTCGACAACCGCGGTGCGATCCTGCTCGGCGACGAGCCGCCACATGAGTTCAGCGCCGTCCTGCCCGACGAACAGCGTTTCAGCCTTGTCGAGGTCTTCTGGTGAAGCGGGAGGCGTGAAGCGATCGAGATAGGCGGGCGATGCGAACAGGTGCCAGGGAGAGCAGGTCACAAGCGGACGCTGAACGAGTTGCGAGTCCGGAAGCGCCTGCAAATGCGCACGGATCGCAACGTCGTACCTATCAGCAACGATATCGACAAATTGGCTACTGACGTGCTGGATCAGCTTAACTCCCGGATACTTCTCCATGAAGCTCACCAACATGCCTGGCATCACAAACCGGGCGATGTTGATCCCGACCGAGTAGCGGACGGTTCCGATCGGCTTATCGGATCGCCCACGCATCGCGCCTTCCGCTTCGTTAGCCTGCAGAACCACGGAAGATGCGTAATTGTAGAACTCACGGCCTGCCTCGGTCATTACGACAGACCGTGAATTCCGCGCCAGTAAGGTCAACTCGACCTCGCGCTCCAGTTGCCTGATCCGATGGCTGATCGTTGCCTTCGGCCGCTGCAGGGACCGCGAGGCAGCAGTAAATCCGCCCCGTTCCACAACCTCGACGAAATATCTGAAGTCATTGAGGTCTAGCATCGCTGCCCCGATTCATTGCGGTCGAACAGCACCCATCGGCGCATCGGATTTACGTTAGTCATGAAGTAACCCTCACGAGATTGATCGACCGGTGGCGACTATCGCGCCATTCAAATGCCCGTGACGGTCGATCACGCCGGCCTGAGCCGCCTGGCCGCAGGGACGCCAATCAAGACCGACCCCGGCCCGCGTCGCGCCTGGCGCGAACGGAGCCGGAGTTGCTACCGCTGCGTCAGGTACCGCTGTCAGAATCGGCCGCTGAGTGAATTTCGTGGTCATCGCCGCTCCCGGGTTGAGCCAACGCCATAGCCTGGAGAAGGTAGATCGGTGGGTGGGGCCTCGTCTTTTCAGCAAGCGCACTGTGTTTTTCGGGGAGAGCGCACAATCGGAAACAGGAAGAGTTGGCAACAAACGATTGGTATACTGTATACCTGTCGATTGCGATTCAAATTTCCGTGCTGACGCGCAGCGCGTCATCCGGCGCAAGGAGGCCGCCAAGGCAGACAAGACCGAGGACTTCATTTTCCTGCTTCCGACTCGTCATGCCATGCGCTTCCTGCAGCGGGGCGCGAGGGGCTGGTGATGCCAGGCAGCGTCTTCCTTCTGAATGCCGCTGAGACCTACGTGATCGACGTAGCTGACGCGTCGGAGAACATCACAATCAAAATCGATCGCGAGCGGCTGGTGCGGCACGCTGCGGGCATCGACGATCTCTGCGCAACCGCCGACGTCGCCAACCCGTTGCTGGTGCCGGCGATCACCACACTCAGCGAGCAGGTTCTCAAAATGCAACCCTCGGAGCAAAGCATGCGCATCGAGGACTGCATCATCGATATGACCTTGCAGCGGAGCTCAATGATGTCTGTGCCCTCTCCGCGAACGGATATGAAATGAGATCACCAAAAAAACAAACCGCCCACCTGCTTGCGCAGATGGGCGGCTGTATCCGCCGTCAGGCGTCATGGGGGCATCACGCCTGCGGCTGAACTTTCTCTACCGAGCCGGACTTAGTTCTGCGGCTGGTCGTTCGGCGGGGTCGGACGCTGCTTGTGCTGCGCCATGAACTGGTCGAACTCTTCCTTGTCCTTGGCGTGACGCAGGCGATCGAGGAAATTCTTGAACTCGACCTGCTCTTCCTCGAGACGCCGCAGGGTTTCCATGCGGTACTCGTCGAAGGCGCGGTTGCCGCTCGATGGCGGACCGAAGCCGAAGCCGCCGAAGCCGCGGCCTTCCATGCGATTGCGCATCCGGTCCATCTTGTACTGCATCCGCTCCATCTTGTTCTGCCAGCGGTCTCCGTTGCTCCAGCAACCCATTTTTCTGCTCCCTAGTGTGAAAAAGAGAAGGGCAAGACCGATCGGCCACCAGATGATGAAGCCGAGAATGGTCACCGCGATCCAGCCGGGGTGCCAGGGGCTCTCAAGCATATGCGGTCGATAGTTCTCTTCCCTCGGGCCGCGCCATCGATTGACATCTGCGGTGTAGGCCATTTCCCTCTCCATCACGGCGATCACGCCGTTGTGAATGTAAATAACATTTACATACCTAAACCATCCCACGTTTTTGTCAAGCGGGCGGCTCGCCGCGCCCCTCAAAAAATTATTTGGCGGTGCCCCAGGGACCGCCGGGCGGCACCGGCGGCGGACCGGGCGGTTTTGCTTCCGGCCGGCGGTCGGTCGGGAAGCCGAGGCCGCGCAGATAGATCAGCACTTCGGCTTCCAGCAGTTCTTCCGGCGACATCGGCAGCTTGCGTCGCGCCGCATCGCCACGGCCGAACAACGAAGCCACGCCGTGCGACATCGACCAGATGTGCAGCGCCATCATCATCGCCGGCGGCCGCGGCATGCCGGGCGGCGCCATCGCCGCAAGCCGTTCGGCAGCGGCGCGGATGATAGCAAATGCGCGCTCGCTCGCAGCCATCAACGTGGGATTTGCATCGACAGGAAGGCCGGATTCGAACATCGCCGAGTAGAACGCGGGCTCGTTGCGCGCGAATGCCAGATAGGCCTTGCCGACCCGCTCGAACGCGGTGACCGTGTCCGGACGGCCGTCGTCCCAGGCCTGAGTCAGCAGGGCCTCGAACTGCTCGAAACCGCGCTGGGCGATCGACGACAGCAATTCATCGCGATCGCGAAAGTGCCGGTAGGGCGCGGCGGGGCTGACGCCGGCCATCCGCGCGGCGTCGGCAAAGGTGAAGCCGGCCGCGCCTTTCTCGGCGATCAAGCCAAGCGCCGCCTGCAGCAATGCCTCTTTCAGATTGCCGTGATGATAGCCGCGTTCGCTGCGGCGTTGTTCCTTGCGCCAGCTCATGTGAAAGGCTTTTACATGAGCCGGCTGGAAAGGTCACTTATTTTGAGACGGTTAACCAATGTTCATCGGGATGAACGGCGAGCGGGCGGTAACGAAATCCGGACGATTTTGCTAACCGCCGGGGATCGGGAGCACCGGCATGATCTCCACGCGCTCGCCGGGAAAGATCGCAAAGTGCGGGTGGTTTTCGAACATTTGCGCAGCAGCCTCGTGCGAGTCGGCCCGCACCACCGTGAAGCCGCCCATCTCGTTGGCGATGTCAGCAATACCGCTTGCATCGACCTTCTTGGTCTTGCCGAGCGGACCACCCATGGCAAGAATCGCGGCCTGGTGCTTTTCAACCCAGGCCTTCCACGCCGCGATTCCCTTTTGCTCCGTGGCGCGCCGCTCGGCCTCGGGCATCGCAATCCAGGCTGCCATCTTCGCACTGGTCCTGCTGCCGAGAAACACGGCGAGATACGTATCGTTGGGGCTCATGAAGTTTCCTTCCTTGCGGTTGATGGATTGCGCGACTTAACGGTGTGCGTTGCCTTTTTGCAGCGCCTCGAAGCCGGCCGCGGCCTGCTGCACTTCTTCGGAGAAATCGGACATCTCCTGCACCTGGCGGATCTCGATGACCTCGTTCCCGGAGGCCGGGCACTTTTTCGCCCAGGCGATCGCCTCCTCGCGCGACTTCACATTGATCATCCAGTAGCCGCCGAGCACTTCCTTGGCCTCGGTGAAGGGGCCGTCGGTGACGACGGGCTTGCCGGTGGCAAACGAGACCCGCGCGCCCATCGACGGCGGATGCAACCCATCGAGCGCGATCAGCACGCCGGCCTCCTTCAGTGCTTCGTTGTACTTCATCATCGCCTTGACGCGCTCGGGATCGAGCTGGACGTCCGGCGGCGCGGTCTCGTAGCCCAGGGGGATCATCAGCATCATGAATCGCATGGTGGGGAGTCCTTATCGGTGATCGTCATTCCGGGGCGCGAAGCGAACCCGAAATCTGGAGATTGTGGCAGGAGATTCCGGGTTCGATGCTTCGCCATCGCCCCGGAATGACGAGGAGGAGCGTCACTTCTTCGCTGACGCGCGCAGCCGCTCTTCATTCTCGCGCAGTTCGGGGGTTAGCGCTTCGCCGAAATCCTCCGCCGCAAGCACCTGACGGATTTCAATCTCGTCGCCGGCGGCGAACGGCGCACGCTTCATCCATTCGATCGCTTCGTCGAGCGACTTCGTATTGATCAGCCAGAAGCCGGCGACGAGATCGCCGGAGAGAGGGAACGGACCGCGGCTGACGCCGCCGCTGCCATACTTGACCCGTGCGCCCTTCGAGGTCGGATGCAGGCCCTCGCCCGCCTCCAGCACGCCGGCCTTCACCAAGTCCTCGTTGAACTTGCCCATCGCGGTCAGCAGTTCCGTGCTCGGCATGACGCCGGCTTCCGAATCCTTGCTGGCCTTCACAATCACCATGAATCGCATGCCCATTCTCCGTTTAGACCTGTTTGGCCAGCCACTGTCGCGTCGGCCTTCGTCAACAAGACGAGCGGGCTTTTACGCCGCCGACATGTCAGGTGAAATTATTTTGGAAGTAATTGTCCGGCCGGCCGCATATTCCGACCTGATCCTGTTCTTGTCGTGGCCGGGCCTGGCCCGGCTATCCACGTCCTTCTCGCCTGCCCGAAGCAAGGACGTGGATGCCCGGCACAAGGCCGGGCATGACGACTTCCCGGCGCCCGCGCTCGAACACCGTGAGGGACACGTCCGCCCGCTACCCGGGCTGTTTGACGAACGCGCCATTGTCGTAAGTCGGACCGAAATAGACGTCGATGCGCTTCACCTTGTCGCACGCGAAGACGAAAAACTCGGTATTGCGAAACGCCTTGCCGCCCTTCGCCACACACCGGTAGGTGACGAAGGCTTCATCGCCGTCGACAAAAATCCGCTCCAGTTCGTGCCGTTCGATCCAGTCGCTGTTTTTCCAGCAACGCTCGAAATAGGTCGGCTTGTCGATGGCATCGTCGTACGGACTGGTGAAGCGAAACTCCTCGCTGAGCGCGTTCTCGACGAAGGGTCGATCGTTGGCGAGATAGGCGGCAAAGATCCGGCGGATCGTCTCCGCCTTGTCTGTTCCGGTCATTGCGCGCTCCTAGGGCTCTTTGGGCACCATCTGGAAATACGGCTCTGCTTCCTTCAACACGCGCGCGAACGAGGGCCGCGTCTTCAGCCGCTCCAGATAGGCGGCGACGTATCTGTGACCATCACCGAACGGCTCCGCCATGTTGCCGTAGAACAACGCCGGCGCCGCGGCGCAATCGGCAAGGCTGAAATCCTCGCCCGCCGCCCAGCCGCCGCCTGCCATCTGCTGGTCGATCATGGCGTAGGAGGTTCGCAGTTGCGCCCTAGCCTCCCCGACACCATGCGGATCCCGTTGTCCTTCCGGCCGCATCCGGTCAACGACGATCTTCTGCATCGGCAGATGCAGATAGAGATCGTAGAAGCGGTCGCGCAGCCGCGTCTGCAGGGCGCGGGCGGGATCGTCGGGGATGAACCGGGTCCGGCCGCGATAGTTTGTATCGAGATATTCGATGACGATGCTCGATTCCGGCACGGTTTCGTTGCGCGCATCGTCGCGCAGTACCGGAAATTTGCCTATTCCCCACAGCTTCGCCAGCGCGGCGCGTTCGGCAGGATTGCCGAGATCCACCAGGTTCGGCGTGAACGGAATGTCGTTCTCGTACAGCGCGATCAGCGCCTTCCAGCAGTACGAGGCCAGCGGGTGATAGTGCAGCGTCAGCGACATGGAAACTCCCGGTATCGATGGACTTGGTGACAAGACGATCGGCGCGCGGGCACGCCGACATTTGCGCCAAAGATTATTGTGCGGCCGGCACGTAGCGCAGGATCACGATGCCGGTCGACAATGGCCGGCTGTCGATCAGCTTCAGCTTGCGCTTTTCGCCCGGCTTGAACAGCGGCGTTCCGCCACCGAGGATGACTGGATTCAGGGCAATACGGAATTCATCGATCAATCCGTGCGGGGTCAGGCTATCGGCAAGGTCGGCGCTGCCGAACAGAAAGATATCCCTGGCGCTGTCGCGCTTCAGCCTAGCTACCGTCCCGGGGAGATCGGTGCAGAACATCTGCGTGTTGTTCCAGGGGGATGTCTTCACCGTGCGGGAGAAGACGTATTTGGGCGCGGCATTCATGAAGTCGGCGACGGCGCCGGTCGCGCTTGGCCAGTGGTTTGCCATCAATTCGTAGGTGACACGGCCGAACAGCAGACCGCCGGCCTCGTTCAGCTGCTGAATCGACAACTGCTCCAACTCCTCGCCCCAGACATCGGAATGCCAGGAAATATCGCGGTTCGGGCCTTCGACGAAGCCATCCAGCGTCATCAGGTTCCACATGATCAACTTCGCCATCTTACGCCTCCTCCCAAACTGATTGCATTTTGCAACCAGTTGTATCCTGAGATAACCGGTGCAATATTGCAAGCAGTTTTTTTGGGGCGGCTTGCGGGCGCCCGTCTGGAGACCAAAACATGACCGACGCGCAGCGCTCCGGCTGCCCGATCAACCTCTCGCTGGAAGTGCTCGGCGATAAATGGAGCCTGCTCATCATCCGCGACATGATGTTCGGCAACCGGCGGCATTTTCGCGAGCTGCTGACCAAATCGGAGGAAGGCATCTCCTCCAACATTCTTGCCGACCGGCTGAAGACGCTGCTCGACGAGAACATCATCACCCGCGAGGACGATCCCACGCACAAGCAGAAGGGAATCTATTCGCTGACGGAACAGGGCATCGAGCTGCTCCCCGTGCTCGCGCAGATGGCGGCCTGGGGTTACAAGTATCTTCCCGTCAGCGAGGAACTCGGCATCCGCGCGCGGCTGCTCAGCGAAGGCGGCCCGAAACTCTGGGCGGAGTTCATGGATGAACTGCGCGAGAGCCATCTCGGCGTGAAGCGGCGCAAGCGAACCGGTCCGTCGGTCGGCGAGCGATTGCAGGCGGCGTACGAGAGCGTCGTGAACCGCAAATAGCTGCTCGGCCCCGCAAGATTACGGCTCGAGTCCCGCAAAACTACGGTAGCCCCAGACAGCGTTGCGCACGCTCGCGTGCATACGAGATCAAAAACTCCAATTGTCTCAGTGCCCACGCTTTTCGGTGCAGAAATCCGTTGCCGCTGCAGGCTGGTGCAACCCAATTCATGCTTCACGAAACGTTAAGTGGCGCTCTGCAACTTATGCGAAAGGAGAATCAATCCACAACCTTCTCCTGGAAGACCCCGAACGGAGCCAGATTTGTTCAATTTTCAAAGAAAATCGTCCGTTCAAAATGCCCTGGCTCAGGCTACCGCCATCAACAAATCGCAAGCCGTCATCGAGTTCAGGCTGGACGGCACGATCGTTACAGCGAACAAGAATTTTCTCGACGCGATGGGCTACTCGCTCGACGAGATCAAGGGCAAGCACCACCGCATCTTCGTCGATGCAAGCGAGCGCGAGAGCGCGGCCTACCGCGATTTCTGGTCAAGGCTGAACCGCGGCGAGTTCCAGTCCGCGCAATACAAGCGGTTCGGCAAGGGCGGTCGCGAGATCTGGATTCAGGCCTCCTATAACCCGATCCTCGACTCAAGCGGCAGGCCAACGGGTGTCGTCAAGTTCGCGACCGACATCACGGCGCAGAAGATCCGCAGCATGGAAGACGCGGGCAAGATTGCGGCGATCAGCCGGGCGCAAGCGGTGATCGAATTCAACATGGACGGCACCATCGTCACCGCCAACGAAAACTTCCTGCGCGCGATGGGCTACACGCTCGCCGAAATCCAGGCCAAGCACCACAGCATGTTCGTTGTACCGGCCGATCGCGACAGCCAGGCCTATCGCGAGTTCTGGGCGAAGCTGAACCGCGGCGACTATCAGGCCGCCGAATACAAGCGCCTCGGCAAGGGAGGCAAGGAGATCTGGATTCTCGCCACCTACAATCCGATCCTCAACGAGGCAGGAAAGCCGTTCAAGGTCGTCAAGTTCGCGACCGACGTGACCGAACAGAAGCTGAAGGCCGCGGACAGTGACGGCCAGATCGCCGCGATCGACAAGTCGCAGGCGGTGATCGAATTCAACATGGACGGCACTATCCGCAGCGCCAACCCGAATTTTCTCGCGGCCATGGGCTACACACTTTCGGAGGTCCAGGGCAGGCATCACAGCATGTTCGTCGAGCCGGCCGAGCGCAACGCGCCGGCCTATCGCGAATTCTGGGACAAGCTCAACCGCGGCCAGTACCAGGCGGCAGAATACAAGCGTATCGCCAAGGGCGGCCGCGCAATCTGGATTCAGGCGTCGTACAACCCGATCCTCGATCTCAACGGCAAGCCGTTCAAGGTCGTGAAATATGCGACCGACGTCACCATCCAGGCGGTGCTGCGCAAGAAGGCCGAAAACGCCAAGGCCCTGATCGAGCAGGTGGCGGCGGGCAGCGAGGAGATGACCGCTTCGATCCGCGAGATTTCCGAGACCATGACCAAGTCCAAGGCGAACGCCGCACAGGCGACTGGTCGGATCGACGCCGCAGACCACCAGGCGCAGAAGCTCAACGATGCGGCGCAGGCGATGACCGGGATTGTCGAACTGATCGGCAACATCACCGGACAGATCAACCTGCTGGCGCTGAATGCCACGATCGAATCGGCGCGCGCCGGCGAAGCGGGCCGCGGCTTTGCGGTGGTCGCATCGGAGGTCAAGAGCCTCGCCAACCAGGCCAAGCACGCCACCGACACGATTTCGAGGGAAATCGAAGCGCTCAACGGCGTGGCCGGCGATGTCGCGGGATCGCTGACCGCCATCAAGACGGCGATCGCCGGCGTCAACGAGTTCATCGCTTCCACGGCCGCGGCCGTCGAGGAGCAGAGCATCGTGACGCAGGACATGTCGAACAACATGCAGCGCGCTTCAGCGGAACTGTCGTGATCCGGTAGTGTGGCGCGACTTCAGGGCGCACCGGGATAACTGCCCGTATCGAGTTTCCTAGTTCGAGCCCAGCTGAATTCTGCTATTGTTGCCGGGACTCGGCACGGGGCATGGGCTATAGGAGCGTGAAATTCACGCCCGCACACGGACCCGCCCATGCCTTCCTCCCCGCAAAAAGTCGCTCTCGTCACCGGCGCCGCGCGCGGCATCGGGCTTGCGACGGCGAAGCGGTTCCTCGCCGAGGGCTGGCGGGTGGCGCTGCTCGACATCGAGGGCGAACTGCTGCGCGGCGCGGTTGCCGGCATCGCCGACCCCGACAATACGCTGACGCTGCATTGCGACGTCTCCGATGCCAACGCGGTGGCGAACGCCATGGCATCGGTGAACGCGCGCTTCGGCCGGCTCGACGCGCTGGTCAACAATGCGGGCATCGCGGTGTTCGCATCTGTGCTTGAGACCTCCGATGAAGACTGGAGCCGCATCCTGCAGGTCAACCTCACCGGCCCGTTCCTGTGCACCAAGGCGGCCGCACCGTTGATGCGCGAGCATGGTGGCGGCGCGATCGTCAACATCACCTCGATCTCGGCGGTGCGCGCTTCCACGCTGCGCTCGGCCTACGGCACCAGCAAAGCGGGGCTTGCGCATCTGACCAAACAGCTCGCGGTCGAACTGGCCTCGCTCGGCGTCCGCGTCAACGCGGTGGCGCCCGGCCCGGTCGAGACCGCTATGGCAAAGCAGGTGCATACGCCGGAAATCCGCGCCGACTATCACGACGCCATTCCGCTGAATCGTTACGGTCTCGAGGAGGAACTGGCGGAAGCGATCTTCTTCCTGTGCAGCGATCGCGCAAGCTACATCACCGGCCAGGTGCTCGCCGTCGATGGCGGCTTTGATGCCGCCGGAATTGGTCTTCCGACGCTGCGCGGCCAGCGCCGGAACGGGTAACGCCGCCTCTCCCTCCCCCGCGACGGGGCAAAGCAGGGCAAATAGCTCACGCCCTTCGCTGTCGCAGCGTGACCTTCCCGCCATAAACGCTTAGGTTGTGCAGGCGCGGCGATGGTCCGGCGCCCCGCCTGAGCCAAAAACTTCACACCGGATCGCGGAGTGACGTGTCATGTCGGGAATGCTCATCAATCTGCTCGTCCAGATCGTCAGCGGTGCCATCGGCGGCAATGTCGCAGGGAGCGCGGCGAAGAACATCGATCTCGGCATGCTTGGTAACACCATCGCGGGCGCCATCGGCGGCGGCGCCGGAGGCCAGCTTCTGGGCATGCTGATTCCATTGCTGGCCAATAGCGCCTCGACGCCTGACATCGGCAGCATCGTAGGCCAGGTCGCGGGTGGCGGCGTCGCCGGCGCTGTGCTCACCGCGATCGTCGGCGCCGTCAAGAGCAGAACGGCCTGAACGGTTCCGAGATCAAATACCTGCATAATCGGCAGCGGACATCTGCAGAAATCGCATTTGTCCGCCAGGGGCTGCGACTGTATAAACCGGTAGCTTCTTCTCATGACTTGAAGAGGCTCCTATGAACGACCTTTCTACGTGGCTTTCGCAACAGCACCACGGCTTGCGGACCTTCCGCACTTTTCAGCAAAAATTGGATGATTTAGGCAACGGCGACGCGAGTCAGCGCGCGATGTGCCGGCTGCTGAAGAATATCGTCGGCAGCTACATCGATGCTTTCGACGAAGAGCCTTTGCCCGTTGCGGTCGCGGACCGCGCCTACGGACGCCTGCTCGACATGGTGTCGAGCCTTGATTTCAAAGGAAGTGCCGACCGACGGCTGGCCGACATCAACCGTGTCGCCGCGATGGATCTGCGTCACTGATCCTTAGTTTATTGACCGCTGGTTGACCGCAACCACGCGCCAGCCTTCCGCGAGCCGATCGATACGCGTCAGCGACAGCGGATCGATCACGAAACGCAGCGCCTGCTCGGGCTTCAGATCGAGCGCGATAGCCAGCACGGCGCGGATGGTGCCGGAATGCACGACGAGGATCGCCTCGCCCTCGGGCAGCAGCGCAAGGCCTGCGTTCGCGCGCGCGATCTGGTCGACGAAACTTTCACCGCCCGGCGACCGATTGCTTGCCGGCGATTCCCAGAATGCGCGATAGGCTGGACCCAGCTCACGCTCGATCTCGATGTGACGCCGTCCGGTCCACGCGCCGAAATCCTGTTCGCGAAAAGCTGGCTGTTCGACCGGAACGAGCCCGAGTCGCTCGGCGGTCTCCCGCGTGCGGCGTGCCGGGCTGCACACCGCAAATGCGCTTCCCGGCAGCCTCGCCCTGAGCGCGGCAAAGGCTGCGGCGTCGGCGAGATCGGCCGGCGCATCGGGTCCGTGAATCACCCCGCGCGGTCCATCGACCGGCGCATGACGGATCAGCCAGAGATTTGTTTGCGCGTTCATCGCTTACGCCAGCCGTGCGGCGAGCAGAACGAGGATCGCAGTCTCGGCCACCTGCTCGGCACCGCCGAGCACGTCACCGGTCTGTCCGCCGATCTGCCGCAGCGCCAGCCAGGCGATGACAAGCCCGCTCAGGCCCGCCACCACCGCCGCATACAACGCGTTGCTCAGGGTTAGCGACATCAGTGCAATCAGCAGCCCCAGTCCGCCGGCGATCGCCGCCGTCGCCGCATCGGGCTGGCCGGCATTGCGGGCGAGGCCGTCCTTGCGCGCGTAAGGAAGATTCAGCGACATCGCAGGCAGGATGCCGCGTGCCAGCGCGTGCGCGGCCATCAGGCTCGGTACGACATAGCCGTCCGGGATCGCTGACAGCGCCGAAAGCTTGGTAGCAAAGCTCACCAGCAGAATCATCGCGCCGTAGGTGCCGAGCCGGCTGTCGCGCATGATCTCCAGTTTCGATTCGAGATTGCGGCCGCCGCCGAATCCGTCGGCGACGTCGGCAAGGCCATCCTCGTGCAGCGCCCCGGTGATGACAGCGCTTGCGCCCAGCGCGAGCGCTGCGGCAGCCAGATCAGGCACCCCGATGGATCGCAGGCCGAGACACAGCAATCCCACCGCAGCGCCGATCAGCGCGCCAACCACCGGAAACATCCGGTGCGCACGCACGAAATTTGCCGGGCTGGCGCCGTCGGGATGCGGCATCGGCAGTCGCGTCAGGAACGCGACGGCGGTTTTGAAATCGTCGAGCCATTCATTCATGGAGATGTCCGGAGAAATCGGTCTGGAGCAGGATGATTATTCTTCAAATCGTCATCCCGCTCTATCCCTTCTCCTTAGCATGATCTATCCGGAAAACCGGTTTCCACTTTTCCGGATCATGCTCTAGCGTGCGGCGCCCGTCCGCCGCCCGAGAGCTAAAAGAGAATTTCATGCCCTTCGCCACGCTAGACGATATCCGAACCTTCTGTCGCGACCTGCCCGGCGGCGACCGGCGATTCGCTGACCTGGCTGCGCAGCGGCAGCAGAACCTGACAAAGCCGCCGGGCAGCCTCGGCCGCCTCGAAGAACTCGCGATCTGGCTGGCGCAATGGCAGGGCCGCAAGGACCCGAGGCTGGAGCGCGTCACCATCGCCGTCTTCGCCGGCAATCACGGGGTCGCTGCGCGCGGCGTTTCGGCCTATCCGCAGGCCGTCACGGCGCAGATGGTGGCGAATTTTGCCGCAGGCGGCGCGGCCATCAACCAGATCGCAAAGGCGGCCTCCGCCGAGCTTCGCGTGGTGCCCGTCGAACTCGAACGGCCGACGCGCGATTTCACGGAAGCCGCGGCGATGACCGCGGAGGAATATCTCGAAGCGCTCGACACCGGATATCGCACCGTGCCCGAGGATTGCGATCTGCTGGCGGTGGGCGAGATGGGCATTGCGAACACAACAGCCGCAGCGACGCTGTGCGCGGCGCTGCTCGGCGGCGGCGCGGCGCGCTGGGCCGGCCGCGGCACCGGCGTGGGCGATGACGGGCTGGCGCGCAAGCGCACAGCGATCGAGGCCGCACTGAATTTTCATCGCGGCATTATCGGCGATCCGCTGGCGGTGGCGGCCGCGCTTGGCGGACGTGAACTCGCGGCAATCGCCGGCGCCGTGCTCGCCGCGCGGCAGCATAAGATCCCGGTGCTGCTCGACGGCTTCGTTGCGACATCGGCGGTGCTGCCGCTCGCGCGCCTCGATCCGGGCGCGCTCGATCATTGCCGCGCCGGCCACGTTTCGGTCGAAGCCGGCCACCGCGATCTGCTGCGGGAACTGAGGCTCGATCCGTTGCTCGACCTGAACATGCGGCTTGGCGAGGCATCGGGCGCGGGCGTCGCAATCCTGCTGGCACGGGCCGCGCTGGCCTGTCACGCCGGCATGGCGACGTTCGCCGAGGCAGGCGTCTCCAGCACAGACGATTGACGAAGCCCGACCAAAACGCGGGCTCGTCAACGCGGAACCACAACCTGATCGACGCACCCAATGCGAGGGCGTTTGCGCGCAACAATGCCGCGCCTGTTCCCCGCTTACTTGGTTCCCGCCTCACTTGGTCGCAGGGCTTGCAAGCGCGGCGCTGTGTCAAGGTGCAGCGATCGGAACCAAACGGGATAACGAATGCCGCACGATACGCCTCTCATCGCCACCATCGTCGCCGGCCTGGGACTGGCCTTCGTGTTCGGCGCAATTGCCCAGCGCCTTCGAATTCCTCCCCTCGTTGGTTACCTGTTGGCTGGCGTCGCGGCCGGACCATTTACGCCGGGCTATGTCGCAGATCAGCCACTGGCGACCGAATTGGCCGAGATCGGCGTCATCCTGTTGATGTTCGGCGTCGGGCTTCACTTTTCGCTCAACGACCTCATGTCGGTGCGCGCGATCGCGCTGCCCGGCGCCGTTGTTCAAATCGTTGTCGCCAGCCTGATGGGACTGGGTCTCGCGCTGTTCATGGGATGGAGCATTGGCGCTGGTCTCGTCTTTGGACTCGCCCTGTCGGTCGCAAGCACCGTGGTTTTGCTCCGGGCCATGCAGGAGCGCCGGCTGATGGATACGGAGCGAGGCCGTATCGCCGTCGGCTGGTTGATCGTGGAAGATCTCGCAATGGTGCTGGCGCTCGTCCTGCTTCCGGCCGTGGCCGGCATGCAGGGTGCGAGCAGCAACACGGTCCCTGCGGACTGGCTGGCGACCCGCCTCGGATTGGGGTTTGGCGGGGTGCTGCTGCTCACCGTTGCAAAGGTGGTCCTGTTCGTCAGCATCATGCTGATCGTAGGACGCCGTCTAATTCCCTGGATCCTTCACTACATTGCGCACACCGGCTCACGGGAGCTATTCCGTCTAGCCGTCCTCGCCATCGCCCTCACTGTGGCATTCGGATCGGCCAAGCTGTTCGGCGTTTCCCTCGCGCTCGGCGCGTTTTTCGCCGGAATGATCCTCAGCGAAAGTGCACTGAGCCAGCGCGCGGCCCAGGAAACATTGCCGTTGCGCGATGCCTTTGCCGTGCTGTTCTTTGTCTCCGTCGGCATGTTGTTCGATCCGGCGAGCCTGCTGCGCGATCCCTGGCCATTGCTCGCCACGCTGTTCATCATCATCGTCGGAAAATCGGTAGCGGCATTCCTGATCGTGCTCGCGTTTCGTCATCCGGTCGGAACGGCACTGACAATTTCGGCCAGTCTCGCCCAGATCGGCGAATTCTCGTTCATTCTGGCCGAGCTTGGCGTGAAGCTGAACCTGCTGCCGACGGCGGGACGCGACCTCATCCTGGCCGGCGCAATCCTCACCATCATGCTCAATCCCCTGACCTTCGCCGCGGCCGATTGGTTGTCCCGGCGCCTTGAGCAAGCTCCCGATCGCGCCGGCACTGATGTCGATGGCTCCGACGCAAACACAGGAAAGGTTGCAGCATCAGCGAAATCATCTGCCGCACCCGAGGCTACGCATCTGACCGGGCATACGATACTCGTCGGTCATGGCCGCGTCGGCAGCATCGTTGCCGATGCCTTGAAGAAGAGCAGCCAGCCGTTCCTCATTATCGAGGATGCGGACGATATCATCGCGAAGCTGCGCGAGGGCAACTTCGAGACCATCGTCGGGAACGCCGCACGTGCCGATGTCCTGAGAGCCGCCAATCTCGGCGGAGCCCGATATCTGCTGGTTGCGATACCGGAAGCATTCGAGGCAGGTCAGATCGTGCAACAGGCTCGCGCTGCCAATCCGGGCATCCAGATCATTGCACGTGCGCATTCCGATGCCGAGGTCGAACATCTGAAGTCGCTCGGCGCCAATCTCATCATCATGGGCGAGCGGGAGATTGCGCTCGGAATCATTCAAAACCTGTTCGAGTGGCAGGCGCGGAGCCCGGCGGCGCAAGCCTGATCGTTTCCACCATTCATGGCGACCACCCGTCGTGCTACAGTGCGTGGCTTGCGGATGACGATTTGTGGGTCGAAGGCGGCGGCTGGCGTTTCCAAAGCGGGCGATTGACGAAACCTTGCCACATATCTCAGCGTAACTGGGGCTGGAGGGCAGTGCCGATGAAGGAGGCCCGCATGGAAAAGGCGATCACCAGGCTGATCGTTATCGCCGCTGCGCTGTTCGCAGCAATCGTCCCAGCGCGGGCCGAGGTGCGCATCCTTGCGAGCCCCGGCGGAGAGGTCGGGCCGTTCATCGAACTGTTCGATCAGGTGCGCCGGACCGGCGAGCGGGTGGTGATCGACGGGCCGTGCCTGTCGGCCTGCACACTGGTGCTGATGACGATACCGGAAGAGCGCATCTGCGTGACACGCCGCGCGGTGCTCGGATTTCACGCCGCGCGGTCGATCGACCGCCGTGGCCGGACCTACGCGGAGCCCGAGGCCTCGCGCGCCGTGGAGGCGGCCTATCCGGCGCCGGTGCGGGAATGGATCGCCCGCCGCGGCGGATTGACCTCCCGGATGCTGCTGTTGCGCGGGCGCGAACTCGCCGCGATTTATCCGCGGTGCAGATAGGATTTCGTCGCTTCGTAGGTCGGGCTAGCGAAACTAAATAATTGGGGCATTTGCAGACGTTCCGAGCCGGTTGAAGCTAGATCGGCTCTCCCCCCTCGAAGCGGACGTCGGTGAACCACGTCGAATGATAGCAGATTGCGCTCAACCTACTGTTCCAGTTTTCTGGAACACACCGCGGCCTGAAACTCGACGTCTGTTCGCGCGCCGTGCGGCGCAGCTACGGAACATCATTAACATCTGAGCAATTCGCGGAACGAAAGGGTGCGCGAGTCTTTCTCTCACGTTCGGGAGGTGCTCATGACATCCAAGGCCACTGAAGGTGCGTGCGCGTTCGCTTGGCGGAACTATCTGCTGCTCCACAACGGCGTCAGCGAGAACGATACCAGGCGATCCGACCTCTACCGTTACGTCGCCAATCTTCGTGATGCCAGTGGGTATGATTTCGCGCTCCTGCAAATAGCTGCAGTGGCTTACTTGAAGAATCTAGACAGATTGCATGACGACCGAGGCGCGAGACTCGCGGCAGATCGAGCTTTGGCCGAATGTCTGGAATCGCGCAGTGCGCAACCCGCCACTCGGCTTTAGGCCACAACACCAGGGAAGGAGCGACGGCATGACAGACAGCACGAACGCAAACGGTATGACGCGCGACCCACAAGCGCCCATCACGGCAGCGACAGCAATTGGCATGAATGCCTTGCAGCCAATTATGCGCGTTCAGGTCTCAATGCTGAGGATGTGGGCCGACAGTATTGAGAGATTCGCGGGCAATTACGAAAAGGGGTTTGAAGAAACCGCGACCAAGGTGGAGGAACAATCAAGCAAGGAACGCGCGGCGTAAATCGCCGCGAATAGCTGAGGCGCGTCTGCGCGAGCTTGCCGCGATTTATCCGCGGTACAGATAGGATTTGCAGGGTGGGTTAGCGAAGCGTAACCCACCGACTTCTCTGACGCGTCTGACGCGATGGTGGGTTACGCCTGCGGCTAACCCACCCTACTAAAATCGCACTACATATCTTCCTTGGGGCAGTTGACCATCCAGGGAATGCCGAACTTGTCGACGCACATGCCGAAGCCGTTGGAGAAGAAGGTCTTGCCGAACGGCATCCGCACCGTGCCGCCCTCGGCGAGTGCATTGAAGCGACGCTCGGCGTCCGCCGGATCCTCGACCGCAAGCGCGACCGAAATGCCCTGCGGCGCCTTGTAGTCGCCCGGCGTGGCGTCCGAAGCCATCAGCACCTCACCGTCGATGGTGACGCGGGCGTGCATGATCTTGGTCTTCCAGTCGGCCGGGACCGGCATGTCGGCGGGTCCGTCGCCATACGGCATCATTGCTTCGATCTGTACGCCGAGCGCCTTTTGATAGTACTTCAGCGCTTCCTCGCAATTGCCGTTGTAGAACAGATAGGGATTGACCTGCATCGCGGGCTCCTTGGGTAACTGGAATTCGAGTGACGAGTTATTTCTCGGTGAGCGTCTTCAGATTGGCGAGACCGGCTTCGAAATCCTTTCCGATCATTTTGTCCAGGTTGATGAACACCTGGATCAGCCTGGACATGAAATTCGCCGGACCATGCATCAGCCATGTGACATGGGT
>Ga0268266_10001135_pt1 | contig 33119 bp, 58 predicted proteins | sample KBSS13metaG_FD_190356 | JGI IMG/M metagenome (GOLD analysis project Ga0268266, IMG submission 190356) | Switchgrass rhizosphere microbial communities from Kellogg Biological Station, Michigan, USA - KBS S1-3 metaG (SPAdes) (version 2) | ecosystem: Host-associated > Plants > Roots > Rhizosphere... | reverse complement strand
CCATCTGCGCGACGACAGGTACTTCCACAAGTTACAGCCGGAGCCGATGTTCACCTCGCCCGAGAGCATCGACGAAGACGTAGCGGAGTTCTTCAGGCGGCACGACAATTCAAACAAATTACCGCAGCAGCGATACGAGAACAGATGGTTCTTTCACACGGCGGAGCGAGCCGTGCTGGTGCACGATCTGTACAAGCGAGGAGACTACAAGCGAGCGCACACGCTCGCCACCACCATCAGCTCGCCCGACTGGGCGACAGCCTGCAGCGAGTGGATTAAGCGCAGGTGGGATCAAGCACACGCTAGGGAGGCAAAAAGTGTCAGCGTCTAACGTAGACTTCAAGAGACTGGTGGCCATTCGCACCGGAGGAGCCACTGAGCGGTGCCACAGCATTCGGCATCACGGCTCGTACTCTGTGTCGCAGCACACGTGGGGCATGATGTGTCTGCTCTACGTTCTGTGGCCGGAGGACTATCCGCGACTGGCCGCCGTCGCCATGTTTCACGACGTGCCGGAGGCGTGGGTCGGCGACATACCGGCACCGACCAAGCGATACAGCAAGGAAGTGAAGCAAGCCTGCGACAAGCTGGAGGTCAGCATCTTCAGGCGACTGCAGCTACCGCACGACATGGGACTCAGCGAGGACGACAAGGCCAAGCTGAAGGCGTGCGATCATCTCGAGCTGTACGCATGGGCCAACGAGCAGGTGACCGGGGGCAACGCGCACGCGTCGTGCATCCTGCGCGAGCTGGACAGGTTCTTCAGCGAGACTCAGCTTCCGTCGCGTGCCTATCAGATGTACATAGAGATGTGCGGCAACCAGATGAGACACGACACGGACGGACTCATAAAGGAGATAACATGACGGACATGAGACATCTGGAGTTCATGAAGGGTGTGGCCGACGAGGACGTCAGCGAGCTGCGTCGCAAGGAGGCAACGTACAAGGGCAGCTGGAAGAAGCGCGGCGGCGTCGGCACGTTCATGATGCTGGCCCGCAAGTGGGACAGACTGGAGCAGATGGCCAAGGAGAGGGACTGGGACGTTCTCGATCGCCCCGGCGACGGCAGCGACGGGACGATGATTGCCGAGATCCGCGACCTCAGGAGATACCTGCTGCTCGTGGAGGCGGAGCTGCACGCTATCGGAAAGATAGCCGGACACAGCAACGCGATGAGTATCGCCGATCAGATAAACCGCGATATCAGGGAGGGTACGTTTCCTAAAAAATCAGAGGCTACTTTAAGAGAGGAATCACTATATAAGCCGGGAACCCCGGAGGACGGCGGGCAGCACGCGAGTCTCTATCCGTGGGTCGTTGGTCTGGACCACTATCCGTGGGACAACTTTGGCTTCTGGTATCGCAGAGTAGGCTCGGACAGATGGGTACTGGAGCCGTTCGTTCACGGAAGTCACGTCGCTCCGCAGGAGCTGAAATCCCTGTACACCTTGGCGCTTGAGGGATGGATCATCGACCTGCGACAGTGTCCGCCGGGGGCGCGCGGTCACTTTCCGGTGCTGCAGGAGGAAGTCAATCACTTTGAGCTGAGCAAGCTGCCCGACTGGCAGCAGAGACTATACAAGTGGCACGCCGACGCGGACAAGTACATAGTCAGGAACAGGGAGTGGTGCGAGCTTGACGAAGAGGCAGCGTAGAAAGAACTACCACGTCGGCGGGTTCCAGGACCCTCTGTTCGCGCCGGAGTCCGGCTGGGCACCACCAGCCGAGCTTCCGGATCTAAGACGCTGCAGGTACGTGGCGCTGGACCGCGAGACCAAGGACGACGGTCTCAGCGGTGGCAGAGGACCTGGATGGGCGTATCACGCAGGCTACGTCACCGGCGTTAGCGTGGCGTGGCGCGAGAGCGACAGGGTACAGTCGCTCTACCTGCCCATATCGCATCCCGACACCGCCTGCTTCGACAAGGAGCAGGTCGCGCAGTGGGAGCGGGACCACGCCAAGGCTGGTGTCAGGTTCGTGATGCAGAACGCGCCCTACGACGTGGGCTGGGGCGACGCGGACATGGGCGTGCCAGCCCCGCCCAACGTGGACGACACGACGTGCATGGCCTACATGATAGACGAGAACAGGTACGAGTTCGGGCTGGACGCGCTCTGCGCGTGGCGCGGCGTACCGGGCAAGCGTCTCAGAGTTCTGCACGACGCGGCAGCGGCATACGGCGTCGATCCCGGAAAGGAGATGTGGCGGCTTCCGGCTAGGTTCGTGGGCGACTACGCGGAGGGCGACGCGGAGGCCACTTTATTATTAGCCGAGAACCTGCGGCCCGAACTGGAGAGACAGGACCTCCTGACTGCGTATCAGCTGGAGATGGACTTGCTGCCCGTGGTGCACGCGATGCGCAAGCGGGGCATACGGGTGGACCTAGACAAGGCCGAGCAGGTCAAGGCGAGGCTGCTGGAGATCTCCGACAACACGTTCAGCGAGATGAGCGACAAGCTGGGGCACACCGTGGACATCGACGACGTTCGCAGCAACGAGTGGCTGGAGCGCACGTTCACCGCTCTCAAGATAAAGTTCCCGCGCGGCACCAAGAAGACGGAGGACAGGGGCAGCTTCGAGTCCAAGTGGATGAAGAACGATCCGCACTGGCTGCCGAGGGCCATCGTCAGGGCGAAGGGCACGCGCGAGGCCGCCGACAAGTTCGTGCAGGGCTACGTGATGGACTTCGCCCATCTGGGCAGGCTGCACGCCTCCATCAACCAGTTCAAGAGCGAGGACGGCGGAACCCGCACCTACAGATTCAGTTACTCGGACCCCCCGCTTCAGCAGATGCCAAAGAGGGACGAGGAGATAGCGGCGCTCATCCGCGGCTTATTTCTTCCCGAGGAGGGCGAGGTGTGGGAGGCCTGCGACTACAGTCAGCAGGAGTACCGGCTGATAGTCCACTTCGCAGAGAAGAGGAAGCTGCGCAAGGCGCGCGAGGCCGCCGAGAGATATCGCCGCGATCCGCACACGGACTTTCACTCGATGGTGGCGGACATGACCGGGCTGGCGCGGAAGCCAGCGAAGGACACAAACTTCGCCAAGGCGTACGGAGCCGGCATTCCCAAGTTTGCCGCGATGACCAACAAGTCACTCGAGGAGGCCGAGGAGATAATGAAGCAGTACGATCGCGAGCTGCCGTTCGTGAAGGAGCTCTACGATCTGTGCCAGAGCAAGGCGCAGCGAACAGGTTTCATTCGACTGCTGGACGGCGCACGCATTCACTTTGACATGTGGGAGCCAGCGTGGTTGTCGAGCGAGGAGAAGGCGAGGGGATGGGGGAGCGGGGGCAGGATAAAGATGGGGTTCTGCAAGCTGGAGGAGGCGGAGGAGCGCAAGAGTGATCCGGAGCATCCTTGGCACGGCAAGCGTCTGCGAAGGGCGGAGTGTCGCAAGGCGATGAACGGACTCATTCAGGGGAGCGCGGCGCGGCAGACCAAGATGGCGATGCGCGCGTGCTGGCAGGCCGGATATCTGCCGCTCATTCAGATCCACGACGAGCTCGGCTTCTCGCAGAGCAACGCCAAGGACGGAGAGCGCATCGCCGAGATCATGCGCGACGTGGTGCCTCTCAGCGTTCCGATGGCAGTGGACGCGGAGTACGGCGCGACGTGGGGCCACGCTGCAAAGACCAAGACGTACGACGCCACGTTCGACGCGGCGATGACATATATAGTGTGAGCTGCCGTGGCAGGCACCGCCCTACCGCTAGGGGGGCAATATTCTCTTATTCCCTAAGGAATACTCAGTAGAAAAGCCTTGCACCCTCCTACCGTTAGGGTATCATTTGGGCGTTGGTTTTTACCGACTGCGGGTCGACCGCCCAAAGCATAGCCCCCCAAGCCAAAAGTAGGCGGGGCACGGCACCGGGAAAAAAGGCAAAACCGCTAAACAAAAACCCGCGCACCTTGGCTGGCCACCGTGCCACTTAAAAGGTAAGCGCCAAAAACAGGTACAGCCTCCGCTCATCGGTCATCGGCGCAGGTTTGCGAGAAACGGTGACAGGTGCGTAGCGGCCAAAGGTTTTTATCCACCGACCGGTACGGGTTGGGGCAAGTCTGCACTTCAGCAAAATTGCAATTTGCAAACGGCAGCACACGATAACCAAACGCGCGCGACGCACTGATAAACCTCGCGCGGCAGACACATTTATTCACCAGAGCGCCACATCCGCAGTAGCGAGATGAGCGCTGCGACGCCACATCCGCAGTAGCGAGATGAGCGGACTGCACCTAAACTCCCGGACTGTCTCACACTCGACGGGCAACGGAACTAGCATCCCGGTTTTCACAGCAGTAGCTACTTGGCCGAATGCAGAAGTTCCACCGCAGCGAGCACGGCAGTCAGGCGGGCGATAAGTTTTTCAGAGAGTAACAAAGTCACAGCGAGCGGTCGCGACAGTGGCCGCTCGCGTTAGGCAATTTTGCCCATCAAATATTTAGGAGATCAACAATGACAAAGCGTCAAGAGAAAAAGCAGATTCGCATGGAAGAGGAAAAAGCAGTTGCAATGTACCTTGCCGGAAAAACACTGAAGCAGATCAAGAAAACTACGAGCGTCGACGGCTACATCGTGCGCGGTCTCGTTTGTGCCTACACGCTGAGCCGCATCTAAAAACTTTCACCGCATCCGAGTCACAATATATAAACAGTCGGAGAGCTAACATGAACGCAGCACCATTCTTTCAAACGTACGACGCGGCATACAAGTGGGCTATGATGAACGGGAAGGACAACTGCCTGCCGTGCCACAAGTGGATGATCGTGGTCGACGAGGCGCACGATCGCAAGGAGTTCAGGGTCGCGGTGCTGTACCGGGCCTCGGGCAAGTTCGTCGGATACGCGGAGTAATGACAATGACAACATGGTACGTCGTCAAGCGAGTCAGCGGTTACGTGCTGCTGGAGGGCTCCGGAACTGCCGGTGGCCGGTGGATGGTCAAGCGGCGCGGCACGCACGAGTTCTTCAATAGTCGCGCCGAGGCGGAGGAGTTTCTTTGGGTGATGGTTGACTTCGACAACTAGGACTACCAGTAGGCAGTCGCTCGCGGCTGCTGCAGATACCCGACGGGGCGTTTTGCCCCATACACATAACCGATCATTAGAGGATACTACTAACATGTCAAACAACGAAGCACAGGTAAACGACCTGCGGAACGCACTGCCGATCCTGAAGGAGAAAAGCCAGCTTGGTCTCATCTACTTCGACAGCCACGACAAGGCGACCAGCCTGCTCCGCTGGCACGACCGCGGCATGGACTGGACCCCCAAGCAAGTTCTGCTCGTGGGCCGTCTGCTGCAGCGTGCGCGGCGCAAGCACAAGAAAATCGATCTCACCTTTACCAGCAGCACACCACCGGCGACTCCGGTCGACATCGACGCAATAGTGCGCACGGTCATCGAGAAGGTCGGCGACCAGCGCGTGAGCGTTGACAGCGTCATCAGCGGAATCATGCCGCGCGTTCTCGAGGCAGTCGAGAAGCGGGCACCGCGGAAGGTCGAGGTCACCGTGACCAAGGCCGACGGCAAGAAGTTCACCATCAAGGGGCCGATGCACCGCTGCTTCGACATGCTACTTCGCGCAGCCAACGCGCGTCTGGCCAACGGTCTCGCTCCCGGCATCTTCCTGCAGGGCGAGGCGTCCTCGGGCAAGTCGAGCGCGGGGGCTCAGCTGGCACTGGCGCTCGGACTGAAGCACTACTTCAACGGAGCTATCACGTTTCCGCACGAGATGCTCGGCTTCATCGACGGGGCTGGCAAGTATCACCGCACTCCGTTCCGCGACGCGTACGAGTTTGGCGGCGTCTACGTATTTGACGAGGTAGACCGGTCGGACCCGAACGCTCTGCTGGCGGTCAACCCGCATCTGGCGAACGACGTAGCTACGTTCCCCGACAAGCAGATCAAGCGGCACCCCAACTGCATCATCATCTGTGCAGCAAATACTTGGGGTCTCGGCGCGGATGCCAACTACAGCGGCGCGACCAAGCTGGACGCGGCGTTCCTCTCGCGGTTCCCGGTTCGCATCAACTGGGACATCGACCCGGATCTAGAGTCGGCCATCGTCACTCACCCCGAGTGGCTGGCCCGCGTTCGCAAAGCTCGCGAGCGTGCCCGCCTCGCGGGTCTCAAGGTTCTCATCGACGTGCGCGTCGGCCTCGCGGGCGTCGCGCTCATCGAGCAAGGCTTCAGCGTGGACGAGGTAGCTCAGATGACCTACCTCGCCAACCTGAAGCCCGACCAACGCAGACAAGTGGAAGGCTAACATGCGCAAAGCACAAGTTGGAAGAAACTACTACTGCTTCATGGAGGCCAGCGAGATCGTGCCGCTGGCAAACGAGAACAGGCACTGGATGGACCATCAGCAGGACATCCAGCGCCGCAACGGCACCCGCCCTCACTCGCAGTTCTGCGAGATGGCCTCGACCGGCGACTACAGTCTGGTCGAGGAGTCGGAGAAGTTCCTCCGTCAGATCGAGGATCAGGTGCCGGTTAGCCGTGGCTGGCGGAACGTCGACGACGTGGTCGGCGCGATTCCCAACATCCCGGCATTCTTGGCAGGACACCCTCAGTGCATGCGACGGCGCGAACGCACCATGAAAGACAACGCTCCGCTGGCCATCTTCATGGATCTGGCTAGCAGCATGGGCATCGACCAGAAGAAGATCCTGAAGCGCGGCATCGTGCTTCTGGCTCTCGTGCGTCAGCTGGTCGAGCATCGGCCAGTTGAGCTGTGGGTCGGCACCAGCATGGGCGACGGCGGCATGACCAGCACGGCGGCTTGGCGCATCGACACCACGCCGCTCGATCTGGCTCGGGCAGCCTTCCACATCTGCGACGTAAGTATGTCGAGGCTCTTCGGATACGCCACGTGCGAGATGCTGGTCAACAAGCACATCGGCGGCTTCGGCCACCGCGACATCAAGCAGGTCAAGGAGGTGGCCGGATGGCACGAGGTTCTGCACGTGCCTGCCATCCACTACACCGACCCAATGGTAGAGGACCCTGTGGGATGGCTGAAGCGCACGCTCGCGCAGTACGTACAGCCGCACCACGAGAACGCATAGCAACACGCCCCCGGCCACGTGCCGGGGGTGACATTATATAACATGCAGCAACAGGAGAGCGAGATGTACGTCGTCTATGACATCAGCAGCACCATGCAGGTCGGTCCACTGCCGCGCAGCGGCAAGCCGCACACTCTGTACGCGAAGATCTACAAGACAGCCCACATGGCGGCGCGTGCCTGCAGGCGGTTCAATGACGGACGGGCGTGCGCAGCGGTGCACGACTGCGGCGAGTACGGATGGTGCACCGCGGAGCACTACCGGACACGTGTCGTTCGCACGGTGGAGCGCGTCAACATGATGTCGGGCAAGCGATACCTGGAGCCGTCCAACACTCCGGGCTTCATGTCGCCGTCGTCCGAAGCCTACTGGTCGATGTGAGGAGGCCGCGATGGGTGATAAGTTTGGAATCTGGTGCGAGGTGTGGGGAGGCGTGACCGGCTCGCGGAAGAGCTGGCTCACGCGTCTCGGCACGCGCATGGAGTTCGACAGCCACGACGCGGCGGCGGACGAGGCCGCGCAGCTGACAAATAACGTGATGTCAAACCCGTACCGCAAGGCCAGCTTTCGGTACACTGCCAGAAGGATTACAGAGATGAGTATCAAGAAGGAGCACGACCTTTACGTAGTCGCCAAGCAACACGGCTGGGAGGTGGTGATGGTGCATCACACGCCAGCGGCGCAGGGCACCGCGCCCGGAGCCGTCGTGCTGTGCAAGGTGAACGGGGGCGAGTGGGCCACGTATCAGTTCAACAGCGAGGACGGCGGCTTCTACCACGGACACTATCACCGCGAGGTGCAGCACGGCATTGAGGAGTGGTTCGAGCGAGCCACTCGGGCAGGAATGGCAAAGAGGAGAACCATGTGATGGACCAAGCAAAGTCACTAACGCTCACTGAGCGCGAGCGCAGGGTTCTCAAGCTGCTTTTCTCCGTGGACATGGACGCACTTGGTTTGCCGCGCGCAGACCAAGGTGCGGTGAGCACCATGAGAAAGAAGCTCAACAACTTAATCTCGACATGGGATGGAGAAAAGTGATGGAGATGTACTTCAGGAGCGAGCAACCGCCGCTGTGGCCGGACGTCACGGTTATTGGCGAGGAGGTCGTCATCGCCTGCGGCCCGGCCGAGTGCTCGGTTCAGTACGCGGACGGCAGCGGCCACACCGTGAGCGTGATCGCGATGATGAGGTGGGTCCGATGAAAAATCCGAGAACACTGTGGCGTCTCGTGATATATCGCTCCTCGACGTACGAGGAGGTAAGGTACATCGAGACCTCCTCCTCACTTGAGGAGGCAGTTAAGACTGCCAAGGACTTGGCTGGCGCTGACGGATACAGCCTGACCGAATACTGTCAGGTAGAGAGGAGCGCGTGATGGCAACGTCCAGCACGATCATCGGCCTGCACTGCGGCGACAAGGTGCGGCTGCGATACGACGAGAAGCACGAGGGCACGGTACTGGCTCTCGTGATGGACAAGGTGCGCGTGCAGTGGCACGGTACCACGTGGATCAGCGACGAGGAGCCAGCTGACCTCAAGCTGCTGAGCAGAAGAGGCTGGGGCAATCATCCACCGAGAGCATTCTAGGGAGACTACCATGACCACCACCAAGACAGACGGCACCAAGGTACGCGAGCTGATGTATCTCGAGCAGAGCGCGCACGGCAGCGCACTGGAGCTCGTCGACCAGTTCATCAGCACCTACGAGTACTCGCTGCGCGACCTGCGGCAGCATCGCGAGCGCATGGTCGAGGCTATCGAGAACTCCAAGAAGAGCGCCAAGGATCGCCTTGGCCACGACGCCAGTCCGGTCGAGGTTCTCGGCTGGACGATAGGTGCGCTGCGCAACGCTCCGAGTAATCTTCGCGTCGACATGGCGTGCGGCGTCAGCGCGGCGTTGTCCACTGCCGCCAACATGCGCGCTCGGCTGGAGAGGGAGGGAGCGCTGTGAAAAAGAAAGAGCTCAAGAGATTGAAGTGGGTTATAAAACATGGTCAGATGTGGATGTGTCTCAATGGCACAAAATTAGAGGTACTGTTCAGCAGCGTGCCAGACGACGACGAAGATCTTAGTGTTGTAGCGCCTCCCTACTTTGAGATGAAACTGGAAGATCTACTCGCTCATCCAGAAGACTGGGGCGGCGTCAGTGACTACGACATATCGATGGCTAAGGAGTTAGGTACGCTGCTGACGACTGCCTACAATCTGTGGAAGGAAAAGTGGGAGGTAAAAGACACATGAAGACCATGTCGAGAGCGGACGAGGAGGACGTGCTGTGCCAGCTGATGAAGCTGGCGTGGCGCGTTCTGCAGGACAAGCCGCAGATGGAGCTGAGCCATCTGGCGGCCGAGGTGCTGCGGGCGACCGTCGGGGTCGGCGACTACGCTCTGCCGATGCCGCAGCCGCGAAGCGTCAAGGAGATGATGGGCAAGTCGGTACAACAAGGGAGACTGCTATGACTCAAGTGACACTCACGAGATGGGCCATTGATCCAAAGTCCCGCAGCCCGGTGTCGGTCGATCCCACGCGGGTAGACTGTACCGAGCACTTCTGCGACGCGCACCCTCCTCGCTGGGAGGGCGACGATCATCCAACGTGCGCCGCGACGCGCGTCATAATGCGAAACAAGCAGGAGTACTTAGTGCAGGGCACCCTGAGCGAGGTGGTCAACCTGCTAAACGCTGCTGCCAAGGCGTAGCCGGGGCACCGGGCAGCCCTGCCCCGGCAGGGGCAAAAACGTGCCCCTCAGCAGCCCTAGAAAGGCCTCCCGTGGGCCATTAGGGCAAGGGGGCTAGGGTAGTAGCCCCCCCCTTCGCTATAAGCTGCCCAGCGGCCCGCTGTGGGCCGCTGGGGACCGACCTTTTACGGGACTGCCAGCGGCAGCACCTTTTACCCCCGACCGGGGGCACCAAATCTAGGGAGGGAGTGCCATGCACCTCACGGACATGCAGGAGCTGCTGAACAAGCGCGAGCCGCTGACTCAGGAGCTAGTGCCGTATCAGTACAAGGGACCGTTCGGTCTCGGCGTGCACCATCCGCTCGTCATCGAGATATTCTTCGACCCGGAGCGCTCGGGACTTCTCAACGAGCGCTACCGCCACAAGGTCATGCAGCGCGACGCGGCTCTCGACAAGAAGGACTGGGAAACCTACGTGTTCGTTCACGAGCGTCCGTATCGCGTCATGGCGCTGAGCCGCGCGATCGGACTGGGAGCCTATGCTCACAGGAACCTGCACAAGCTGGTTCGGTCGGCGTGGACCGACAGCGAGAACATCCAGCAGAACAAGCTGGCGTGGCGATACATCTGGCGCAGTCTCGACGACCCGCGCAGGGTGATGGACGCCAACGAGCAGACGGTGTTCCAGTGGATGCCGGAGGAGATAACCGTGCATCGCGGCGTTCGTCACAGGACGTACTGGCCTCGCGGCATGAGCTGGACGCGCGACAAGGAGCGGGCGGTGTGGTTCGCGCATCGCCTCTCTACGCTGAAGCAGACGCCGACGGTGCTGACCGCCAAGGTCTTGAAGAGGGACGTGCTGGCGTACATCAACGCCAGAGGCGAGGAGGAGGTCGTGGTCATGCCGCGGTCGCTGCGCGAGGTAACTGCGGACGAGAGGAGGAGCACATGAGCATAGACTACCGCTGCGACAAGTGCGGAAAGGAGCAGACCGCGCCGCATCTGCATACAGTACCACCGGGATGGGAGCGCATCATGGGAAACGACTACTGCGACGAGTGCATGGCGGTCATCAACGAGGCACTCGCTCGTCTTGACAACAGGAGGAAGACATGAACTACCGCCTCATAGCAGTGATGGGATGCTTTTTCTGCGCAGTCGACACGATCAATTCGGCTTTATCCGTGACCAATCACGCTTACAGCGTGCTAGGATGGTTCAACAAGCCGTTTGGTCTCTTCTGTGCCTCGGTATGGCTAGTCAGCGCGGTGTACATCGCGCTCTACGGAACGGAGGTAAAGTCATGAGATTCCTTCTGCGAAGGCCCGAGGGCACCTGCACGTTCTACAAGATCACGTCGGGGCGCAAGTGGGTAGGGCGCGTCTGTCAGCACGAGGACGGCACGTGGCTGGGAGTAATAGGAAAGACCATGCTGCGAGGCTACCGCAGCCCGGAAGAGGCGTTCGACGCGGTGGTGGCCAGCCATCTAGGCTATCCCAGCGCGGACGCACTGCGGGCTCGCAACGCCCGCGTGCGACAGGAGATGCAGTTGGCTAACCAGCTCGGCAGCGTGCTGGCCGAGGACCTGATGCGCGGCGACCTCAGTCGAGTGGACAAGCTGGGTCTACCCGGCCTGACGCTGGCACTGCAGGGATTCACCAGATCACTCAAGAGAGGGAGACGACGATGACCGACAGGCGAGAAGCGGCAAAGCGCGAGGCACGTGTAGCCCGCGACTTCCCGTTCGAGGAGGCAGCAGCGGGGGCTCACGAGAGAGCTCTCGCCGGATGGTACGTGTACCAGAAGTGGACGTGCCAGCACTGCGGCGTTCGGCAGACGATGCCCGACGCCAACAAGTTCTACGAACGGGGTGTCTGCGAGGAGTGCAAGCAGACCACCGACATCAGGGCGCGTGGCTGCAACTACATGATGGCCACGTTTCCCATCGATCAGTTCATCGAAGACGATACAAAGCACTAGGAGGACAACATGATGAGCAAGATGGGCTGGAGTCTGCCCCCCGGCGTGACCAGCAGAATGATCGACGAGCAGGCTGGTGTCACCGACGAGCCGTGCGAGTGCTGCGGCAGGGCCGTCGACGAGTGCGTGTGCGAGGAGTGCCCGAACTGCCACGAGACAGGAAACCCGGAGTGCTACGAGGGCACGTGTACGGAGTTCCAGGAGTGCCCGAAGTGCTACGAGGGAACGTGCACCAACGCGGAGGGGATGAATTGCCTGAAGCCGAGGCTGCGCTACACGAAGGCGCAGCGTCTCGGTCAGGTGGAGCTGAGGCTGGCCGACGCACGGCAGAAGATAGTCGACGAGGAGCAGTACCGAGCGTGGCTTCAGGACAAGCCGGACGAGTGGAGGGACGAGTGATGTGCGCGCATCCCTACCATCCAGACTGTCCCGACTGTCAGCGGGGCATCAGCGAGGCAGAGTTCTGGTTCACAAAGAAGAAGGAGAAGAAGAATGCGAGTAAGAAGAAAGCCGCTAGGAGCCGTAGTCACTCTTCACACAAACGGAGGCGACCTCGCGCCGTTTCACATGGTGTTCTACGGATGGGACGTGTACGATAAGCTCATGACCGTCGGCGACGAGAGCGTCGGCGGCCACATAGTCAGGCGCGCGCTGAAGCGCAGAGGTCTCAACCCGGACGACTACGTCAGCTCGGTGTTCAGCGTCAGCGAGCTTACCGTCAGGCAGGACTGGAACGTCGGCCACAGGCCAATCAGGAGGGAGCGAACATGGCCCAAGTCAAGTGGAGAAAGCGCAAGCCAAAAGTCAGGACCAAGCTCTGGGTATGGGGACCGTTTCAGTTTCTCAAGCAGAGGAAGCACGCGTCCCCCTTCAACAAGACCAGACGCGGCGCCGAGCGTCGCGCCGAGCGAAGACTGAAGAACAGGCAGAGGGAGCTACTGCTATGCCAGATCTAGAGGAGTTTCTCGCAGGAGAGACGCTGACCTACCGCGACGAGAAGGGACGCCCACACTCCGTCACCTACCGAGTGGGCGTGGGCGTTTTCGTCGACGACGTCAAGGAGCCTGTCAAGGGCATCGACGAGATCTGCACCACCGACCTCGGTGCCCGCCGCATATATCACAGTATCACGAGGAGGGACGAGGAATGAAGAAGGACCCGGAGGACCTGTCGATCCCCGACTTCCTGCTGGTCAGGAACAGACCCAAGGGCACGGTCTCCGCGGACGGCAGCGCAACGCCGCCCGAGAGGATACCGGAGCCGCACGAGCCAATGCTGGCTACGCTGGAGCCCAAGCTGCAGGAGTATCTCCGCGACGCCAACAAGCGGGGGAAGTTTGAGTGGGTCTGGCTCGTGCCGATACCCCGCAGGCGGTCGCAGGGCGACGTGGACGAGACGGTGGCCCACTGGCGCAGCAAGCTGGAGCAAAGCCTCTCCCAGAGCGCCGCTAGGGCCGAGCAGGCCAAGGCAAAGCGCACCAAGGAGACCAAGGTCGCCGCCCCGTCCAGGATAGACGAGGCGGAGGTGATACGGTTCGGCGGCAAGAACCCGAAGAAGGAGGGTACCGCCGCGCACAAGCGATGGGAGATGCTCATCTCCTACGACGGGAAGACCGTCGGCGCGTATCACAAGGCGAAGGGAAACCCGACCACGCTGAAGAACGCGATCGTGTCGGGACACGTAACTCTCGAGACGGAGAGAGGAGGCAGCAGCACTAAGCAGAAGACCAGGAAAAAGGACTAAGCACCATCTAACTCCAAAACAGGAAACTACAGCAATGCAGGAAGACAAGAAGCCTATCGAGGAGCCCGCGAAAACCGAGGTAGTGACACCCGTCGTCGCACCGGCAGTCGGCTCGGCCAGCGCACACGACAAGCCGAAGGAGCCTCCCAAGAAGAAGGCCGCACCCAAGAAGAAGACCACCGACTACCAGAAGCCGGAGACGGTGGAGGCCGCGGTCAAGCTCTATAACGAGATGGTTCTCACCGCGATCGACGTCGGCATCAGCAAGATCGTCACCGTCGATAAGTTCGTGGACCTGAAGACTGGAGTGAGAGCGTGCGAGCGCCTTCACGAAGAGATCCAGAGAGCTCGCGATCCAAAGCAACCGAGGAAGGAAGACACCATGCCGAAGAAGACAGCGAAGAAGGCCACCACCAAGAAGAAGGCCGCGAAGAAGAGCTCAGGCTCGCGCGGCCCCATCGCCAAGCTGACCGACGACACGAAGGTAACGTGGGTCAGCGGCAAGGAAAATCCCTACCGCGAGGGCTCCGGCAAGTGGAAGCGCACGGAGGCGGTGCGAACCAGCACCAGCAGCGCGGCGACGGTGAAGACTCTGCGGAGCAAGAAGATCAAGACCGGCACGATTCGCACCCTCGCCAAGCAGGGCGTGGTCAAGCTCGCCGGTTAAGTGTCTTTACAGTATCTTTACAGTACCGGGGGCGGAGCTCTGCCCCCGGCTCTCACTCTAGGAGCCCGAGGAGGGGCTGAGAAGATGACGACACCAGCATACGGCAGCTTCACGATCGCCGACGAGCGCACGGGGGCTGAGTGGACTCTGTTCCCGTCGCGGGTGACGCGCGGGCGCATCTGCGTCAAGGTGACCGCGCCGACCATGGACGTGCTGAACCACTGCGTTCGGGCGCTCTCGAGGGAGTACCGGCTGGCCATGATAGGCCAGCCCATTCCGCGGCAGTTTCCCAGACGGACGGGCTGGATCTGCGTGATGCAGATGCAGTACTCCGACGTCGTGGACCTGAGGAGCATACAGCCATGAGGATCGACGACAGACACACCCTCGCCTTCGTGGTGGCCTACTGCCTGCTCTTGGCGGTCGTGCTCTTCGGAGCCGTGCAGGTGGGCAAGATATCCGCGTCCAGCAGAGTGGACGCCAGCGGCAACCCTCTCACGGAGGCATCGCGATGAACAAGCTCAGGCTCGCCCTGCTGGTGCTCGCCGCGATCGGCGCGGCAGCACTGGCCCTTCTCACGGAGCCTCCGAGAAAGCAGAGACCAGTCAGCGCGGTAACGAGCTGGCTGAAGACGGACGGCGGTAGCGCGTGCCGCATTCCGCCGATAGACATAACGCCCGACGAGACGATGCTGCGCAAGCTGTTCGCGTGGAAGGAGAGAGCAGCGTGAGAAGAACGCCCCCCGAGCCAGCGTAGCTCGGGGGCGTCTTTTTTAGACGCGCATTTCGTCCAGTGCTCGCATGAGACTGTCGACGCTGTCGTCCGGCCGCCAGAAGAGCCGCTGATTCTTCAGCATCCACGGATAGTTTTGGTCGGGAGGCTGGCCGAATCGCGTGTTCGAGTTGCGCGCCGACTGCGTGTTGGCGAACATGGCCACCGGGTATTCGGTGAGGGACAAAGTGAACACCGGCCCGTTGCACACGCCGAAGTTCATTTTCGCACCGGCGTACAGAGCGTATCTGTCGTGCAGATGGATAGGCTCGGCGTAGTAGTCGTCGATCACCTTCGCTCCTATCCTCTCGGCAAACCTCAGCCAGACCTCGCGGTTGCTGTTTCTCGACTTCGCGCCGGGATTGGTGCGCAGCGTCACCGTGAAGTCGCACGTGACCGGGGGCTTGGGGCTTCTCAGTCTCCTGAATCTTCTGCCGGACCTGTACCACGAACCGAGCTGACTGGCGATGGCGACCAGCGGCGTCTTTCTCTGCTGGCGAAACCACGGCAGGCCAGCCAGAGCCGAGCCCGGCTCGATGATCGAGCGCACGCGCTCGGCAACGTCCTCGCGAGTGAAGTTCTTCAGCTTCGGGCAGGAGTCGTCGATGCAGACGGAGGTCGCGCCGTCGGCCTGCACCATGACGAGCCACGAGAAGAACTCGAAGCTGGCCAAGTATCTCGACATGTCGTAGACCGCTATCATCGGAACCTGCTCCCCAGAATTCGTTAACGCGCGTTAACCGGAATTTTACATCGCCCCCGTTTGCTGGCACCATTACACCATGACATACGAGTCGCCAACAGTACCCATGCGGCACCAGACGGAGGCCCTGAAGCGGCTGCGCAGCCGCCCCAGCAAGCCGTCCAGTCAGGACGTGATGGCGTGGCTGATGGACAAGGGCACCGGCAAGACGAAAGTCATTCTCGACGAGTGGCAGGAGAGAGTGGGCTCCGGGAACCTCGACCTTCTGGTGGTGGTGGCCCCGAAGGGAGCCTACAGAAACTGGTTCGAGGACAAGAACGAGATACAGCGGGCGGAGATCAACGTCCATCTCGACCCGAAGCTCCGCGGTGCATTGCGCGTGGCAGCGTGGACGGCGGGAGCCGAGAGCCGCGACAGGCGGAGGATGCTGCTGGAGGCAACCGGTCCGCGCGCGTTCTTCGTCAACATCGAGGCCCTCCAGTCCAGCTCCAAGAAGAAGGGCAAGGGCAAGGCCGAGGAGTATCTGGAGAGTCTCCTGAAGACGGGCAAGGCCATGCTAGTGGTCGACGAGTCCACGAAAATGCGCGGCAACACCAACAGAAGTGAGACTCTCATGCGTCTGGGGCCGCTGGCCAAGGCGCGACGCATAATGTCCGGACTGATAACGCCGCGGTCGCCGCTGGACCTGTTCAGGCAGTTCATGTTTCTGGACTGGAGAATACTGGGAATCGAGTCGCCCATAGAGTTTCGCAATCGCTACGCCGTCGTCGAGCGACAATGCTTCCTGCCTAACTCGATGCTGCGAGCCAAGCTGCGGCCGAGATACAGAGGGAACCCGGAAGACGTAGACGTGATGAACAGACCGATGCTTCTCGAGGAGATCGAGAGACTGAAGATCTACGTCCAGATGGTGCCCATCGTCAAGAGCTACAGGAATCTCGACGAGCTGCACGCCAAGATAGCGCCCTACTCGTATCGGAAGACAAAGGACGAGTGTCTGGACCTGAAGCCGAAGGTCTTCATGACCAGAGACGTGGAGCTGACCGACGAGCAGCAGAACGTCTACGAGCAGATTCGAAGGACAGCCACCGCCGAGCTGGAGAACGGCTCGCACGTGGTGGCCAAGGCTGTAGTCTCGAAGATGCTCCGCCAGCAGCAGATACTCTGCGGCCACGTGGGCGACGAGGACGGCAGGGTACAGCGAATCAAGTCCAACAGAGTCAAGGAACTACTGGAGGTTCTGGATGATCACGAGGGCAAGGCAATCGTCTGGTCGACGTGGAGGCCGGAGATCGAGGACATCGTCGCGGCCATCAAAAAGGAGTACTCTGAAGAGTGCGTTGCTCAGTTTCACGGAGGGAATGCAGGGACTCGGGTCGATGAAGAGCGACGATTTCTGTCTGATCCGAACTGCCGGTTCATGGTATCTAGTCAGGCGACGGGGGGCTTCGGGAATACGTGGACGGTGGCGGATCTTGTCGTGTACTCATCCAACAATCACGATCTCGAACTCAGAGATCAGTCTGAGGACCGCGCCCACCGAAAGGGGCAAACGAAGAGGGTCACTTACGTTGACCTGATGGTGCGCGACAGCGTGGACGAGAAGATCATTCAGTGCCTGCGGCGCAAGATCGACCTAGCGGCGCAGATCAACGGGGACAACTACAGGGAGTGGCTCATATGAGGATCTACGAGGGCAGGGGCAGGGGCGGCCCGCTGGACGGCAAGGATCTCGCGCACGACAAGAGAATGTACAGAATTAACGTTCCGGTATTTCCAAAACCACTGGCGACGTGGCATCCGCCCGACGAGAAACTTCCACCGTCGCTGCCAGAGTTCAACGTGGAGCTCCACGCCTACGTGCATGTTCTCGGACAGTGGATATGGCAGCGCAAATGACGATGCAAAGTGAGACGCCGCCGAGCGACGAGGAGCTGATAGACAGAGTCTACGGCAAGTACACGAAAGCCAGCCGCGAGCGCTTGCAGGCCATGATCCACGCCTGCAGACTCGTGGACGAGAGGGGCATAGAGGGTGACGTCGTGGAGTGCGGAGTGTGGAGGGGCGGACACATAATACTGGCGCGTCTGGTGTCGCCGCAGCGACGGTGCTGGCTCTACGACACGTTCGACGGGATGCCCAAGCCAGATCCCATTCTCGACATCAAGGTGCACGACAAGGGCAGGCCAGCGATGGAGACGTGGGTCTCCAAAACCGCCGACGGCGGCAAGTGGGCCGCTGCCTCGGTAGAGGAGGTCATCAAGAACCTCAGCGACGAGGGAGTGTGGAGCAACCATCCCGACAAGTGCAGGATGATAGTCGGCAAGGTTGAGGAGACTCTTCTCAGCAGAATGCTCCCCGAAAAAATAGCACTGCTTCGCCTCGACACCGACTGGTATGCCTCCACCAAGATCGAGCTGAAGACGCTCTACCCCCGGCTGCAGACCGGGGGCGTGTTGATCGTGGACGACTTCGGGCACTGGCGCGGATGCCGCGACGCCTGCCTGTGGTACTTCAAGAAGATGGGTGTCGAGTTCGAGACGAAGCTGACGTGGATAGACTACACCGCAGTAATGTTCGTCAAAGGGAGTTAACATGCAGTACAAGGGAAGCAGCTGGACTGACCAGAAGGTAGCGATCGCGCTTCAGATGGCCGAGGAGGGGGCCAGTGCCGCGCAGATAGCCGACGCCATAGGCGACGTCAGCAGAAACGCGGTCATAGGAAAGCTGAACAGAATAGGAAAATCACTCAGCAGCATCAACGGTCTCAGACGAGCAGGAACACCGCGCAAGAGAGCCATCGCGGTGAGGAGACCACCGTCCCGACCTAGATCAAAGTTCATCCCCGCATTCGAGCCAATTCCCGTCGAGCCAACTCCCGAGCTGACTGCGCTGGAGGTGGAGCGCGGCGACGGCGTGCACATCGTCGACCTAGAGAACCACCACTGCCGGTGGCCGCACGGCAATGATGGAGAGACTTGGTACTGCGGCAGACAGCGCGACGGGGACTCGTCGTACTGCGAGGGACACCGATACTACGCTTGCAAGAACTCAGAGAACCGGGGGACAGAGAGGTAACGTGAATAACGTGCGGACATTTACTGAGGCAGACGACGCACAGATAATGCGGTGCGCTCGGGGCGAGATAAGCATGAACAGGCTGGAGATCACTCTCTGCTCCTCGAGACCAACTCTGGAGAAGAGAGCGTCGCAGCTGGGAGTGGAGCTGGGGCACAGGCGATACAGAAAGACAGTCGTGCAGAACGGCAAGCTGGTGCGGGCGGGATGGGGCGACTCGTACGAGTGCACCGTGCGCGACGACAAGTTGCTGGCGGCACTTTATCTTCATCATCCGGAGAGGAACTATGACGACAAACGCGGAGCTGAGAGACACGCACTACTCGGAGCACGACGTGACGATGATGGCTCTGAGAAACATAGAGCAGAGCCTGAGTACCCTGAAGAAAGCTCTCTATGATCAGGCCATGACTTTCTGCGGCCACCCTACACTCACTCTGAGAGTGCTGCCGGGCGACGTCTTCGTGATAAAGGCGACGCACGTAATCACCCCACAGGAGGCAGACTTCCTGAAGGAGAAGGCTGAGTCGATACTGCCTCCAGGTGTTCGGGTCATGGTCATCGACAGTCAGGTTGACATAAGTCTGGTGAGGAGAGAGACATGAAGAGGATCTACGTAATCTGGGGAGGAGTACTCGGGTGGGACGGCGTCCTGACGAGCGCTGGCCTCTCTGGTCTCGAGAACAAGCTGAGACCATACGGCCCGGTCAAGAGCTATCTGCAGCAGTCGTCGTACAGGTGCGCCGACGACATCAGCAGGGAGTGCGGCAAGGGCGACTTGGCGATTCTGGCGGCCTACTCCGGGGGCAGCGTCATGGCGACGCGCATCTGCAACAGTCCGCTGTTCGACAGGTCCAAGATCATCGACCTGCTCGTCAACATCGACGGCTCGCCCCCCGGCAACATGCAGCGCGTCGGCGACAACGTTCGGGCAGTCATCAACATCTACGACCCGAACGCGTGGGTATTCGGTGGAGGGATCGTGGCGAGGTGGCGACGCAAGGGCGGGGGCGTGGCCACCGCGCCCGACGACACCAAGATCACGAACTACGCCATCGACATTCCGCATCTGGCGTTCCAGTCGAACGAGTACGTCCACAAGATCATAGTCGACGCGGTGCGCAGGCTATGAGACCAGCGATGAGGGTGACGATGAGGGATCCACCGAAGATACTGATGAGGGAGCCGCCGAACATCGACAAGATCAACGCGGTGTTCGACGTCAGGGGCAAGGGCGTTCTCTTCGCCTACGGCGACGCCATCTACAACCCGATGTGCGTTCCCGTCCAGACGTACATCGCCGCGCACGAGAAGATACATCTCAGGCAGCAGAGCGAGATCGGACCTGAGGCTTGGTGGGACAGGTACCTGACCGAGATGGAGTTTCGCTACGAGCAGGAGCTCGCGGCGCACGCGATGGAGTGCGCGGTACGCGCCAAGCTGATGGGCGGGAACAGGGAGGCAAGGCGCAAGGTGCTGATACTCACCGCCCTGCGACTGGCCAACAACGACCTCTACAAGTGGAGCCCGAAGCTGTCGGCCTCTCGGGAGAAGAGCAAGCTGCGCGACTTCCTGGAGGCCGACGAGAAGAAGCGCCTGCTGGCACAGCGGAGAGGAGAGAAGTCATGAGATGTCAGTTCGTGGTTGGTCAGCGAGTAGTCTGCGTCCTGGACGGACCGTGGATGAGATATCCCACGCTGGAGCTCGACCACTGCGGTCCCAAGAAGAACGAGATCTGCGTGGTGGAGGAGATCTCCGACTTCGGCCAATACTACGTCAACGAGAATTTCCCCGCGATCGGCCTGAGACTGCGCGGACACGAGGGTCACTACATCTACACTCTCTTCCGGCCGCTGAGCGAGAGGCCGAAGGAGACCAGCATAGAGGTCTTCAAAACGCTGCTGCCGCCCACACCTGCCAAGGTGAGGGAGGACGCATGACACCCCGCGCTCAGCTGCTCGCGATGATCGCGTGCGGATGCGTCATCGCGGCATTCGTTCTCTACTACTTTCCTTGGGGGAGGTACTGATGACATACCACTGGACGTATGTGATGGCACTCGGCATGGTGATTACCTGTCTGTGCGTCACCTTCGGCTGGATAACGCCGCCAGACTTCAACAAGTTTGTCACCGTCGGATTGCTCTACGTAGCTGGCGTCGTGACTGCAATCTGGGGAAAATTAAATGAGATGGAGAGAACTAAATGATACTCACTTCGTTCATGATCGCCTCGCTCTACTACTGCTCCAACGCCCCCGGCGAGGGCGGAACGCTGACGGCTCAGGGTCGCAGGTGCGATCCGGGGGCGATGGCGGCGGCGCACAAGACGCTGCCGTTCGGTACGCTGCTGCACGTGTGTCTGTGGCGAAGATGCATCAGCGTTAGAGTCAACGACCGCGGTCCCTTCACCAGAGGGCGTGACCTAGACCTCACCGTCGGGGCCGCTAGGCAGCTTCGCATGGTCGGCGCTGGCGTTGCGCGCGTGCAGGCTTACACGCCGCTTCCTCAGCCGCGCCCCACGGAGCGCATCACGACCGAGCTGATGGCGAGGGAGTGGACACCGTGATCATAGTCTCACTCAGCGATCAGAGAGTCTACGGCGACGTGGTGGACCTAGTCAGCTCCAAGTATCCAAGCTCGCCCATAGCTGACACCGACACTCACAGAGGAGTCGTCAGGATGATTCAGGACGACCTCAATGAGACGCGGCTCGCCGACCGGATACTGGAGGCAACTCGTACGCGATGGCTGATGCGGTCCGGAGTTCATCTCAGAGCGGCGCGGCCCAACGTCGAGGGACAGGAGAGCGTGACGTGGCACCGAGAGAGCTTCTACGGGTGTCCCACTAACACGATGAACGTCTGGATGCCGGTGCTCAACTGCACCTCTGAGAACTCCGTCAAGTACGTCCCCGGATCAGAGACGATACCTAACGAGAGATTCATCCTGAGCGTTCAGAAGGACAAGGACGTAGAGAAGAACTCTGACGGCAGCAAGATCGGTCTTCTGTACGAGCCGCAGAGCATAGTCTCCGGCGTAGACTTCAGTCTGGCCAAGACGATGACGGTACCCTACGGGATGGTTGCCATCTTCTCCGGACAGCTGATTCACGGAGCCGCCGTGAACAAGACGGACGGCATAAGGTTCTCGGTAGACTTTCGATTTCTGCCGAAAGTGGGGTTCCGCGATGTGGAAAATTAAGATAGGAAGCATCGTTCGATACGCTGACGAAAACTTCGTTGTCCAAGTGGTCTACGACGACGGTCACATCGGAGTATATCTCCGAAACGGAGTCTACTCCGAGATCCACAAGAGCAGTCTTCAAACAAAAAAGCCCGAGGGCGACGCCACGTCGGCCCTCGGGCAGTTGGTAGACAGCAGAGTGTAACCCCTGCGGCCCACGGGAGGCTCGGCAAATGGAGTACTACTGGCACAACGAGTTCAACGGTCTGGAGAGAGACGGACCATTTCCCTCGGTGAAGAAGGCGATATGCGCGGCGTGCAGAACCTATACAAGAATACAGAACGGCGTCGCGCTGAGCATCTCAATCAGGAGAGGAATACGCAGACACACGATTCGCCGAGGCTCGATCCGCAAGGGCAAGTGGATCAACGGCGTTCCTCAGCTGACGCCGACTCAGGCGGAGGTAGGAGCCAACTACAGGCGAATGGTCTCGTCGAGAAAGAGATCGAGAGTCTAGACGAACTCCCAGTCCACCAGACCCATTCCGTCGATCCCTAGATATCTGGCCGCGCCCGGCGACAGATCGATGCCGGCTCGGTTCGTGTGTCTCCCCAGCTCGTCCACTCTCTGTCGCTCCGACCGCGGTCGCAGGCCGGTTGTCCAGTACGGATCGTGAGTGTACCAAGGTCCCACGTCCGAGACGAGGCAGCGAAGGGCCTTGCCGTTTCTCGGATTGACCACGCGCACCACCGGTCTGGGGCGAGCGAAGAAGTACGGAAGCGCGACGCTGTACTCCTGATCGGTTATGAGATGCCCGTCGTATGCGGACCGCTGCGGATCCGCCATGCCGCCGAACACGGTAGCGGTGACTCCCTTCATCATGACTGACTTCCTATTCCGAAGTCCACCCGCCAGACTCTCGTCGGCAGGTAGTTCCACTCCTCGGGGAAGTATCTGCGAATGAGCCACGGTCCCAGCAGCGGAAGAACGCACCCGGCAACCGACTCATACGCCTCCTTAAGCGTGAGCTCCCTGCCCCGCATGGCGGAGCTCAGCATGGGCTTAACGGCTCCGCAGACGACTATGCCAAGCCCTACGGCCTCCAGGGGGCCTAGTTGAAGCAGTCGGGCAGGGTTGGGGGCCGGGGGCGTTCTGGACCGCCACTGGACCCCCGCTGCCTGCTCAGGGGCCATCATGACTAGCACCGCTGCGCAGGCCAGACTAGACAAACGCACTGTCGGCCTCGATCATGGCCACCTTCAGCTCGGGAACCGTGACCGCCTCGCCGTTGTTCTTCACGAGGAAGTCGAGGTCCTTGATGCTGACCCACGCGCGCCCCTGCTGGCCCCATCCCTTTCCCCACGAGTTGACCATGCGAACCGCGCCGGTCGTTCCGTCCGTACACTTTTGATCTAGGTCCGCGCCGACGATGCGCCACTCGTGGCCACCCTGATTGTCGCCGGTCGGGCGAATGAAGCCGTTCTTCTCCTCCGGAGTAAACATGTCCTTGAACCAGTCGGTGCCGACCAGCACCGGACCCTTCGCCAGTATCCACGCCACGAGCGTGTCCGCGTCCGTGGCCCAGCGATACTCATCGATGTAGCCCTTGTCCTTGAGAGCCTTCATCAGCCCGAGCGTTGAGGTTCCGTCGTAGTCCTGCCCCGGCCACTCGTCCGCCTGCTGAGCCCAGTGATACAAGTCGGCCGGTGCGAAGTGAGGATGGTTGACCACCGGCCCTCCGGTCAGCCAGCCGAAGCCAGCGTAGCCGACGCACTGAGGAAGGTCGCCCTGATCGTAGACCGAGCCGCCCCACCACATTCTCTTTCGCACTCCGGCCGGGACGGCGGCCTTCGGCAGCGGGAACGAGGCGTTGCGCCTGTCGTGCTGTACGAGGCGACCCATGCCCGCAAGAGGACTGACCGTCATTGCTTTGACTCCCACGTTGTCGGATAACCCCACCAGCGATACCACGACTGTCCCTTGAACGCACTCAGCGCCGTTGCCCATATCGGCTCGCCGAGCTTGCCTGCCGCACCGCTGACCCAGATCGGCTGACGCCGCATGTCGTAAGTGTTCGGCAAAATGCGAATTCCCCTGTACTGTCCGTTCGGACTGCCGACGGCAATGCTGGACCCCTGATTGTTCTGAAACAGATTTCCTCCGATGAGGACTTTCTCAATGAGCTGCTGTGCAACGTCGCACTCTAAGTCGATGCCGCAGCCGGGAGCGGTGCCGCCGATGTCGGTGAACGCGTTGTTCGTCACCGTCAGCTGCGAGACGGACGTCACGGAGAGTCCCTGTCGGCGGTTGAAGATACTGCGCACCTTGTTGATCGTTATCCCTGCAGGAGCCTCGCCGAAATCAGCGGAGCCGGATGGTCTATTGTCGATCATGATGCCGTCGCCCCAAGCGTCGCGCGCCGTAAAGTTCTCCAAGGCGATGTTCTTGCAACCATAGGTGATGCGAATACAGTGACCGTGCTCGCCGCCCTGACCCTGATGGACATTGCGCTCGCCACGCACCATTCCTTCACCAGTGATCTTGACGTTGCTGGCCTCCTGCATCCAGATCATGTTCGTGTCTACGTACTTAGTGCCGATCGCCCAGAGCTCCGCACCTTTGTCCAGCTGCAGACACATATTGCTCTTCAGTCGAATGCCCCAGCGAAATTGATTGCAGCGCGTCGCCTTGATGCGAAAGACACCTGCGGGGACCCGCAGCGTCTCGTTCGGGGGCAACTTGTCGATGGCCTCCTGAATGAAGTCCGTGTTGTCTGGTCTGCCGGTCATTGCGCCGCGGTCCGTGATGAGTACTGTCATGCTATTTTTCTCTTATAACGTGGTCTAGTCTTCAGTCGTCGCCCGTGATACTTCTCCAGCTCCTCCGCAGCCTTATCCCAAAGCTCAGCCTCCGCGCACTTGGTCTCGTCGGGCAGCGTGCGAAGCTCCCTCGCTCGCTGCCTCCAGACGTCTGCCAGCTTCGGCACGTCAGTGCGAGAGTGCCGAGCCAAACCCGAAGGCGACGGCCACCACGACCATCAGGAACCAAATCAGTCCGTTCCTCTGCCGATACGGAGTTATGACCCTGATCCAGCACGAGACGCCGATGGTCACCATGAGCGTGAGTATCACGACCAGCTCCGTGCCGACGTCCCTGACCATCATCCATCCGTCGAAGTTTCTGTTGTCCATGTATCGCAGATACCACAGCAGCCAAGTTCTCAGAGTCAGGCTGCCGACGATGAACATCAGGGCGATCTCAGGCTTGTTGTTGAAGTACAGATGCCTGATTGCTCTCCACGTAGTCGGCCTGCCGACCAGATGCTCTCTGGCCGAGCGGTAGCATCTGCCTATGTGAAGAGCACCGTAGAGAAACATCCACGTGTACATGACAGCGAGGATGCCGTTGGCTACCTCTAGAAGTTGGTAGTTCATCGCTTGCAAGTCCTCCTGGTACGTTGTCTCTTGTTCTTCTTGTCCTGCTGTCGCCTGTCGGACGTCATTCTCTTTATCATCTCCGACAAGGCGTCGGTCGCCTCCTTCAGGTCCTCGGTTCTCTTCTGCAAGCGGTCCTGAGCTGCCTCAAGTTGAACCTTGTCGACAGGGACATCCCTGCTCATCTTCTCCAAAAAATGCTTGACAGACTCCAGCAAATTGATCATCGGCTCTTGCGCCTTCTTCGCTGTATCAGAGCCCCGAGCTGATTAATAGCTTTTACCAAGTCCTCTAAACTGGACGAGTGAGCGTTCGTTGACTCAACGAAGCTGATCGTTCTCTCGTTGCATTGCTTCTGTGCCTCCCTTCTCTCGCGCCTCTCGTCGAGAAAGAACAGGACGGCAAACATGGTGGCGAACGGACTGGCGACCTTACCCGCCTCCCACAGGTCGCGGATGAAGCCGCCGTCCTTGCCGGTCTGACCTAGATACGCGATACCGACGAAGCCAACTGCCACCGACAGATACTTCAGGAACGAGAAGATCCTGTCTACTAGGAAACGCGCCAGCGTCTCTGGCAGTAGGCTACTCACTTCTGCGACACCGGAGGCTGCGGCTCGACCATTCCACGAAGCCCGTCGCGCGCAGCGTTCATCGTCAGCTTGGCTAGTGCACACCCTGCGATGAGCTTCAGGGCCAAGTTCTGCGGCAGACCAAACTGAGTCCAGTCGAACAGAGCCCACACTGACATGACGCTCATCGCGACGTTCAGTATGTTGTGAATCGTGTTCGTGTTGACGATGCTCGGCATGTCCGAGACCTCTGGCTCCGCCTTCTTAGGCGCCGGTGTCTTCTTAGGCATTGTGTCCTCCAAAGAGTGAGAGTACCCCGAGCACGAGTGCAACGAAGAAGATGTAGAGCATTATCATTTGATTAATTCCTCGACCTTCTTCCATGTTCTGTCGCCCACCAGACCATCGGCGTACAGTCCGTGCTTCTTCTGAAACGCGCGAACGCGCTCCTTCGTTGCGTCGCTGTAGTACAGTATCTTCTCCACGTCACTCAGGTCGCCGTGGCGCTCCGAGATAGTCTTGAAGATACGAAGCAAGGCTGGCGAAGCCTTGAGAACGGCCCCGAGGCCACCGAGCTTGTCGATGGCCTCGAGAACGTCGCCGCTGTTGTTGGAGATGACAGCGAGCACGTCGCCGATAGTTGTCTTGGCGGTCATCTGACCCGAGTACCCTTCACCTTGATGATGCCCTTCGGCGTCGCCACGTTCCGAACATAGGTACCACCAACCGGCGACAACTGCCTAGGAACGAACCCGGCGCAGATGGCATTGCCGACAGTCGAGACAGCGACGCCAACACCGGGCGCACCGGCCAAAGCGCCGATGACCTCTGTCACACTCGACGCCAGCGGAAGAAATCCGCAAGCCTGCGCCGTGTAGGCTTGAACGTCCCGGACTAGCTGATCGACCTTCGCCGGGTCGATTCCGCCTCCGGTAGTGGCGCACGCTGTCAATCCGACAGCGAGCAAAGCAGTCAAGAGTAATCTCCTCATACTTTCTCTCCTCTGGTTAAAAACGTCTACGCATACTCCTCCAGCGCTCTCCAAGTATACGGTCCCACTTTTCCGTCCGCGACCAGCTTGTGCTTGGACTGAAAGTCCAGAACCTTCTCCTTCGTTCCGGCGCCAAAGTCTCCGTCCTGCCGCAGTCTGTACCCGGCCGCGACCAGCAGATACTGAAGACGCTTCACGTCCTCCCCCGTGCTGCCGACTCGCAGCAGGGGATAACTGGTAACGCTAGGCTTGGCGTTCGCCACGACCGGGGGTATGGACAGGTCCAGCTGCCACGGTCCGTCGTCGTCGTAGTGCGCCCTGTCGGGCTTCACCGAGACGTGGCAGTGGTGGTCGTGCGGGTTCGTGCCGGTGTACTTGCGCCACACCCAAGCTGGCTGAGCCTGACCCGAGCCGCTGGCGATCTTGCCGTTCGAGATGACGTACTTGATGCGGTCGTCGCGGCTGTCGATCAGCATGTGCGCGATCTTGTCGGAGACGACGCCGTGCTTCGGGTCGTTGGTGAAGTCGCGCGCGGTGACGACGCCGTTGCCCTCCGCGTCGTGAACCCACGGATTGTGGTCGGAGCTCCGCGAGGCATGGCTCTCGTCGCCAATGGAGCCGTCGCTCGATCTGTCGCGATTGGGCGACAGAGCATTTATCTGCCGCAGCAGAATGTCTAGACTCTTAGCAGTTCGCCACGTCATGGTGATCCTCCGTCTGCTGGCGAGTTATGAATGCCGACTGCGGCCTCGAGAGCCTTCACTCTCTGAACGAGCGCGACTATGGTCTTTCTCATGACTGCGTGCTCGCGGGCTATCTGCCTGTACCCTCCGAGCATGTCGGGACGGGGGTTCACCAAGTTGCGCCTCAGCTTCTTGATAACGTCTGGCAACTTGGGTCTCTCTGGAGGAGAGGTCATCTTCTATCCCTCTAGTTGATCGTTGGTCCGCGCATGTCGTTGTTCGCCGTGTAAGTGATGAAGCTGTTGCCGTCGACGGCCGCGCCAGCCGCGCCACCGTTCGTCTGCAGGAACGAGCCACCAGTGGAGTTCTGTCCCGCGAGACCGGGTCCGCCACCGTTGCCGCCGACCGGAGAGAACGGTGCAGTACCGCCAGCCTCAGTCGTGCCGTTGTTAGCCTTGTTTTGAAACGCGATGCCGCTCGTGTATGGGTTCCCCGCACTACCGGGCTGAGTTCCTGCTCCGCCGCCACCGGAGTTCGAGAACTTGTCGCCACCGACCGGACCATTCGACATGCCGCCGCCACCACCTCCGCCCCATATCTGTGAGTTGTTCTCGAGATTGATGTTCTGCCGCGTGTAGAGCGCCGTACCGCCCGGCTTGCCGCCCGACGAAGGAAAGCCGTCGCCGTCGCCGCCCTTGCCCTGAATGCGTCCGTTGATGAAGATATTCACCGTCACGCCGCCCGCGAAGGAGCCGACGACGAAGGCAGGGTCGCTCGTACTGCTTGACCCGATGGTCACGCCACCGTTGATGTAGCAGTTCACCGTGTCGCCCGACTGCGCCACCGCATAGATGCTGTCGTGCACCTCCTCTAGGTTGACGTTGTTACGGTTAACGTCAAAGATGATAGTGTGATTGGTTGGATCTACGCTGCCACCACTTCCTGATCCTCCTACGGAGGAGAACAACATCTCCTCGGCCTCTACCTGAAAAGTAGAACCTACTGGGTTAAGTCGCGTAATCTGTATGTCTATGGTCGCTCTATTTCCAATTGCGTCCTGAGGCCAGATCGCGCTGATGCCGGGACCGGACTTAGGGCCACTGTTGTTCTCCAGTCCGCTCAGGCTGCCACTCAGTCTATATCCGCCGCCAAGAACGGGGTGCTGATCGGCGTACTTCATCAGCTCAAAGTTGAACTTTCGCGGTGGCTGCACGTAGCGACTCAGGTACTTCTCTGCCAGTCTCTCGGCGACCGTTCGGCCGCCTCCGGCAATGCCGCGAGCGAAGATAGTCTTGATGGACTTCCCGCCCACCAGCGCCTCGGTAGCGTCGTCAGTCACGGTGGCGACCGACGCATAGTTACGGGTCTCGTCCACCTTCAGCGTTGGATTCAGCTGACCGAAGTAGACGCTAACCTCAGTTATTCGCTTGGCCTCCTGGTCGGCAACCTGAAAAGTCTTGTTGACTATGACGTCCGGTGTCCACTCCTCTGCGTCGGTCGACACCGACTTGAGAATCTGCAGACGCAGCTGCGCACTGACGTCGTCCCACCAGATGGCCGCGCCTATCTGCTGAATGATCTCCGACACTAGGTCGGCGACGGAGGTGGGCTCGGTTATCGTGAGACTGTACACGGTCCCCAGATATGCGGCGACCTCGGCAGCCCACGCGTCCTCGTCGATGAGATCACCGTCGATACCCGCATAGTTTATCAGCAAGTCTGATAGAATAAGATTAGGGGACTGCGGGTCATATCTCAGAACCAGCTGAAACCTGTCCTGCGCACTGTGCTCGCTGGCAACAGTCCCCAGCTCCGCTCTGGAGAAGCTGACGCCGTCGCCGCCCGTCTTCGTGTAGGACACAATCTCGTTACCGCCGATGCAGGCGTAGCCGTCGTTCGGGTACTCGTCGATGCTCCCCGACGGCGAGATGTTGACGCTGGTGTCCGTAGTATTGATGTCGGTCGCCAGAAACCCCGGCGACTGAACGGGAGCCTTGGCGAAGTCTCCGTCGGCGACCTTCAACGTGTCCTTGGCAGTGAACGTCACCTCGCCGCTGCTGTTGGGTCCGCTCATCGACTCGATCAAGTACGTTCTAGACTCGATGGAGCCCTCATCGTCGCCGTTGCTGTCTCTCCTGACAGTCAGGAGATAGAGAGGAGCAAACCTGATGTACGGATTCCTGGCCTTGAACCGTCCCCAGAACGTGCCGAACTCAAGCTGGAACGGCGTCCACGGTCGCTCCGAGTAGTACTTGTCGAACAGCGAGGTAGGAAGATCTCCGCTCGGCGCATCCTGCATCGTCACGGTGATGGAGCCGCGCTGACCTATGTTGTCGCCGAGAGAGACTATCGCGGACTGAAAGTCTATGCTCTTTATAAACGGGAATATCGGCCTGTCGCCGAGGACGGACGTGCGCGGCTCTATGTTGACGTCCTCGCCGAACCACAGTATCGGCGAGTCAGTCGGATCAAAGTTCTCTATGTCCTGACACGTGCCGAGACTATTGTAACACTTGATGTTCCCGGTCGAGAAGTCGTTGTCGAAGGCATTGCCGTCGTTGTTGATGTTGAAGCCGCCGCCGGTGCCGTCGTTGATCTCCCAGTCACCTGAAGTACGGGGAAGGTAGACCAGCGGTGAACTCCCGGTCGGATTCTCACCATTACCACCAAGATCAACCGGACGACCCTCGCTGGTCCTGAACAAGTTCCTGTTCGCTTCGTCGCTCAGGTCGATGTAGACGCCGTCCTCGAACCAGAACTGACCAAGCAGCAATGAGTCATTGACTGTTCCCTCAGTTCCGTTAGGCAGCGCACCGATCGACCAGTCGGCCAGCGTGTAGTCGATCGTGCTGTTGGTGTAAGTCGTGACGTTCAGGTCGTCGCCGCCGTCGACGTACAGGTGCCGTCGTCCCGTGTTGCTCAGGTCAAACGAGAACATCACGTGATAAAGATTGTCCTCTTCGAGAGCGGACGAGCGTATGTCGAGGATCGTCGTGCCGCCCGTGTTGGCGGCAGTTATGCGCAGCTGATTGCCGACGAGCCTAATGCGAAAACGTGTCGTTGTGCCACCGACCGTCGTCGTTCCGGCGAAGATCGTGATGTTGCCGCCGAGATCGCCCGACCTGAACCAGAAACTGCCCGTTCCCTTGTTGCTGTCGGCTGCTCCAGACAGTCCCGCGCCGCGCGTCCCGTACTCTGTGTTCAGACCCACCAGCTCGGGGTCGCCGCCGTCCGCGAAGTCAAGTTGCGCGTGACACGGCAGCTCGCCGTAGGTCAGCGAGCATCGCTGAGGAAGAAGACCAACGTAGTGAGCCAGAGTTATTGTCATCTACGCTCCCGGTGCAGCATATCCGCGAACATTGAGAGTGAAAGACCATCTGCGAGTGATGGGGTTCTGCACCGCAGCCACAGCGTCCGTGGTCCAGACATAACCTACGTCGTGCTGATAGTCGTCCGGTGCCCAAGCAATGAAGAACGGAAGATACTCCACGATCTGGTCTAAAAAGAAAGAGAGAGACACACTGCCACCGGCCTGAACGTCTCCGTCCTCCACGTTGGCAAACTCGTACTTGGACTCCTTAATCTCGTTACGAACCATGCGCCCGAGATAGTGTCCGGACTCACTGAACCCCTGAAGAGAGTCAACCTTCTTATTTCTGACGATGACGGGATTATCCGCGTCAGGCTTGACTCCTCTACTAAGTCGGAGAAGCCTGCCCGCGTGCATGATCGCCGCCGTCCGGGAATCCTGGCCAGCGTTGTTACCGCTGATCTTCACCCTTATGTGATCAAAGTCGTAGGTCGCCTGAAACTCCAGAATCAGCGGATCGTTATTAGGTATCTCCTGCTCCGCGAAGAGAGTCACGGGATCATTCGGGGAGTCCGACGGTATCCCATAAACAGTGATACTCATGCCCTCAAAGTCATGTACCGCGAACCCGACATAGTTAACTCCTACGTCGGTATCCAGGTCAAAGACGTCTATGAAGCAGTCGTCGCTTACATTGTTCGTCGCCCACCGAAGATACGTAAGCGAGTTGGACAAGTTGTCCACCGGAAGATCGTCTTCCGCAAACGTAACCTCAGGCGTCGCGCCCAGAGCCGCGAACCCAATGACAGGCAACTTCGCCAAATAGTCACTCTGGTCCTCGTCGTCGACCTCGCTGAAATCGATGTCTGGCTCCCTGAGTACGGTCATCGCGGCACCATCCTTATCCCTGTCCCGCCATCGCGCATCCACTTATCGAATGCGTCCACCATCGCGCGCACCGTGTCTCCCCTAAAGAACTCGTCAGGACGGATAGCCGGAATGTCCATGTATCTCCCACCATCACCCCCGGTCTTGCTGGCGGGAGTAACGTCTACGCGCTCGCCGGGGGCGAGCGCCATCGGTATGAGTCGGGTGTCTACGCCCATGCTGCCACCGGGCACCTTGAAGGATCCACCGGCTGCGGCCTTGCTGAACTTCTGCTGCTTGATGGTGATGATCTGCGCGAGGCCCTTGGCGGCGACGGCCGCTGCCATCGCGAAGCCGAGGAAGCCGCCCTGCGCGAGCGCCTTGGTAACGCCCTCCGCGGTGTTGATGACGGCCATGACGATGGCCAGTGCCTGACCCATCTTGAAGAACTGCTCGTTCTCCTTGCCGAGTGCCTGGAACAAGTCCTTCCAGCCGCCGATCATGTCGTCCGACATCTTGGACATCGACACACCAGCCGAGTCCATGGCTTTCATCGACGCGCGTGCCCAAGTGTCCCACGAGATTCCGCCCTCTATCCCGACGACCTGATTGATCCTGACCATCTGCTTCTCGAAGTTCTGCCAAGGCGTCAGGTTGTCCTGCGTGATGTTTGCCGCAGCCTGCTTCAGGAGCTCCGTGTTGAGTATCATCATCTGAGGATTCAGCGCCACGAGCGCAGCGTTGAAGCCGACTGCGTTGTCCTTTATCAGTTTCATCTTCTCGGCGGCAGCGATGAAGCCGGGGGCGAGCGTGTCGAAGTCGCCCTTCAGCTCTCTGGTCTTCAGCTGTATCTTGAGAATCTCGTCGCCGAACTTCTTCGCCTCCTTGGCAGCGTTCGGGTCGAAGTTCTTTCCGTTGAATGCGTCCTTGATCGCCTTCTCTACGTCGTGACTGCCGTTAGTCAAGTCACCAATGTTCTTCTCGAGAGCACCGATGTCGAAGCCCATCGCCTTCAGCGTGGCCTTCGCGCCCTCTGACGCGTCCTTCAGCCCCGGCAGTGCACTCTCGGACAACTTCTCGACCCACACGAAGAACTTGTCGAGATTCCCTGTCAGCAGAAGAACGGCACCGGCAACCAGAGCGATGCTGCCGAGAAGTATGATCATCCTCGCGCCGAGAATCACCGTGGCTGCCGCTGAGCTCAGGATGGAGATGCCGAGCTGAACGAACATCAGGCCGACTGCCGCGATGGACTTCAGGATCTGTCCGCCGAACACTACGGCCAGAGCTATTCCGAAGATCTTCAAGTTGTCGGTGACAAAAGTGATGGCGCGGACTATCACCTCGGCAGTGCCGGACACCAGCTTGCCGTCGACGACCCACTTGACC
>Ga0268266_10001133_pt1 | contig 33200 bp, 36 predicted proteins | sample KBSS13metaG_FD_190356 | JGI IMG/M metagenome (GOLD analysis project Ga0268266, IMG submission 190356) | Switchgrass rhizosphere microbial communities from Kellogg Biological Station, Michigan, USA - KBS S1-3 metaG (SPAdes) (version 2) | ecosystem: Host-associated > Plants > Roots > Rhizosphere... | reverse complement strand
GTACATCCATTGCCACCCTTTGAAGCCATGGCCGGCCATGCCCAGGAGCCAGCCGGAAAGAGGCGCACCGATGATATTGGCGGCGGGAATGCCCATGCAGAAGATGGCGAGGATGCGCGCGCGCGTGGCTGCCGGAAACCAGTAAGTGAAATAAAGCAGGATGCCTGGATAGAAACCGGCCTCCGCCACGCCGAGCAGAAAACGCAGGGCGGCGAACATCACCGGCCCCTGCACAAAGGCGAAGGCCATCGAGACGATCGCCCAGGTGATCATGATGCGCGACAGCCAGAGCCGCGCCCCAACCTTCTCCATGATCAGGTTGGAGGGCACCTCGAAGAGCAGATATCCAATGAAGAAGACGCCGGTGCCCCAGCCATAGACCTCCGGCGACAAGCCCAGGTCATGGTTCATGGTCAGGGCCGCGAAACCCACATTCACCCGGTTGAGGAAGGCGGCGATGTACATCGCCAGAATGAAAGGCACGAGCCGCCAGGCGGCCCGGCGCAAAATCGCGTCGGCGTCGATCGTGCTGGTATCCATTGTCCCCGCCTTTGAGCGGGAGAGTCTGTCAGGCAGGTGCGGATTACAAGTTCTCTGCCCGTGTTACGCTGCCACGAAGCATCTGGTGATTCTGGGCACCCCTATGAAAAAGCTGTTCGCCGCCGTCCTGACCTTGACCATCTTCGGCGCCGTGGCCGCCGAGGCCGCCCATCACCACCGCCACAAGGTCTGCGCGGTGCGGCACCATCACCGGGTCTGCCATTGGCGCTAAGGGGCCCAATCCCTGACTTAAGCTGTTGTAAAGGCAAGGGCTTTTCGGATCCTTGCCGGCGGCTGGTCTTTTCTCTATAGACCCGCTCCTCAACGGCTGCGGTCGGCCGGGGCCTCCCCAAGGAGGTTTGCGCATGGTGCGTGTCCCGGACGAGCCAAAACGAAATCGGGATCCCTCCCGCCTTCGCTCCGCGGCCAAAGGAAAGGGACCAAGATGGCTCTTTACGAGCATCTTCTGATCGCGCGCCAGGATATCAGCGCGCAACAGGTGGACGCGCTGGCGACCCACCTCAAGACCATCGTCGAAGGCGAAGGCGGCAAGATCGAGAAGCAGGAATATTGGGGCCTGCGCGGTCTGGCGTATCGCATCAAGAAAAACCGCAAGGGCCATTATGTGCTCTTGAACATCAACGCGCCCGCCGGCGCGGTGATCGAGCTGGAGCGTCAGCTCAAGATCAACGAAGACGTGCTGCGCTATCTCACCGTCAAGGTGGACCAGTTCGACACCTCCTCCAGCAAGAACCGCCGCGACGACCGCGCCGACAAGCCCGAGGGTGAGACCGCGACGACCGAGGAGACCGTGCAATGAGCTTTGGTGGCAATCGTGAAGGCGGCCGTGGCCGCGACGGCGACCGCGAGCGTGGCGAAGGCCGTGGCGGCCGCGACGACGGCGCCCGCCGTCCGTTCTTCCGCCGCAAGAAGACCTGCCCCTTCTCCGGCGATAACGCGCCCAAGATCGACTACAAGGACGTCAAGCTGCTGCAGCGCTTCATTTCCGAGCGCGGCAAGATCGTGCCGTCCCGCATCACCGCCGTCAGCAACAAGAAGCAGCGCATTCTGGCCAACGCCATCAAGCGCGCCCGCTTCATGGCGCTGCTGCCCTACGTCGTGAAGTAGGAGAAACAGCCATGCAAGTGATCCTGCTCGAGCGCGTCGAGAAGCTGGGCCAGATGGGCGATGAAGTCCGGGTCAAGGACGGCTTTGCCCGCAACTTCCTTCTGCCCAAGAAGAAGGCCCTGCGCGCCACCAAGGCGAACCGGGAATATTTCCAGGGCCAGAAGGCGCATCTGGAAGCCAACAATCTGCGGCTGAAGGGCGAGGCCGAGAAGGCCGGCCAGAAGCTGGACGGCCAGAAGTTCGTCCTGATCCGCCAGGCCGGCGATCGTGGCCAGCTTTATGGTTCGGTGAGCCCCCGCGATGTCGCCGACGCCATGGAGAAGTCCGGCTTCAAGGTGGACCGTCATCAGGTCCATATCAGCCAGGCGATCAAGTCCATCGGCCTTTTCACCATCCCGGTTGTGCTGCATCCGGAAGTGAAGGTGAACGTGATCGTCAACGTCGCCCGCAGCGAGGACGAGGCCGCGGCCCTGGCCCGCGGCGAAGACGTGCTGGCGGAGAAGACCGACGCCGAAGAGGCACGCGCCGCCGCCGAGGACATGTTCGAGGAAGGCGCCGGTCCCAAGCCGGAAGGCGAAGAAGCCGAGGCGTAATTCTCCCTCACATTCCAAAAAAGAAGGCCCGGCTCACGCCGGGCCTTTTTGTTTGTATCGTGCTTCAATTCGGCGCCGTGACGAGCGCTCTACGACCTTACGGGCCGCGCATCGGCCGCGTTCAGGCGTTTGCGGATCGTTTTGGCCGCGGCCACCATCGCAACCAGCGCCGGCTCCACTTCCTTCCAGCCGCGGGTCTTGAGGCCGCAGTCCGGATTGACCCAGAGCTGCTCTGGCGACAACAGATCCAGCGCCTTGTTCAGCAGGGCCTCCATTTCCCCTTGGGTCGGCACCCGCGGACTGTGGATGTCATAGACACCGGGCCCGATGTCGTTGGGATATTTGAAGCTGACAAAGGCGTCGAGCAGCTCCATAGCCGACCGTGAGGTTTCGATCGAGATCACGTCGGCATCCATCGCCGCCACCGCCGCGATGATGTCATTGAATTCCGAATAGCACATATGGGTGTGTATCTGGGTCTGGTCCTTCACGCCGCCGGCGGTCAGGCGGAACGCTTCCACCGCCCAGTCCAGATAGTCCCGCCATTCGCCTTTCCGGATCGGCAGGCCTTCGCGCAACGCCGCTTCGTCGATCTGGATGATCTTCACGCCCGCGGCTTCGAGGTCCATCACCTCATCGCGAATGGCGAGCGCGATTTGTCGGCAGGTCTGGGCGCGCGGCTGGTCGTCGCGCACAAAGCTCCATTGCAGGATGGTCACTGGCCCAGTCAGCATGCCCTTCACGGGCTTGTCCGTGTATTTCTGCGCCATCTCAGTCCAGCGCACGGTCATGGGATCAGGGCGCGACACATCGCCGAAGATGATCGGCGGCTTGACGCAGCGTGAGCCATAGGACTGGACCCAGGCCCGCTCGGTGAAGGCGAAACCCTTTAACTGCTCACCGAAATATTCCACCATGTCGTTGCGCTCATATTCGCCATGCACCGGCACATCGATGTCGATCGCGTCCTGCCAGCGCATGGCTTCGGCGGTCTTCTCCTCAAGCTGTTTTTCGTAACTGGCCTTGTCCACCGCGCCCTTCTTGAAGGCGGCGCGCAATTCGCGAATTTCCCTGGTCTGGGGCAACGAGCCGATGCTGGTGGTCGGCAAGAGCGGCAGCTTCAGCAAGGACTGCTGAAGCGCGATGCGGTCCTTGAACGGAGTCTTGCGCTCGGCCATGGCCGGTGTCGCCGCCGCCAGGCGCTGCTGCACGGCCGGGTCATGGATGCGCCGGGAAGTCACACGGGAGCCCACGGCCTTGGCATTGGCTTGGAAATAGCCGCCGTCCCGCCTGCCATTAGCACTATCAGCCAAAACCTTGATCTCGGTCAGCTTCTGGGTGGCGAAGGCCAGCCAGCTACGCAATTCCGGATCCATCTTCGCTTCCGTGTCCAGGTCCACCGGCGAATGCAGCAGCGAGCAACTGGGACCGATGAACAGCCTGTCGCCATGCATCGCCCTGGCCTGGTCGATCAGGCGCTCGCCATCGGTCAACCCGGTCTTCCAGATATTGCGGCCATTGATCAGGCCCAGCGACAGGATGCGTTCTTTCGGCAGCGCCCGGGCGACGGCCTCGAGCTGCTGCGGCGCGCGCACCAGATCCAGATGCACACCGGCGACCGGCAGCGCCACCAGGGTCTGGCTATTGTCGCCCACCGCGCCGAAATAAGTGGCGAGCAGGATCTTCGGCCCACCGGTCAGCTCGCTATAGGCGTCATTGAAAGCATCCCGCGCCGCATCGTCGAGATCGGACACCAGAACGGGCTCATCGATCTGCACCCATTCCGCGCCGGCTTCGCCCAGAGCGCCCAGCACCTGGCGGTAGATGGGAAGAAGCTTCGGCAACAGCGCCCAGCGGTCAGACCCGTCGCGCATCTTGGCCAGCTTCAGGAACGTCACCGGCCCGATCAGAACCGGGCGCGTGGTGATGCCCAGAAATTTCGCTTCCTTGAACTCATGGGCCGCCTTGTTGGTGGACAGCGTTAAGGCCGTATCGGCAGTCAGTTCAGGGACGATGTAATGATAGTTGGTGTCGAACCATTTGGTCATTTCCATCGCCGGCGCGTCCTGGCGCCCGCGCGCCATGGCGAAATAGAGGTCCGGGCCGACCTGCCCGTCCGTGTGGCCAAAGCGCGGCGGCACCGCGCCCAGCATGGCGATGGTGTCCAGCATCTGATCATAGAGAGAGAAATCATTGGAGGGGATGTGATCCATCCCCGCCTTCTGCTGCAGCACCCAGTGGCGGGCGCGCAAGCTAGCGGCGGTCTTGAGCAGGTCTTCGGCGGCGCTTGCGCCGGACCAGTAGCTTTCCAGCGCGGTCTTCAACTCGCGATGACTGCCGATACGGGGAAAGCCCAAATTGGTGGCAAGAATTTTGGTGACAGGAATAGTCATGGGAATGCACGCGCTCGCGGGGACGGGTTGGCAAGGCGCGGCACGCGATCCGCCCTTGGGATTCGCGCACGCGCATGTCACCGCTGACGAAAGCGTCAGATCATCCGTTGGCGTTGGGAACCCACCGTTCCTGCGGCCCAGCGTGACATCCGATAGCAGGTCTCCTGGCTCGCGGGTCTTCGTGCGGGGCTGTCTTCCCGGGATTACGTCTCCCAGTGACCGTGCATCGACCCAGCACTCGCCGCTGACAGTTGCGGGGGCAGCTCCGGCTTTTTCACCGGATTCCCTTTGAATCCCTTTCGGGAACTATCCGGACCAGCAAAGCCCAAGTCCGAGGGCCTGTCAAGGTAGATATAAAGACATTGTTATGTCTGCATGTGATTAGACCGCGCCGGACTGGACCGCGAATTCCCGGCGCGACAGGCCGCGTGGCGGGTCGCCGAAAAACACTTCCACGCTTTTCAGCTTGCCGCCGGCGAAGGTCATCAGCTCGGCGTTGCGGAAACGGGCCTCGGGATGGGTCGGGTTGGGGACGCGCATGGTGCAGTCGTAAGCGACAAAGACCTTGTCGCCGTCCTGCATCACCGTCACGAAGTCGAATTTCTGGTGCAGCGGCTCTTTAGGCCAGCACCGTTTGAAATAGGCCGCGCGATCGATGTGATCGTCGAAGGGGCTGGTGAAGGTGAAATCCGCGGCCAGATTTTCTTCCATGAAAGAGCGGTCGTGGCGCTCATAGGCGCGGTAATAGCCCTTGGCGAGTTCGCGCAAATCGGACATCGGCTTCAACCTTCCACCGACCTGCCCAGGGCATCCATCAGGAAATTGGTGCCGTGCTCGCGGCTGCCGGCATCGTCATAGCCGTCGAGATAGTCGCCATATTCGGTGAGGGTGAGTCTGGTGCCGCCATTTTCCGGTGTCAGCTCGATGGCGGCCTGCGACACCGAGATTTTCCGGTCGTCCAGATGCATCACATAGCTGTAGATGATCCGTCCTGACTCACTGTTGGATGGGGGAACGATATCCAGATAGATACAGTCGAACTTCGACACCATGCCGGTTTTCCAACGGCCCGCCGCATGTTCCTTGCCGCCTTCGCGGAAATCGAAACTGCGGCCCACCGGCGTCCAGTCCGATCCGCCGCCAAACCAGGCATCCTTCTTCTTCTGATCGGCAAAGGCCTGGAACACGCGCTCGGGCGACGCTTTCCAGCGGCGGGTGATGGTGAAGGTGGCATGGACGACGGAACGCGCGGTCATGGGGCTTTTCTTTCCTTGGTGTAGTGGAGGCGCACGACGCCGCCGGAGAAGGGTTTGGCCTCGGCCAGCGTTAGCCGGGTCAGATGTGCGGCGTGATAATAAGAAATGCCCGCGCCCAGCAGGACGGGATTCTGGTACAGCCAATATTCGTCGATAACATCCGCCGCCATGAAGGCCCGGGTCAGTCCGGGACTCCCGAAGATCAGCAGCGGCGCGCCCTCCTCTTGTTTTAGCGCCGCCATCTCTGCGGCATCGCGAAACAGCCGCACATTGTTCCAGTCGCTGCGTTCCAGGGTGCGCGAAAAGGTCAGCTTGGGAATCTTCTCGACCCAATGGGCATGCTTGCGCTGCTCCGGATCGGCATCGGTCTTGTCCAGCAGGGTCGGCCAATAGCCGCGCATCATGCCATAGGTGGTGCGGCCATAGACCGCCGCGCCCATTCCTTCGATCATGCGGTGGACGTCGGCGAAAATCGCATCGTTAAGGGTGATCCAGTTCATCTCGCCGTTCGGGCCGGCGCAGTAGCCATCCAGCGAGACATGCATCAGGGCGCGCAGAATTCTCATGCTTCTTCCTCGTCTAAAAATTGGCCCAGCCGGTCCAGGCTGCGCTCCCACATCTGGCGGCGCTCGCCGACCCATTTTTCCGCCTGGCTCAGCATTTTGGGCTCGATACGGCAGGTCCGGACCCGGCCTTCCTTGCGGCTGGTCACCAGGCCGGATTCTTCCAGCACTTTGAGATGCAGCATCACCGCCGGCAGCGACATGGGCAGGGGCCTCGCCAGCTCACTGACCGAAGCCGGTCCCTGAACCAGCCGCTCCACCATGGCGCGGCGGGCCGGATCGGCCAGAGCGGCGAAGGTTTTGTCCAGTTCATTATTCAGCATATGCTTAAGTATCGAACTGCCGGGTCAATTGTCAAGCGATCGCTTAAGTATTTTCCCAGCCCTTCCCCCAGCGCATCCCTGCTCCCATATCTGTTTGGTTTCGCGTTTGCGGTATAAACCCCCGCCCGCCTCAGGAGGACCTGATGTCCGTCCAAACCCAGCTCAAGCGCATCACGGTGCCGGAAATTCGCGGCCACAAGGGCGAGAAGCCGGTGGTCTGCCTCACCTGCTATCACGCGCACACCGCCAAGCTGCTCGACAATTATGTGGACCTGATGCTGGTGGGCGACAGCCTGGGCATGGTGATGCATGGCCTGGAAACCACCGTGGGCGTGACGTTGGACATGATGATCACCCACGCCAAGGCGGTGATGCGCGGCTCCAAGCGCGCGCTGGTCGTGGTGGATCTGCCCTTCGGTTCCTATGAGGAAAGCCCATCAGTTGCGTTCCGCAACGCCGCCCGCGTGCTGCAGGAAACCGGCGCCACCGCAGTGAAACTGGAAGGTGGAGCGCGCATGGCCGAAACCATCCAGTACCTCACCCAGCGCGGCATTCCGGTGATGGCCCATATCGGCCTGACCCCGCAGATGGTGCATGTGAAGGGCGGTTTTCGCACCGTCGGCCGCACCGAAGAGGAATGGCCCGCGCTTCTGGCCGACGCCAAGGCGATCTCCGACGCCGGCGCTTTTGCCGTGGTGCTGGAAGGCATGGCCGAGCCGCTGGCCGCCAGGATCACCGCCGAGATCCCCATCCCCACCATCGGCATCGGCGCCTCGCCCGCCTGCGACGGCCAGATCCTGGTGATGGAGGACATGCTGGGGTTGAACCCCAATCCGCCCAAATTCGTGCGCCAATATGCCCAGCTGGGCCCGGCCATCGAGGCGGCGGTCCGGGCCTATGCCGAAGATGTCCGGGAACGCCGCTTCCCGGGGGTGGAAAATGTCTACCCCATGAAAAAAGCCCAGTAACGGTCGCTTTTCAGGTCCAGAACTTACGGCCGCGCACATTGCGCCCGGGCTGTCAGCGGGCTAATTAACCCGGCGCCTCAAAGGCTTCGGCCCCCTGGCCGCGGGCCGGCGCCCGCGCCACCGCAAAGGAAACGAAGTGACCGATATTTTCCGCGAAGTCGAGGAAGACGTTCGCCGCGAAAAAATGGAGAAGCTCTGGAAGGCCTATGGCAATTACGCCATCGCGGCCCTGGTGCTTCTGTTTGCCGGCATCGCCGGCTGGCAGGTGTGGGAGCGCCATGACGCGCAGGAGCGCGCCAAGGTCTCCGACGCGTTTCTCGCCGCCCAGCGCATCACCAATCCCCAGACCGCCGCGTCCACTTTTGCCGACATCGCGCGCACCGCGCCAAAAGGCTATGCCGAGCTGGCGCGCCTGTCGGAAGCCGGCGCCATGTTCGCCTCCGGCCAGACCGGTCCCGCCGTCGACCTCTACAAGCAGATTGCCAAGGACGATAACGGCCCGGTCGGCGCGGTGGCGCGGCTCAGAGCCGCCTGGGCGACCGCAGACACCGCCACGCGCAAGGATCTTGCCGATCTGGTCAAGCCGCTGGACCAAGCAAACAGCCCCTGGCGCCAGAACGCGCAGGAAGTGCTGGCCTATGCCGACTATCGCGCCATGGATACCAAGGGCGCGCTGGCGAAGTACGCCATCCTGGCGGCTGATCCGGAATCGCCGGACAGCCTGAAGCGCAGAGCCCAGGCCATGGCCGATTTCCTCAAGGGTGGTGGAGCCGTCGCTTACGGCACGGTGCCCGCACCTCCGCCAGCACCCGCGCTCAATGCGGCTGCCGCTCCCGCTGCGCCGGCCCCCGCAGCGGCGGCAAAAACGCCCGCCGCGCCCAAGCCCGCGAAATAAGATGAAGAGCCGCGTCGCCCGCCTTTGCCTTGTGGTGGCAGCAGCTTCGCTGCTGCTGTCCGGCTGTTCGGTCTTTGACGAGGTCGGAAGCTGGTTCTCATCCAGCGGCAAGAAATCCAACCTGCGCGGCGTGCGCATTCCGGTGATGTCGCTGGACAGCGAGGTGAAGGTGGATGCCACGCTCGCCAAGGAGCCCGTGCTGCTGCCTGCGCCCTATCGCAATCCCGAATGGCCGCAACCGGGCGGTTATGCCTCCAATGCCATGTACCATCTGGTCGCGCCGGGACGGCTGCGCCAAGCCTGGAGCGAGGACGCGGGCAAGGGCTCCGATACCGCGTCCCATCTGATCTCCACGCCGGTGGTCGCCGGCGGGCTGATCTATGCTCTGGACGCCGAAGCCCATATCTGGGTGTTCCGCGCCGCCGACGGCCATCCCGTCTGGAACAGGCGGCTGGCGCCCAAGAACGGTTCCGACCTGCCCACCTTGTGGGGCCTGCTCGGCAAAGCCAATACCATAGACCCGCCGCAAGGTGCGGGCGGCGGTGTCGCCTATGACGATGGCAAAATCTTCGTGACCTCCGGCTTCGGCGTACTGCGCTGCATGGATGCGAAGACCGGCCGCGATCTCTGGCAAAAAGACCTCAAGATGCCGATCATCAATGCGCCGGTCGTCAATGGCGGACGCATCTTCGTGTCCACGCACGACAATCATCTCTATGCCATGGCCGAAAGTGATGGCCGCACCCTGTGGGAGCAACAGGGCATCGCCGAAGCGCAGGGCATGCTGGCCTCCACCAATGTGGCGGTGTCGGGCGAGACCGTGATCGTGCCCTATACTTCGGGCGAACTTTTCGCGCTCCGCGTCCAGAACGGCCAGGTGGGCTGGAGCGATGTGCTGTCGCGCACCGGCCATGTCACCGCGCTGTCGCAGCTCGACGACATTGCCGGGCGTCCCGTGATCGACCGCGGACAGGTCTATGCCATCAGCCAGTCGGGCCTGATGGCGGCCTTCAGCGTCAATACTGGCGAGCGGCTGTGGACGCGCGATATCGGCGGCATCAACGCGCCCTGGGCGGCGGGCGACTATGTCTATGTGCTGGACAATCTGAACCGCGTCATCTGCCTGACGCGCAAGGAAGGCCGGATACGCTGGATGCACCAGCTGCCGCAATATGAGAATCCAGACAAGAAGGCCGATCCCATCATCTGGGCTGGACCGGTTCTGGTGTCCGACAAGCTGATCGTCACTTCGTCCAACGGCTATGCCGAGGCGATCTCGCCTTACGACGGCAAGCTGACGGGACGGGTGGAAATCCCCGCCGCCACCACCATTGCACCCATCGTGGCCAATGGCACCATGTATCTCTACACCTCGGACGCCGAGCTTGTGGCTTTGCGGTAAGATGAGACATGCCGTTAAATTTGGCCATCGTTGGACGCCCCAATGTGGGCAAGTCGCGCCTCTTTAACCGGCTGGCCGGCCGCGCCGCCGCCATCGTCCATGACACGCCCGGCGTGACCCGTGACCGCCAGGCGGTGGAAGCGGTGTTCGACGGTCTCTCTCTGCGCCTGATCGATACGGCTGGATTTGAAGACGCCGCCACGGGCAGCGTCGCCCATCGCATGACCAAACAGACCTTGACCGCCATCGCCGAGGCCGAGGCGCTGCTGTTCGTGGTCGATGCCCGCGACGGGTTGACCGCGGGCGACCAGATCATCGCGGAGGCTTTGCGCAAATCCGGCAAGCCGGTGATCCTGGCGGCGAACAAGTGCGAGGGCCGCGTAGAGCCACCGGCTGAAGCCTGGGGCCTCGGCTTTGGTGAGCCGATCGCCATTTCGGCCGAACACAATATCGGCATGGCCGAGCTGGCCGATGCCCTGGCGCCGCTGGCGCCCAAGGCCCTGATCCCCGACGAGGAGGATGAGGAAGAAGACGAAGACTGGGATGGCGAAGACGCAGACGCCGACGACGAACTGGAGGGCGAGGCGCCTGTCGCACACTATCTCGACCGGCCGCTGCGCCTGGCGCTGGTGGGCCGCCCAAATGTCGGCAAGTCGTCGCTGTTCAACCAGCTTCTGGGCGAGGAACGGTCGTTGGTGGGGCCCGAAGCCGGCCTGACCCGCGACGCCATTACCGCGCCGTGGAAAGCGGGAGACCGAGACGTGCTGCTGCATGACACGGCGGGCCTGCGCAAAAAAGCGCGGGTGGCAGGCGAGGTCCTGGAGGAAATGTCGGTCGCTTCCACCCTGGAAGCCATCCGCTTCGCCGACTGCGTGATCGTGATGGTCGACGCCACCGCCCCCTTCGAAAAGCAGGACCTGGCGATCGCCGACCTGATCGCCCGCGAGGGCCGGGCCATCGTCTTTGCCATCAACAAATGGGACCTGTTGGAGAACAAGGCCGGCGCGATTTCCCGAATGCGGGAAAAGCTGGACCGGTTGTTGCCGCAGGTGGCCGGGGCGCCGCTGATCGCCACCAGCGCCCGCACCGGTGAAGGCTTGGAACGTCTGGAGGCGGCGGTGACCGATGCCGACAAGGCCTGGAACACCCGCATCCCCACCGGGGTGCTCAACCGCTTTCTGGAAGGGGCGCTGCAGCGTCACGCCACGCCAGCGATTTCGGGCCGGCGGGTGCGCATCCGCTACATGACCCAGCGCAAGGCGCGGCCGCCCAGCTTCACCCTGTTCGGCAACCAGCTCGACGCCCTGCCCGAGGCTTACCTGCGCTATCTGCAGAACGGATTGCGCGAGAGTTTTGGCCTCAAAGGCACGCCGCTGCGCTTTTCGGTGCGCAACAGCAAGAACCCCTACGCCGGGAAGAAATAGCGCTCTGCCGCTCGCCCCAGCGTCCATACGCTGCCGCTATGGACCGTTCGCAACCTCTCGCATGTCCACCGGACATGCTCATGCGCCTTCGGCGCAACGGGTGCTCACTTCTGGAAGTTTATCAGCGTCTCGTTGCGGTCATAGGCTGGTGACAGCATCTCGACCACGCGATAGGCCATCTCTTCGGGCTTCACCAGATAGGCCGGGTCTTCGCCCGGCATCGCCTTCTGACGCATCAGGGTGCGCATTGGCCCCGGATTGATCAGATTGACCTTGATATTGGTGGTCTCGCATTCGGCCGCATAGGTCAGGGCCAGGGTCTCCAGCGCCGATTTCGAAACGGCATAGGCGCCCCAGAACGGCGTGTGCTTGCGCGCCGCGCCCGAAGTGACGAACAGCGCCCGCCCGGCATCGGACTGGCGCAGCAGCGGGTCCAGCGAGCGGATCAGCCGCCAGTTGGCGGTGACGTTCACTTCCATCACTTCCAGGAAGGTCTTGGGCTCCAGATGCGCCACAGGCGTCAGCATGCCCAGCACGCCGGCATTGGCGAACAGCGCGTCCAGCTTGCCCCAGCGCTCATAGATCGAGGCGCCCAGCCGGTCGATGGCGTCGAAATCGCGCAGGTTCATCGGCACCAGAGTGGCGGTGCCGCCGGCTTTCTGGATCTCGTCGTCGGTCTCTTCCAGGCCGCCCACGGTGCGCGCGACGCAAATCACATGCGCACCCGCCGCGCCCAGCGCGATGGCGGCGGCGCGGCCAATGCCGCGTGACGCTCCGGTGACTAATGCGATACGGCCCGAAAGGTTAGCTGTCATCTTTTATTGGTCGCATTTTCCGAGAGAAAATGCTCCGGGCGCAATCCGCCCTTGCAGGGATTTTTCGGTGGACATGGACGTTCCTTAGGCGACGTCGGCCAGCAGGGAGAGCTGACGGGTCCCACCGCTGATGTCGGTCAGGGCAATGGGATAGTCGCCGGTGAAGCAGGCATCGCAGAAGGTCGGCGCCGTGGCCATCCGCTCGGCCTGGCCCATGGCGCGGTACAGCCCGTTCATGGAGATGAAGGCCAGGGAGTCCGCGCCGATGAAGCGGCGCATCTGCTCCACATCCATCTTGTGGGCGAGCAGTTCGTCGGTGTTGGGCGTGTCCACGCCATAAAAGCAGCTATGGGTGGTGGGCGGCGAGGAGACGCGGAAATGCACTTCCGCCGCGCCCGCATCGCGCACCATGGCCACGATCTTCTTGGAGGTGGTGCCGCGCACGATGGAATCGTCCACCAGCACCACGCGCTTGCCCTTGAGCATGGCGCGGTTGGGATTGTGCTTCAGGCGCACGCCCAGATGGCGGATGGAATCGGACGGCTCGATGAAGGTGCGGCCGACATAATGGTTGCGGATGATGCCGAGCTCGAACGGGATCTTGGCGGCATTGGCAAAGCCCAGCGCGGCGGGAACGCCGCTGTCCGGCACCGGGATGACCATATCGGCATCCGCCGGCGCTTCCTGGGCCAGGACTTCGCCGATCGCCTTGCGCGCCTCATAGACATTGCGCCCTTCCAGGGTGGAGTCGGGCCGCGCGAAATAGATGTATTCGAAGACGCAGAAGCGGTGCTGCTGCGGCTTGAAGGGGAAGTGGCTGGTCATGCCATGCCGATCCACCACCACCATCTCGCCGGGCTTGATGTCGCGCACATACTCGGCGCCGATGATGTCGAGGGCGCAGGTTTCGGAAGCGAAGATTATGCCGCCGTCCAGTTTGCCCATCACCAGCGGGCGCACGCCATTGGGATCGCGCACCCCGATCAGCTTCTTGGAGGTGAGCCCCACCAGCGAGAAAGCGCCCTGCACCTGGCACAGGGCATCGATCAGCTTTTCCACGATGCGCGCCTTGGTGCTGCGCGCGGTCAGGTGGACGATGGTTTCGGTGTCGGAGGTGGATTGGAAGATCGCGCCCTGCCCGACAAGTTCCTGGCGCAGGGTATGGGCGTTGGTGAGATTGCCGTTATGGGCGATGGCGATGCCACCGCCGGCGAGATCGGCGAAGATGGGCTGAATGTTGGCCGCCCGGCTGCCGCCCGCCGTGGAGTAGCGGTTGTGGCCGATGGCAAAGCGCCCTTTCAGATTGCGGGCGGCCTGGGAATTGCGGCCGAAGGCATCGCCGACCAGACCGGGGTGACGCTCGGCAATGAAATGGCCGTGATCATAGGTGACGATTCCCGCCGCCTCCTGTCCGCGATGCTGCAGGGAGTGCAGCCCCAGCACCGCCAGCGCGCCTGCATCGGCATGGTCGAAAACGCCAAACACGCCGCACTCTTCATGCAGCGTGTCCTGATCCCACATGCGATCTTCGATCGGCTCGGGGCCGGTCATCGGTTGCCGTTTCCGCCGGATTCTACGAGCTTGTCTAGCGCCTGACGGTCGCTCGCGCCATAGGATTTCGTGACCTTGGCTGTCTTCTTCTGACGCACCTGTTCCCGTGTTGCCGAAGGAACATGGTTAGAGGCCTCATTCTTGCGGATCAGGTCTGCCATAGGGTCATGGCCGGAAGACATGCCCGGGGACATGTCAGGCGGATTGGCGGCTTTTTGCTCAATTTTCGCCGGCGCCTGCTTCACCTCTTCGTGATGAGGGATATAGGCGAAGTCCTCCGGATGGTCGGGAACCACCGAGAGCAGAACCTGGGAGGTAGACTGCACCACCGGCAACAGGCGCGCATTCCGGATCCATTCCGGATGCTTGTTCAGCGGTACGAAATAGGAAAAGGCCAGATAGGCCAGCCCGACGAACACCAGGCCGCGGACGATGCCGAAAGCGACGCCGGCGGCCCGGTCCAGTGGCCCGATGGGCGAATGTTTCACGGTTTCGCTGAAGCGATGGCTGACGAAGGCAAGTGGGATGAACACCGCCAGGAACACCGAGGAATAGGCCAGCAGCGAAGCGAGCCAGGATTCGCCCACCATGCTGCGCATCAGGGGAATCACATAGGGGCCGAAATAGAGGCAGGCGAACGCCGCCGACACCCAGGAGAAGATGGTCAGCGTCTCCCACAGAAAGCCGCGCCAGGCGGCATAGATCACCGACACCAGGACGATCAGCACGACCAGCGCATCCAGGAAGGTGAAAGAGAGACTCATTGTGCCACTTTAGCACGGCGAGTCGGTTCGGGCGCAAATCTGAGAAGGTCGGCGACGCTGGTAATCTCTGTTAACGCCAGGCCCGCAACGTCGGCTTTGGTACCTGACGGAACAAAAGCCGCTTTGAAACCCAGCTTGGCCGCCTCTTTCAGTCGGGCATCGGCCTGGGGCACGGGGCGAATGTCGCCGGAAAGGCTGATCTCGCCGAAGAAGACGCTGTCGCGCGGCAAGGGTTCTCCGCCGAAAGAGGAAACCAATGCGGCCGCCGCCGCCAGGTCCGCCGCGGGCTCGCTGATCTTCAACCCGCCGGCGACATTCAGGTAGACATCGGAGGCGCCGATTCCAACCCCCGCCCGGGCATCCAGCACCGCCAGGATCATGGCCAGGCGTCCGGTGTCCCAGCCGACCACGGCGCGGCGCGGGTTGCCGTAGGAGGTCGGCGACACCAGCGCCTGAATCTCGCACAGCAGCGGGCGGGTGCCTTCCAGTCCGGCGAATACCGCCGTGCCCGGCGAGGCGGATTTGCGGTCGCCCAGAAACAGCGCGGAGGGATTGGAGACTTCGGCCAGCCCTTTGCTGGTCATCTCGAACACACCGATCTCGTCGGTGGCGCCAAAGCGGTTCTTGACCGCGCGCAGCACGCGGAAGTGATGGCCGCGCTCGCCCTCGAAATAGAGCACCGCATCCACCAGATGCTCGACCGCCTTGGGGCCGGCGATCTGGCCGTCCTTGGTGACATGGCCGACCAGCAGCAGCGCCGCGCCGCTGGCCTTGGCGTAGCGCACCAGATCGAAGCTGGCGGTGCGCACCTGGGCGATGGTGCCGGGCGCCGCATCCAGCGCACCGGTCCACAGGGTCTGGATGGAATCGATGGCCACGATGGCCGGCGGCTTGCCCGCCTCCAGGGTGGCCAGAATGTCTTCGACATTGGTAGCCGCGCCCAGCATCAGCGGCGCATCCGACAGTCCCATCCGCGCGGCGCGCATGCGCACCTGCGCCATCGCCTCTTCGCCGGAGATGTAAATCGCATGGCCGCCATTTTGGGCGTACTTGCCCAGCGCCTGCAGGATGATGGTGGACTTGCCGATGCCCGGGTCGCCACCGACCAGAAGCGCCGAACCCGGCACCAGGCCGCCGCCGGTGACGCGATCGAATTCGGCGATGCCGGTGGGACGACGGGCGGGCGGGGCGTCTTCGCTTTTCAGGTCTTCCAGGGTGATCTTGCGGCCCTTGACCCGGCGTGAGGCCCCGCTGCCCAGGGGCGGGGCGACGCCTTCCTCGGTGATGGTGTTCCAGCCGCCGCAGGCCTCGCATTTGCCGGACCACTTTGTGTGGGTGGCGCCACAGGACTGGCAGACATAGGAGGTAGAAGATTTGGCCATCTGTCCCCCTCACCCTCGCCCGCGCAAGCGCGGGCTCTTCCCTCTCGCCCTCAGGGGGAGAGGGCAAGGGAGCGCAGCGGTCCGTAGCGACAGCGTACGGACGGGTGAGCGGGAAAGTTTGACCATGATTCGATCATAGCATGGCCGTCAAGGGACGCTCTTCATTCGTCATGGTCCGTCCCTAAGCTGTCGCTAGGGACTATGCGGGCCATCTATACGGTGACAGGGTTATGGATGGCCCGGACAGGCCGGGCCATGACGACCGGGAAGCGGCTAAGCTTTGACCGCCATTTTAATGGGGCCTTCGGCACGGCCGTGGATGAACTGCTCCACATACGGGTTGCCGCTATGGTCGATCTCCTTGGTCGGGCCCTGCCAGATGATCTTGCCGCCATAGAGCATGGCGATCTTGTCGGAGATCTTGCGCGCCGAAACCATGTCATGGGTGATGGAGAGCGCCGTGGCGCCGACATCCTTCACCGTGGAGATGATCAGGTCGTTGATGATGTCGGCCATGATCGGGTCCAGGCCTGTGGTCGGCTCGTCGAAGAAGATGATCTCCGGATCGGCGGCAATGGCGCGGGCAAGACCCACGCGCTTCTGCATGCCGCCCGACAATTCCGACGGCGACAGGAAGGCGACGTCCTCGGTCAACCCGACCTTGGCCAGCTTCTGGATGGCGATGTCGCGCGCCTTGGCGCGCGGCACCCCGCGGCCCTGGATCAGCCCGAAGGCGACATTTTCCCAGACCGGCAGGCTGTCGAACAAGGCCGACCCCTGGAACAGCATACCGAACTTCTTCATGACGCGGTCGCGCGCCGCGCCGCTGATATGGGTGACATCCTCGCCATCCACCAGGATCGTGCCCTCGTCGGGCTTGATGATGCCCAGGATGGACTTGATGGTGACCGACTTGCCGGTGCCCGAACCGCCAATGATCACCAGCGAGGACTGTTTGTCGATGGTCAGGTCCACGCCGTCCAGCACCACCTTGGGGCCGAAGCGCTTCTTGACGCCGATGAGCTGAATCTTTGGTGTGGAAGTGGGGGCGGTCATTTGTGGAACAACAGCGCCGTCAGCACATAGTCCGCGGCCAGGATGAGGATGGAAGAACTGACCACCGCATTGGTGGTGGCGTTGCCCACGCCCTGGGCGCCGCCCTTGGAGTTGAAGCCGTTATAGCAGCCCAAGAGCGCCACGATGAAGCCGAACACCGCCGCCTTGATCAGGCCCGAGGTGATGTCGTCCTGATGCGCAAAATCCCAGGTGTTCTTGAGATACGAGCTGCCGTTGAAATCCAGGCTGTAGACCGAGACGACATAGCCTCCCAGCACGCCGATGGAATCGCCGATGGCGGTCAGGATGGGCATGGAGATCACCGCCGCCACGATACGCGGCACCACCAGATACTTCACCGGATTGGTGGCGAGCGTGGTCAGGGCATCGATCTGCTCGGTCACCTTCATGGTGCCGATCTCGGCGGCGATGGCGGCGGCGACACGGCCGGCAATCATCAGGCCGGCGATGACAGGACCCAACTCGCGGGTGATGCCAAGCACCACCACCTGCGGCACGATCGCCTCGGCGCCGAAGCGGTTGCCGCCCAGATAGATCTGCAGCGCCAGCACACCGCCGGTGAAGAAGGCGGTCAGTCCCACCACCGGCAAGGAATAATAGCCGATGCGCATCATCTGGCTGAGGATCAGGCGGGTATAGATCGGCGGCGACACCAGCGCGGCCAGGGCGCGCGCGGTGAACAGAGCCAGCCGCCCGATATGGGCCAGCACGACAAGCGTAGCGCGGCCGGTGTTGGCGAAGACGTTCATACGTAGACTTTCGGCGCCCGGCGCAGGCGGGTGAGGATTTCGTATTCGTTGGTGCCGGCGGTCTGGGCCACCTCGCCCAATGTGACGGCATCGCCCAGCAATTCCACTTCGTCGCCGATGGCAGGCGCGGCGCCCAGATCGGTCACGTCCAGGGTGATCAGGTCCATCGAGACGCGCCCCATCACGGGCACGCGCCGGCCCGCGATCACGGCCGCGCCCTTGTTCGACAGGGCGCGCGGGTAACCGTCGGCATATCCGAGGGCAATCGTTGCCAGCATGGTGGGCCTTTTTGCGCGGGTGCTGGCTGCGTAGCCAACGCTCTCCCCGCTGTCAATTCGGCGCAGCTGCAGCACCCGGGCGGTCAGCACGGCCACGGTCTGCATCAGATTGGGCGCGGTGCTTGCAGTTCCTTCCGGGCCTTGCGGATTGGCGCCGTACAGCGCCACACCCGGCCGCACCAGATCGAAATGATAGTCAGGCCCCAGCATCGCGCCATGACTGGCGGCAAGGCTCGCCGGCGCGGTTGGCAGCATGGCGAGCGCCTGGCGGAAGCGGGACAGCTGATCCTGATTCATCTTGTTCTGCGGCTGGTCGGCGCAGGCCAGATGGCTCATCACCATCACCAGGTTGAGACCGTCAAGGCGCATCGCGCTTTCCGCCGCCAGGATCGAAAGTTCGTCGCGCGGCAGGCCCAGCCGGTTCATGCCGGTATCCACATGTACCACCGCATCCAGCGCGGCGCGCGCGGCTTTCGCCGCCGCGCTCCAGGCGGCGATCTGGGCGAGACTGTTCAGCACCGGTGTCAGGCGATGGCTGATCAGGGCCGGCACCGCATCGGCGGGCGCGCCATCCAGCAGGAAGATGCGAACCCGCGGCAGCAACTGGCGCAAGGCCATGGCCTCTTCCAGCCGCGCCACAAAGAAGCTGTCACAGCCGGCTTCCGCCAGCGCCGGCGCCACGCGCACAAGACCCATCCCATAGGCATCGGCCTTCACCACCGCCGCCACGGCCTTTGGGCCGGCCAACCGCAGATAGGTGCGGTAGTTGGCGGCAATTGCGCCAAGGCGCACGGTCAGGCGCGCCGCCTCGAAGCCGGAAGTCCCCTCGCTCATGACCGTCTTATAGCTAATTATCGCCGGTGGCGCTGCGCATGCCGGGCGAGACATGGATGCAGGGCGTGTTCTGCAGGATGGGGCAGCCGCCCTGCCCCGGAATGACGCCGCGCTGGACTTGCGCCTGGACCTGGTCGGCACCGGTGTTGACGTTGAACTCCCCATCGGGCGGAGCCTCGGCCAGGCGCGGCAATATCGAACGTGGGATCATGACGATGGAGCCGTTGGGCAGACGCGCCCCCTTCCAGGGATAGCCGCCGCTGCGGCCATAGCCGCAGCGGGTGCGCTCGGCGCTGGTCAGATGCTCCCAGCTGCCGGCGCTGCAGGCGAGCTCACGCCCCACCGCGCCCAGGATGTCGGTGGGCGCGGCATTTTCCTCGCCTTCCTTTGGCTTCTCCAGCGGCTTCAGCACCGGCGGCGGCTTGGGCAGGGTGATGGGCGCCGACAGGATGCGGGGCGGCGCATTGGTTTCGACCTGGGGATTGTTCTCGTCCTTGCGCGGCATGTTGTTGCCGGCCAGTGGCAGGGTGAGAATGGTCTCGATGATGGGCCGGGTGCGCATGTCGAAGGGGTGCACCGCGAAGACGAAAAAGACGAAGAACACCAGATGCAGCGCCACCATCAGCACGGTGGAGGCAGTGCGCGACAGCGCCCGGCGGCGCCGCTCTTCGGGCCCTAAGGGGGCTTTACCGGGACGCAAGAAGGGATGCGTCAGGACGATTTCGTTGGCCAAACCTGATAATCCGTCGAACGCTTCCCGCTTCGCCACAATATAGAAGCGCGAGGGCCGGCAAAACAGGGGCGAAACAGCGGGTTAATGGCGGAAAACGGCCAAAAATGCTAACGCGACTGTCATGCATATTTACCTGATCAACCTGGAACGCCGGCCCGATCGTCTGGCCGCCATGACGGCGCGGGCTGAAGGCCTGGGGCTGGCGCTGGAACGGGTGGAGGCGGTGGATGCCGCCACGGTGGAACCCGATACGCTGGATCGCTGGTTCGAAGATGGCGGTCCCCTGGGCGAGATCCCGCGCGGCGACAAGGCCTGCCTTCTGTCCCATCGCCTGGGCTGGCAGAAATTTCTTGCCGGAGCCGACTCCCATGCCGTGTTCCTGGAAGACGATGTGCTGCTGTCGCCCCAAGCCGGCGCGCTGCTGGCGGACGAGGACTGGATTCCCGCCGGCGCATTGGTGCTGAAACTGGAACATTACGGGCCAAAAGGTCAGCGGGTGCTGTTGACTGATTTGGAGATCACCAAGAACGGCTTTCAGACCGGCCGCATGCTGTCGCGCCACACCGGCGCCGCGGCCTATATCCTCTCACGCTCCGCCGCGGAACTGCTGCTCGCCCAGACCCATTTCGACCTGCCGGTGGATCATCTTTTGTTCAACCCCAACAATTCGGCGCTGTTCGCGCGGCTGACGCCGCTGCAACTTCTGCCGGCCATCGCGCGGCAGGAACAGTTCGTCGGCGCCAGATCCGATATCGAAGGCACGCGCAAGCCCTTGCGGGCGCTGAGCGCGACCTATGTGAAACGGGAACTGGTGCGCTTTGGCTACGACCTGAAGCTTTTGCCGCGGCAGCTCACGGCGCTGCTTGCGGGCGCGCGCCTTGTGGCAATAGCAACAGCAAAGTAGCCGTTTACGGCTTCTCGATGGGAAGCTCTTCGCGCGATTTCACAAAGGAGGCAGGAATGGATTCCCGTCTCAAGGGCTTGGAGTTCGCGTTCTGATAAGCCGACGGGCTTTCGCGATCGCCCGCATAGTTGCTGAACCGGGTATAGCCACCTTCAAAGGTCAGTTCGATCGCGCGCGTCGCACCGTGACGATGTTTTTCCACCAGGACTTCGGCTTTGTTGGTGGCGCGGTCCAGCTTGTCCATCCACTTGGCGTGTTCCGGGGTGCCTGCATCAGGCTCGCGGGATTTCAGATAATATTCTTCGCGGTACACGAACATCACCACGTCGGCGTCCTGTTCGATCGAGCCGGACTCGCGCAGGTCGGACAGGACCGGCCGCTTGTCGTCGCGCGCATCCACGCCGCGCGAGAGCTGCGACAGGGCCAGCACCGGCACGTTCAATTCCTTGGCCAGGGTCTTGAGCCCCTTGGTCACCTCGGTGATTTCCTGCACCCGGTTTTCGTGGCGGCGCGAGGGCGCGACCAACTGCAGATAGTCGATGATGATCAGGCCGATATTCTTTTCCCGCTTCAGACGGCGGGCGCGCGCCGCGATCTGGGCGATGGAGATGCCGCCGGTATCGTCAATGTAGAGCGGCATAGCCGACAGTTCCTGCATGGTGAGAACAAATTTCTCCCACTCAACGTCGGTAAATTTGCCATTCCGGATTTTCCAGCCCTCGAGCTCAGCCTGCTCCGACAAAATACGGGCCGACAATTGCTGGGCAGCCATTTCCAGCGAGAAAAACAGTACCGGCGCGCCACGCGGAAATTCCGCGTTCCGCTCCATGTCGTCGACATAAGCCTTTGCACAATGAAAGGCCATATTGGTACCCAGCGCAGTTTTACCCATGCCGGGCCGGCCCGCGAGGATCAGAAGGTCGGAGGGCTGAAGACCTCCCAGCAGATTGTCTATCTCGGTGAACCCGCTGGTAAAGCCGGAAAGACGACCGCCCCTGGCAACCGCGCGCTCCGCGCTTTCAACGGTGCGCTTGAGAGCTTCATGGAAATCAATCGCTCCCTCGCCATAGTGGGAATTCTGCGCCACGGAATAGAGAGCCTTTTCGGCCTGCTCTATTTGCACCTGTGGCGGACGGTCTATGTCGGCTTCCAATGCGCCATTGGCCAGATCCTCGCCAATGCGCAGCAACTCGCGCCGCACCGCCGCCTCATGGACGATACGCGCCAGTTCTTTGACATTGGTGATGGCGGGTGCCGCACCTTCAAGGACCCCGAAATAATCCATGCCCAGGGTCTTGATTCCCGGATCGTCACGCATGAGCGCCGTGAGGCTCTGCGAACTGATGCCTCGCCCCTGCTCCCAAATCTTGAGCATGGTCTCGTAAATTCGCTGATGCATGGGATCGGCGAATTCTTCGGCTTTGAGCACAGCGGAAAGCGTCTCGAGCCGACGGTTGTCGACCAGGATCGCGCCCAGGATCGACTGTTCTATTTCCGTTTCCGGATGGATCTGGCGAAAAGCTGGAACGTCCATGATGCTCTAAGGTCCGCAGTCTGAGTCGCTGCCAATGAAGTGAGCACCGCACCTGTCCGCAACAAGGATTGTGTTTTGCGCACAGCTTAGCGATGCCATGCACAGCATATCCACAAGGTATAAAAAGGGAACAGCGGCGAAAAGCCCAGCTATTCCGCCGCGATCTTGAAGGCCTCGGCCCGGAGTTCCTCGACCCGGGAACGGCGCACTGATTCGATCAGGGCAAAATCGGAGGCATAGAGCCGCTCGATGCGGCGAAGCTGGCGCGGGGTCAGCCGGAGTTCGGTGCGTTCCGCCCTGTTCAGCCAGGGCAGCACATCGATGCCATGCGAATTCAGGAACGTCCCCAGCGCCGGTCGGTCCTCGCCATAGAGAAAGAGCCGCTTGACCAGAACCTCGCCGTCGTCGCCGCAGACGAACCAGCTTTGCGGCCGCATGACGAAGTCCAGATCCAGGGCGCTGCGCTCCTCGAGGAAGGAGAGATAGTCGTCCACCGAGGCGATATGTGCTGTCTGGGTCACAAAGACGTCGCTCAGCCGGCTGGCCGGTGTGCCGCCGTTCTGCACAAAGGCATAGGCGGAGGCAAAGCGGTCCACCGGATCGCGCAGCAGGGCGAAGGACTCGGCCGCGGCCGCGAAAGAGGGATCGATGGCGCGATAGTAACGCATGCTGTAGTGGCGGATGCCCCCCTCGCCATAGAGCGCGCGCACGATCGACATGCCGGCCACCCGAGGCACATGGACGAAGATCAGCTTGCGGCTGCGCATGGCTTCAGGCATCCGCCACCAGAGCCCGCGCGCCAGGAACGGCAGGGCGGCGCAGGCCCGGTCGTAAATGTCTTCCTCGTAATAGGCGCCGAACAGGACGCGATTGATGCGCTTGGAATCCGCGAAGGGTGCGGGCAAATCGAAATACGCGACAGACAAATGTCTAAGCCTTGGAAAAATACGTCCAAGAGCTAAGCGGCGATCGCGCTTGCGGTCATTGCGGCGGCGTCGCCGCATTGTCGCAAGACTTCACGAGGAGAAAAGGCAGTAAAGGCAGACAAACGATGCATCACTTTTAATGTAGCGCGCGAAAACTATGTTACCGCCCGCTTATCTATGCCGCTGTCTTTTGCTCATTCACTAGGCGCTGGATGCGTTTCATATCGGCAACAAAGGCCTTGTATGCAGCAGCCTTGTCCGCTTCCGGCATGCGCAGAAGAAAAGAGGGATGGATGGTGATGTAACCGGCGCGGCCATCCAGGAGGATGGGGCCACGGTTTTTGGTCACGGCCAGCGGCTTGCCGGCCAAGGCCAGCGCGGCGGTGGCGCCAAGCGCCACGACAAGCTTCGGCTTGACCAGATCAAGCTCTTTTTCCAGCCACCAGCGGTAATGCTTCACCTCGCCGGCTGTCGGCTTTGCGTGAATCCGCTTCTTGCCGCGCTGCTCGAACTTGAAATGCTTGACCGCATTGGTCACGTAAGTCTTGCCGCGGGTGATGCCGGCTTCCGCCATGGCCTTGTCCAGTATTTTTCCCGCCGGACCGACAAAGGGTCTGCCCGCCAGGTCTTCCTGATCGCCCGGCTGCTCTCCCACAAAGGCGATATCGGGATTGAGTGGCCCTTCGCCCAAGACGGCGCGCGTGCCACCTTCGACCATCGGGGCTGAGGCCGTGATCAGCCGATTGAGCGCCGTCAGCGTTTTCGGGGACTGCTGCGCCATGGCGGCCACGGCTTTTTCGGGATCGCGTTTTTTGGCCACGAAGTTTTCCTGTTCGATCATCTGTCTAACGCGTGACGGCGCGGAACGGATCAGGTTCGGTATGGTGGCCGCCTCCGGCAGGTTCTTCCAGTATTTTTTGGCCATGTGACCGCGCATGACGGTGGGATTGAGTCGCGCGGGGTTGAAGATGCTTTCGTAATAGCTGCGCCAACCGCCCTCAAAAGCATCGCTCTCAGGCGCATCCTCCCGGCGCGCGGGCGGCCCCACGATCAGGCGGTCACGGTCCCAGTGTAAAGCGCCGATCGGCGACAGGATGGACCAGCGCATGGACGCGAAGCGCTCGATGAAAAAAGGCGCCGTGATTTCCAGAATGAAATGCTCAGGCTCGAACCAGGCGACGAAATGATCGCCTTCTGTGGTTTGTACCCGCCGGAAGCGGACGAAGGCATGCATCTTGTGTACATCGCGGCGGACGGACTTTTCCATTCTGTGCAAGCGATGGACCAAGGGATCGCTGGCGATTTCGAGAAGCCTGTCTTCTGCGTGACGCATGCGCCAAACCAGCTGGTAAAGCAGCGCGTAGCGTTCCGGGTCCCTATGACAAACGACGCAGCGGATCAGTTCGGCTGCGGGGCGCGGCAGGACGATGGGCGGCGCAGATTTCAGCGCCACAGCCTCGAACAACGCCGGCGCGCTTTCCCAACCAACCTGCTCCGGGGATACTGCGTCCGCGATCAGCCGGCGCAGAGCTGCGCGAAAGCCTTCCAGATCGGCGCCGGCCGCCAGCGACACCGACCTCACGCGAACAGGCTCATCTGTTTGGGGATGGTCAGGCGCGCACGCAGATCGGCACGGTCCGTCAGGTGCAACGGGCTGTGATCGGCGGCGATCAAAAAGGGTTTGGCGCGCTTGATGCCGGGCGACAGGCGCGCCACATCGGCCAGCCTCAGCAGGGTGTGGCGGCGCGTTTCGACAATCTTGTCCACCACGCGCGCGCCCAGCCCCGGTACGCGCAGCAACAGTTCGCGCGGCGCGGTGTTCACATCGACTGGAAAGCGGTCGCGATGCTTCAGCGCCCAGGCCAGCTTGGGATCGATGTCCAGATCCAGCATGCCACCCTGGCCGCCGGCGGCGATTTCCCCGACCGAGAAACCGTAATACCGCAGCAACCAGTCGGCCTGATAAAGCCGGTTCTCGCGCCGTAATGGCGGCGGCTTGGCCGCCAACAGCGCACTCGCATCCGGAATGGGACTGAAGGCGGAATAATAGACACGCTTCAGGCCGTAGCGACTGTAAAGCGTGGCACTGGCATCCAGCACTGTCGCATCATTTGCATCGTCGGCGCCGACGATGACCTGGGTGGATTGGCCGGCCGGCGCGAAACGGCGGCGCTCTTCTTTGGCTTCCAGAATGCGTTCCTGCATCTGGCCCATGGCGGAAGCAATGGTGCCACTGTTCTTTTCCGGCGCCAACCGCTTGAGGCTTTCGGCCTTCGGCAATTCCAGATTGATGGACATGCGGTCGGCATAAAGGCCGGCCTGCTCGATCAGCCAGGGGTTGGCCTCAGGAATAGATTTCAGATGGATGTAGCCGGCGAAGCCCTGGTCGCGGAGCGATTTTGCCACGCGCATCAAAAGCTCCATCGTGTGATCGGACGACTTGATGATGCCAGACGAAAGAAACAAGCCTTCGATATAGTTGCGCTTGTAGAATTCCAAGGTCAGGGTCACGACCTCTTCCACCGAAAATCGCGCCCGCGCCACATTCGATGAGCGGCGGTTGATGCAGTAAGCGCAATCGAACAAGCAATAGTTGGTCAGCAGTATCTTCAGCAGCGAAACGCAGCGACCGTCGGGCGTATAGGCATGGCAGATGCCCGCGCCGGTGGTGGACCCAAGGCCATCCTTGCCGCCTTTTCGTCCCTTGCTGCCTGAGGATGCACAGGACGCGTCGTACTTGGCGGCATCGGCCAGAATGCGCAGCTTTTGAGTGAGCTTTTCGTCCATTTGTTCATGTTATGTTCTGGCGCCATTTGGCACAAGCAGGAATGGGAAGTTTCTTCGTCCCGGATCGCCCCTAGCCGAATTTGAATTCCTGAAAGGCAGGGAGTTGTTCGGCCCGCGCCGACAACAGCGACAGGCGGGGAAAATCGGCCGCCGGCAAAACATCGCTCAGGGCGTGCTGGCTGAAGCGCCAGGCCACGGCCGTCGTGATCTGGGGCTGCATCAGTTCCTCGCCAGTGAACCAGTCGGGCGATACTTCCTTTTCCAGCATCCCGTAAGCGGCCAGCAACTGGCCCCGCACACGATCCAGCCAAGGCGGATGCTGCTTTTCCGCCGGCCGCTGGGTGCGCTCATACAAAATGGACACGCTTTTGTCGCAAGCCGCCAGCGCCAGCCCGATCTGGCGCAGCGCCACTTCGTGTGACGCCCGGTCCGGCGGCATCAGGCTGCGCGGCGCCAGATGGGCGATATGCTCCAGCATCAGACCGGAATCCATCAGCACCACGCCATCGTCGGTGACAAAGCTGGGCGCCTTCACCACGGGGTTGATGGCGGCGAAGCGGTCGAAATGGCGGAAGACCGAGACCTGCTCCAGCTGAAAGTCCAGGCCTAACACCCTCAGCGACACCGCCACCCGCCGCACATAAGGCGAATCCAGCATTCCGATGAGTTGCATGACATCCCCTTTCTTGCCCCGTGCATGCTGGCACAGCGTGCGCAGGCGACAAGCTGCGCTCATGCAAAGCGGCCATGCGCAAGAATATTTCGGCGGCTATTTCAGCGCCGCGATCAGGCCTTGCGCCGCTGCCGGGTTCTTTTCCTTGGCGCCGCTGATGAAGAACAGGAAGACCTCGCGCTTCTTCTTGGGCGCAGGCGGCGCCACCAACAGAGAGGCTTTCGGGGATTCGCCGCGTTCCCAGTCCCTGGCGCGCTCCGCCCAGGTCTTCAGCATCGCGCCGGGATAGCCCAGCTTCTCTTTGGCGCTGGTGCCCATCAGCCGGGCATAGATGAAATCCGTCGTCACATCGGCGATCAGGGGAAATTCGCTGTCGGCGCCAAAGACGATGCCGACATCGTGCCTGCGGCACAGCTCGACGAACGCCTTGTCCTTGAAGCTGTCATGGCGCACCTCCACGGCGTGGCGGATGGCGCGGCCATCCACTTTCCGGGGCAGCAGCTTGAGGAAAGCGCCAAAGTCGGCGGCATCGAATTTCTTGGTGGCCATGAACTGCCAGTTCACGGGTCCCAGCTTGTCCTTGAGCTCGGTGACGCCGCTTTCAAAGAACCGGGTGATGGACTCGCCCGCCTCCGCCAGCACCCGCCGGTTGGTGGCAAAGCGCGGGCCCTTCAAGGTGAAGACAAAGTCCTTCGGCGTTTCGTCATGCCATTTGCGGAAGCTGGCCGGCTTCTGCGAGCCGTAATAGGTGCCGTTGATCTCGATCGCGGTCACGCGCGAGCTGGCATATTCCAACTCGCGCTTCTGGGAGAGGCCTTTGGGATAAAAATTGTCCCGCCAGGGTTCGTAGACCCAACCGCCGATGCCAGCATAAATCATGGGCCTGCCCGGCGCCTCGCTTGTGCTCGGCGCGTTCGCTGCTCAAATCGGTCCGCCGGACCGATTTGCCGGGCTCGCGCCCGTCGCAACGAACCCCAACCGCCGATACCGACATAAATGCTCATGCGCTTATCAACGCATGAGCATCAACGGCAAGCAAGTCAGCCCTTTTGCGGACCAACGAAAGCCCACAGCACGCCAAAAGGATCCTTGGCCTGGGCATAGCGGTCACCCCAAAACATGTTCTCAGGCTTCATGTTGCCGGTGCAGCCGGCATCCACCGCCCGCTGCCACCAGGCATCCACATCCTTGACCGGCAGCATCAGGGAAAAGCCGGCAGCCGGCACATAGGGATGACCATGTTCAGGATAGGGATCGCTCAGCATCACCGAATTGCCGTTGACCAGAAGATGCACATGCATGGTGCGGCCCTTTTCGTCCGGCGGATTGACATGCACCTCCTCGGCCGCAAAGGCCTTGTTGTAGAAGGCGCCCGCCTTGATGGCGCCCTCGACACACAGATAGGCGACAACGCCGCCCTTGACGGCATTGGGCGGGGTACCGGTTGCATCTGCCATGAAGCTCTCCATTGTTGATCTCTCCCCAGGACGGCGGAACAGGCGCTCCGCCGACAGGGACTTTCAAAAAAATTACTGTGCCTGCTGTATCAACCGGTCGAGATGCCGGCGGATATGGGCGGCCTCCTGGGCGCTGCCGGCCAGGCTGATGGCCCGGTCGAAGGCGCTGCGGGCCTCGTGATTACGCCCCAATTGCAACAGAAATGCGCCACGGGCGCCGAAATAAGGGAAATAGCCGGCCAACGGTGTTTCCAGCGGCTCGATCATGGCGAGCGCCGCCTCCGGACCGTGAAGTTTCGCCACCGCCACGGCGCGGTTCAAGGTGATCACCGGCGACGGCTGCATGCGTTCCAGCGCCACATAGAGACCCTCGATCCCGGCCCAGTCGGTTTGGGCCGCCGTCTCGGCGCGCGAATGGGTCGCGTCAATTGCCGCCTGCACCTGATAGGGGCCGGGGCGGTTGTGGCGCATGGCCTTGTCGATCAGGGCCAGGCCTTCGCTGATCAGCTTCTTGTCCCACAACGCGCGATCCTGGTCTTCCAGCAGGACCGCTTCGCCTTCGGCATCAAAGCGGGCCGGCAGCCGTGCCTGTTTCAACAGCATCAGGGCGGCAAGGCCCATGATTTCCGGCTCAGCCGGGAAAAGGCGCAACAGCAGCCGCGTCAGGCGAATAGCTTCATCGCACAAGGGCGCGCGGGCTTGATCGCGCCCACCAGAATAGCCTTCGTTGAAGATCAGATAGATCATGGCGGCCACCGCGCCCAGCCGTTCGGCGCGCTCCACCGCGCCGGGTGTTTCGAACGGCACTTCCGCCTTGCCGATGCGAGCCTTGGCGCGGGTGATGCGCTGTTCCATCGCCGCCTCGCTCACCAGAAAGCAACGGGCGATCTGCGCGACCGTGAGGCCCGAAACGATGCGCAAGGCCAGCGCGATCTGCTGGGTCGCCGGCAATTCCGGATGGCAGCAGATAAACAGCAGCCTCAGCACATCATCGCGGTAATGCGAGCCATCCAGACGCTCGGCCAGCTGGCTTTCCGCATCTTCGAGATCGGAGATCGCCTCGTCGGGCGGCAGTTCGGTATTGCGGCTTTGCTTGCGCACCCCGTCCAGCGCTGCATTGCGCCCGACCAGAATAAGCCAGGCGGTGGGATCGCGGGGCGGACCTTTCTCCGGCCAGCTTTTCAGGGCGCGCAGACAGGCATCCTGGAAAGCTTCCTCAGCCCGGTCCATGTCGCGGAAATAACGCAGCAGCGCGCCCACCGCCTGCGGGCGGGCGGCGGTCAGGCTGGCGTTGATCCACGACAGGTCTGTCATTTTCAATAAGCCCGGATCACGTCTTTGGGTGCGTTGGGCCGCGCATCGGGCACGAACAGCGCCACCGGCCGCACTTCATAGACGCTGGTGGGATTGGCGGCGGAAAGCTGCTTGGCGACATCCAGGGCCGCGTCCAGATTTTCCACATCGATCACATAGAAGCCGAGCAGCTGTTCCTTGGTCTCGGCGAAGGGCCCATCAATCACCATACTGCCGCGCAAGGTGGCCGCCGCGGTGGTAGGCAGAAGGCGCAAAGATGGTCCCAGCTTTCCTTCCTTGACCAGCTTTTCGTGCACCACCGAAAGCCGGCTCATCACGGCATCGTCTTCTTCCTTGGTCCAGGACCAGACGACGTCTTCCTTGTTGTAACAAAGCAGGCTGTACAGCATGGCGCTTCCTTTGATTTCCTGAAGGACGGGCGAGTATGACCCGCCCCGACACGGGGTTGAAAAAATAATTCGAGAGGATTTCTGTCGGCCCGGCCCTATTCCAGCCGTCCTTGGGTCAGATTTTGTCAAATTCGGAGGAAAACATGGCCATCCACGAAATGTCCTTTACCCGGCTGCTGGACGCGCCGGCCGAGAAGCTGTTCCGCTGCTGGACCACACCCGAGCTGATCAAGCAGTGGTTCGCGCCCCGGCCCTGGACCACTCCGGTCGCCCAGGTTGACCTCACGCCTGGCGGTGCCAGCAACATCACCATGCGCAGCCCGGAGGGCCAGGACATGCCCTGCCCCGGTCAGTATCTGGAGGTGATCCCCAACCGGAAGCTGGTTTTCACCGACGCCTTCACCGGCGGCTGGGTGCCGAAAGACGGCGCGCCCTTCATGGTGGCCACCGTCACGTTTGAACCGGAAGGCGACAAGACCCGTTACACCGCCATGGTGCGGCACTGGAGCGAAGCCGACCGCGCCCGGCACGAACAGATGGGCTTTCATCCAGGCTGGAACAAATGCGCCGACCAGCTCGAAGCTCTCGCCAAGACAATCTGAGGAACACGCCAATGACCATCAAAGCCATCGTTCCCTTCCTGTGGTTCGACACCCAGGCCGAAGACGCGGCGAAGTTTTATGTTTCGCTGTTCCCCAATTCGAGGATCACCCACGTCGCGCACTATGGCGATGCCGGCCCCGGCCCCAAGGGCAGCGTGATGATCGTGGCCTTCGAGCTGATGGGCCAGCCCTTCTATGCGCTCAATGGCGGGCCGATCTTCAAACTGGACGAGGCTTTCTCGCTGTACGTCGCCTGTACCGAACAGGCAGACATCGACCGGTACTGGGATGCCCTGTCGGAAGGCGGCACGCCCAATGTCTGCGGCTGGACCAAAGACAAGTTCGGCCTTTGCTGGCAGATCAACTATGCCGATATTGCAGATCTGTTGACCGGCCCCAACGCCGACAAGGTGATGGCAGCCCAGATGAAAATGAAGAAACCCGACATCCAGGCGTTGAAGGACGCCGCGGCCTGACGATCGTCGCTAAGCGAAGAGCTTCTTGTATTCCTCCGGCTTGAAGCCGACGGTGAGCTTGCCTTTTACATCCAGCACCGGCCGCTTGATCATGGACGGCTGGGCCAGCATCAACGCGATGGCCCTCTTTTCCGTCAGGCCTTCCTTGTCGGCATCGGGCAATTTCTTGAAGGTGGTGCCGGCGCGGTTGAGCAGGATTTCCCAACCGACTTTCTTGGTCCAGCCTTCCAGGGTCGGCTTGTCGATGCCTGAAGCTTTGTAGTCGTGGAACGTGTGCGGGACCTCGTGGCGTTCCAGCCAGGTCCGCGCCTTCTTCATCGTGTCACAGTTTTTGATGCCATAGATCGTCGTCACGCGCGCCTCACTCAACCAATTTGAACGCAGGATATGGGAGGCGGCCGCGGCGCGGAAGCGGCTATCGTTTCGCCCATGACAGAACTGAAACAGGACTGGAGCCGCATCGGCGCCGAACTGGACGAACAGGGCTGGGCACTATTGCCCGCCTTGCTGGAACCTGCTGCCTGCGCCGCAACCGCGATGCTTTACGATTGGGATGATGGCTTCCGCAGCCGGGTCGTGATGGCGCGGCATGGCTTTGGCCGCGGCGAATATCGCTATTTCAGCTATCCCCTGCCCCGCCTGGTCGAAAGTTTGCGGACCGCGCTTTATCCGCATCTGGCGGTCATCGCCAATGACTGGCAAGAGCGGCTTGGCAAATCCGCGCGATTTCCGGGCAGTCACGCCGATTATATCGCCCACTGTCATGAAGCTGGTCAGACACGGCCAACGCCGCTGCTGCTGCGCTATGGCCCCGGCGACTATAACTGCCTGCACCAGGATCTTTACGGCGAAGAGGTCTTTCCGCTGCAGGTGGCGATCCTGCTGTCAGAACCGGGCAAGGATTTCACCGGCGGGGAATTCGCGCTGACCGAGCAGCGCCCGCGCATGCAGTCGCGCGTGATGGTGGCGCCGCTCCGCAAGGGCGACGGCATCTGCTTTGCCGTCAACAACCGGCCCGTCAAAGGCACGCGCGGCACGTATCAAGTGAAGATGCGCCATGGCGTCAGCCGGCTGGCAACCGGCCAACGCCATACCTTGGGCATCATCTTCCACGATGCCAGCTGATCACCGGCCCGAAACGTCCACCTGCGCGGGTTCATCGGGGCTCAGCCAGCGATAGACAAAACCCGCCAGCGCCGCGCCGACAATCGGCGCAACCCAGAACAGCCAGAGTTGCGAGAGCGCCCAGCCGCCCGCAAACAAAGCGGGCGCGGTGGAGCGCGCCGGATTGACCGAGGTGTTGGTCACCGGGATCGAGATCAGATGGATTAGAGTCAGGCAGAGGCCGATGGCGATGGGGGCGAACCCTTGCGGCGCGCGGCCATGGGTCGAGCCCAGGATCACGAACAGGAAGGCGAAGGTCATCACCACTTCACAGACCAGCGCGGCGGTGAGGCTGTAGCCGCCCGGCGAATGATCGCCATAACCGTTGCTGGCAAAGCCGGCATGCACATCGAAGCCGGCATGCCCGCTGGCAATCATGTAGAGCACCCAGGCGCCGGCGATGCCGCCCAGCACCTGAACGATAATGTAGCCCGGCAGGCTGGACGCCGGGAAACGCCCGCCCGCCCAGAGACCGATCGAGACGGCAGGATTGAGATGGCAGCCCGAGACATGGCCGATGGCGAAGGCCATGGTCAGTACCGTCAGGCCGAAGGCCAGCGCCACGCCGATAAAACCGATACCCAGGGCCGGAAAGGCGGCGGCCAGCACGGCCGAACCGCATCCACCCAATACCAGCCAGGCTGTTCCGATGAATTCCGCGGCAAGCTTGCGGGTCATGACCTACCCTCCCTTTGTTATCGCCGTGGAACCGTACGCCTGGCACCCAAGAGAGTCACCGCCGGGCCTTTGGACCTTGGTCCTCTGGACTTTCCGCCTTTCCTACCTTGGCGATCTCGATCAGGGCTCCCAGGGTGCGGCGCGTCTGGGCCAGGGCCGCCGGTCCCACCCGCCGTTCCAGTTCGGCATCGATGCGCTCCCGCTCTGTCCGCTGGACGGCGGCGGCGTGCCAGCCGCGCTCGGTCAGGGCCACGGTGAAGCGGCGCCGGTCGGCCTCGTCCACCTCCCGTTTGAGATAGCCGCGCAGGACCATTGTATCGACGAGCTGCCCTGCCGCCTGCTTGGAGACCTTGAGCTGACGCACCAGCACCGACAGCGGCACGTCGCCCGCCCCCATCGCCAGGCCTCCGATCACGAACATGCCGTTGGGCGGAATGTCGTCGCAATCGGCCTCGGCCAGCGCCTTGCGCATGGCCTCGCCATAGGTGCCGCGGGCCCAGCGCAACAGGGCGGGCATCACGATGGTGTCGTACCAGGGATTGTCTTCCGCCATGGGCGTCTCCTCGCAGAGGATCGCAGCCATATGGTCAACCAAGTTGATAGTCAATATTTATTGACTAACGTTCTC
>Ga0268266_10001131_pt1 | contig 33237 bp, 13 predicted proteins | sample KBSS13metaG_FD_190356 | JGI IMG/M metagenome (GOLD analysis project Ga0268266, IMG submission 190356) | Switchgrass rhizosphere microbial communities from Kellogg Biological Station, Michigan, USA - KBS S1-3 metaG (SPAdes) (version 2) | ecosystem: Host-associated > Plants > Roots > Rhizosphere... | reverse complement strand
CGGAATATTTCTCTACGACTCCACGACGCACGTGCCCTTGATCCTGAAGCTTCCGCAGGAGAAAGAAGCGGGAAAAGCGGTGAATGGTCAGGTACGAACCGTAGACATCGTGCCCACGGTTTTGGATCTGCTCAAGTTTTCGGCAGCGCCCAAGCTGGATGGCACTTCCCTGCAGGCCGCGATCGACGGCAACGAAGGCGATTTAAGAACTGTTTTCGGGGAGACCGACTACCCCGTACGTTTTGGGTGGGCGCCTCTGCGATCGATTCGGCAGGAAGGATTCAAATTTATCGAGGCGCCGCGACCGGAACTGTACGATTTGCAAGCTGATCCCGGCGAAACGCAAAACCGCTACGTGCCTTGGGACGCCACGACCAGGAAATTGCGTAAAGTCCTTTCCGAGCGGCGCGAGAAGGCGCCGGCGGTTGCGGCACGCTCGCCGGCGGCGGTTTCGGCCGGCACCGTGAGTGAGCTGCGCGCGCTGGGCTATCTGGATGCTTCGGATGCTCGCTCCTCAACCGAAGTACCGGAGCCATCCCTGCTGCCGGATCCGAAGGACAAGATCGGACTGCAGAACCTGCTGCACACGGCGATGATGGCAGCGGAGGACGGGCGCACAAAGGACGCACGGACGGCGCTGCAGAAGGCGCTCGCACTTGACGAAGAGTATCCGCTGGCGCTGCGACAGCTCGGACAGTTGGAAATGAATTCGGGAAACGACAGGGAAGCGGTTCCGTATTTCAAGCGCCTCGGTGATTTGCGGTCCAATGATTCGGGCGCAGCCCTGGATTACGGCCGGGCATTGAGTCTTAGCGGAGATCTACAAGGAGCGCGCACCGCGCTAGCGAAGAGTCTGCGCCTTGACGCAAATCAAGCGGATGCGCGGCTGTTGCTGGGAGAGATTGCTCTCAAGTCGGCGCAGTACAAAACGGCGGAAGACGAGTTCGCGACGGCGCTTCTTGCGAAACCCGCAAATGAGGAAGCGCAGATTGGGTTGGCGAAGGCACTGCTTGGCCAAAAGAAATTCACGGACGCGGCCGAACTGCTGGAAACGAGCACCGGCGCTGGAACACAAAACGCGGAACTGTTTGATTTGCTGGAGCGGGCTTACCGCGCGCTAGGCAAAACGACCGATGCCCAAAAAGCTCAGGAACGAGCGCGCACCTTGAGACAAAACAAACAACAAACTAGCCCGTGAAGACTGCGCAGCCGGTGCGCGGAACTGCAAAAAAACTTGGCGAATTCAGTTGCCGGTGGCGGCTGCTGTCTCTCGCTTCTCGAAAATCTCGCTCAGTGCGTGCCCGTGCATCTGCTTTGGCTGCTCGATGCCGTAAAGGTGCAGGATGGTCGGCGCGATATCGTAGACGCTGGCCGTCAGCCCCATCACACGAAAGTCGCGTTTGATTCCCGGTCCCATCACAAAGAACGAGCCGGGAACATCATCACCGTCCGCAAAGTCATGCTTGGCAATGACGGGAGTGTCCTTTTCGTGATCCATGTGCGCGTGCGGATCTTTTTGTTCGAACTCACGCAGCGGCTTGATGCCGTGATCGGAGACGATGAAGAGATAGGTTTCGTCGTCGACGTGCTTGAGGATGGTGCCGAGAACCTTGTCGAACGCGATGTACTGGTTGGGGAACGCTTCCGGCCGGGCGCTGTTGACGCTCGCGTTGTAGCCGACATTGAAAGGAGAGATCGGGTACAGCCAGTGGCCGACGCGGTCTTCGCAGGATTGCACCATGAACGTGAAATCGGTGGGATGCTTGCTGAGCAGGTAGTCAAAGAGCTTGTTTTGCTGTTCGCGGATGGTCTGAACCTTGCTGAGCCACTGATCGATCACGGGGAGCTCGTGCCCTTTCAGGTCGGCTGCCGAGGGCATGCGCTCGCAATCAATGAAAAAATCGCCGACGTTTTTCAGCAGTTCGGCCTGCATGGTTTTGGGATAAACCGCGTCGCCGCCCGTGACTTCACTGAGCTTCGGGGCGCAGAGCACGCCGTCGTCGCAATTTTTTCCGCGGGTCAACATGCCACTGATCATATAACCGTTCACCGGCATGACCGGGAAGGTGGCAGGCACATTGGCCATGCCGACCGTGACCTTGCTGCTCGACAGCAGCGACCAGATGGGCTCCTGCTTCAGCATGTTCGTGTTGGCGGTGATTCCGCCCACGAGAAATCCGGTGACGCCGTTTTCCTCCGGCTGAGTGCTGGTGAAAAGAGTGGAATAGACTCGCGGACAGTTGGGCGATGACACAGTACGCAGCTTGCCGTAGGCGCCCCGATTGACCACGCTGGCCAAGTTCGGCATCTGCCCCTTGAGCAGCAGGGGACGAATGATGTCGAGCTCCATGCCATTCACGCCGACGACGATGACTTTGGGTTTCGGCTTGGCGGATGGTTCGGCCTTGGCGGGCTTTGCGTCCTGTGCGGCGGCGAGGCCGGGCAGCAGAAATACGGACAGAATTACGGAAGAAAAAATACGACGGAGCATGGGGCACCCCTCTGGATAACGTCGATTATAGGGGCGCGGAATCAGGGTGTCCAGCGAGTCGCACGTGCTCGCTGGACTCAATTTTTCGGCGGTGCCCGTAGCTTGAGGCTCTGCGCCTCGGCCCTTTCGCGCGTGGCGTCCTCGGCGCGGCTAAGCTTCTCATATTCATCTGCCAGGAAGGAATGGGCCTCGCCGGAATCCTTTTGTGCATCCACGGCCTTTTCCAGATAAGGCAGAGCATCGGTGAAGCTGCCATTCAGAAAAAGCATGCGCCCCATCAGCAGGTTTGCCCGGTAATGATCAGGCTCGGCCTGCAGAACCGTGAGCAGGTTCTTGGCTGCTTCCTGAGGCCGGCCACTCCGGGCGTGAATGGAAGCCAAAGAATAGCGAGCGTCGATCCAATCCGGGCGGTTTTCCACCAGAATTTCGAAATGAGCGGCGGCGGTAGTCAGATCGCCGGTTTCGTAAAGGCAGATGGCCAACTCGTATTGGGCCATGAGGGCATCGGGCCGCAGTTCGATGGCTTTTCGAAGGGGCGGAATCGCCTGGGCAAAGTTTCCCCTGCGCGAGTAGGCGATGCCAAGGTAATACTGCGCAGCCTGGACTTGCGGATCCTTGGCGACCACGTGCAGAAGTAGCGGGATGACGGTTTCTTCCTTACCTTCTTCAATGGCCAGGCTGGCATCGTGCATGTCATTGGCGACGTCAATGCGGTCCTTAGGATCGATTCTTGAGCCTGGGCCGGACTTTGTGGAGGCCATGTAGCCGAGCGCAGACAGTTTTTCCCTGCTTTTCTCGTCGAGTCCGTCCTGAAGAGCCTGGGGCGCGCCGGTACTGATCTTCTTCACCAAATTGTCGAGCTGAATCGCGAAGCGGGCGGCGGTAGCGCGGCTCTGCGGGAAGAGATTGGTCTTCGCACCAGGGTCCGAAGCCAGGTTGTAAAGCTCGGGTGACGGCGCTTGCACGTAGAGCCTGCTGCCGACACGAAGGGAAACAAGAGCGCTCCATCCGAAGGACCGCTCGGAGTGGTCGCCGGTGGCTAGTGAAGGGCGGTCCTCGGGATTCGGGTTTCCCACCAGAGGAAGGAGCGAATGACCCTGCATGGTGGTTGGAGGCGATTGCCCCAGCCCGTCGAGAACGGTTGGCGCCAGATCGACCAGACTTGCAACGGCATTGACTCGCTGACCGGCGAGGCGGTTGCCTGGGAGTTTGAACAGCAGCGGGACGTGGATTGTCGCGTCATAAAGAAAAATACTGTGGGTCAGTTCGCCATGATCGCCCAAGGACTCGCCGTGATCGGCGGCGACAGCGATCAGCGAATTGTCATACAAGCCGTGGCTTCGCAAATAATCCAGCAGTTTGCCGACGGTCTCGTCAACATAGGCGATTCCAGCGTTGTAAGGCGCGTTTGGAAAGCGGCTGCGGAACGGTTCTGGGGGATTGTAGGGGTCGTGCGCGTCCCACAGGTGAAACCAGAGGAAAAACGGAGCGTCTTTCTGCTGGTTTTGTTGGCCGAGCCATTCGAGCACCTGCGCCAGAGTGACCTCGCCGCGCCGCTGCATGGACGCTTCGCGGCGCTCGCCCTTTTTTTGCCGGTGAAAACCCGCGTTGTAAACGTCAAAGCCGCGTTCGAATCCCGAGGCAAATCCGTTTTTTGGATCGAGGATGATGCTGCCGACAAATGCGCCGGTTTTGTAGCCTTGGGCGTGGAGAACTTCAGGTAGAAACGGAACGCCTGGAGGGAGGCGATCACCGAAGTTACGGAGGCCGTGGTACTGGGGATAGGTGCCGCTGAGGATTGAGGCGTGAGAAGCCGGAGTTATTGGGGCTTGGGAGTACGCGCGTTCGAAAACCACGCCTTGACTGGCGAGCGCATCGAGATGCGGCGTCAGGCCTTTTTTTGAGCCGAGAAAACCCATGCGGTCGGCTCGGACGGTGTCCAGAGTGATAAGGATGACGTTTGGTTTGGCGGGTAGGTTTTCGGCGGATTGGTCGGCGGCGGCGAACGAAGGCAAAAGAGCCAGGAACAAGAAGTTTAGGGTAATGACGCGCCGCATCATCCGCATAAAAGAGAAGGGAGTTTGCAGTGTAGCAAACTCCCTGTTTGGGAACCAAAGTTAGAGTCGAAGGTCAGAACAAAAGCTTCACGCCAATCTGCGCGGCGCGCGCGCCACCTTGCGAAAGGAACGGGTTGCCGCTGGCGATATCCGGCGTTTGCGCGAAGTTGGAGAAGCTGGTGTCCGGGAAGTTGTTGAGCCGGCTCTGAGAAACCGTGGCGCTGCTCGGGAACGAATAGAAGTTAGGATGATTCAACAAGTTGAAGACCTCAAAACGGAGCTGAAGGCTAAGCCTCTCGTTGATCTTCGTGATTTTGTTGAGGTTGAAATCCCACTGTTTGAATCCGGGCCCGCGGAACGCATTGCGGCCGCAAGTTCCAATCGTATTGGGATCCGGAATGGTAAACACGTCTGGCATGTTCGTAACTGTCGGCACTCTAGGGTCGCTGAACTGATAAATAGGCTTCACTCCCGTACAATTCGGTCTTTGATAAACCAAGTCCTGGCCGGATTCGTCGGCGCTAGAACTCAGCAAAGCAGTCCACGGACGGCCGGTCAGAACCGTCACCACGGAGCCGACTTGCCAACCCTCGCCCAGACGCCCGAGGGCGCGGACCTTAGGAAAGTCGTAGACCACAGCGGTGTTAAAGTTCCTCCGGACATCTGTGTCGCACGGACCTTGATTGCTGCTGGGATTGTACGGGTTCTCCATGATGGGAAGCGTAGACGTACCGCCGCGGCTGGTGGAATTGTTGTCGATACAATTCGACCAGGTGAAATTGACCATAGTGTTGAGACCGTGGAAATCACGCTGACGATATGTTACCTGCAACGCGTTGTAGCGCTGGTATCCATCGTTTGTCAGCTGGATGATGTAATTGAAGTTGGGCGCTCCACTCAACTGGTATAAGGAGTCGAAAGGACGCGCGCAACTCCCTGTAGTCAGCTGCTCGTCATTCACGGTGTCCCAGCAGCCCACGGGCCGATTGTTCAAGCTGCGGTTCAGGAAACTGTTGGTACCGTGAGAGCCAAGGTAGCTCACCGTGATGGCGTTATTTCTGAACAGTTCATGCTGAATCGTCGCGTTGTAGTACTGGATTCTTGGCGTCTTCAAATCCGGCACGGTGCCGAAAATGTTAAATGGCGGCGAGGCCTCGGGATTAGCGCCGAAGGTCTGGAAAGGCGTGGTCGGATTTGGACTTCCCGCTTGCGGTCCAATACAGACGAAATCCGGTGCATCGGTGTTCGTCGCCGGGTTGTAGCACGTGTTCGGCCCGAACGCCTGGAACAAAACCGGAAGGCTCGCGTCTCCATTGCCTATTGCATTGACTGAAAATACGCCGAGGTTAGAGTTGGTAAATGCACCCGCTCTGGCGCCCTGGAAAGTGTAAGGAGCGCTGATGGCGGCAAAATTCGCCACGTCGTAGGCCATAGCGTAACCAACTCGGAGGGCGGTCTTGCCATTGCCGAAGACATCCCAAGCCAGTCCCGCGCGTGGGCCAAAGTTTTTGAGGTCCAAGTTGTACAGGCGGGGGAAGCCCTCCTGCACCCGAACCAGACCATTCGGAAATCCCTTGGGTGCGCAGACGGTCGGCTCGGGATCAGCACAAGGGAAGAAATTGGACGCAATCTTGTCGGCATCGCCCAATGCGCCGTTGACGTCCCAGCGCAAGCCGTAGCTGATCGTTACTCGCGGGGTAATTTTCCATTCGTCCTGGAAAAACAGTCCCATGGAAGGCTGGTAAAGATGGCGCGAAGTGTCGCCAAAGGAGCGGCCGGCCTGGTCAAAGCGGCCGAGGAGCATCTGGTCGATCAGTGTCTCAAAATCAGTCTGGAAACTAATGAGGCCGGTCCGCGCTCGATTCCGCAGGCTGAACGTGGAGGCGTATTCGTAACTGCCGCCAAACTTGAAAGTGTGCTTGCCCTTGATCCAAGCAAGCTTCGCGGAAGCGTTGTAATTCTGCGTTGGACGCGTGCTGAGGGGATAACCCTGGATGCCACCCGGGTTTCCATAAGTGACGGAGCTGGCGTAGACCGGAGGCACACCGAAGTCGGCGGGGTTCAGAGGACCAGTGTCTATGCCCAAATCCAGCGGGTTAACCTTATTGTTTGGCGCCAGGATTTGCGCGTAGCGCGACCAATTGAACCGCACATCGAGAATTTTGTTGGCGGATATGCTGTAGGTCCAGGTAGCGCCTGCCAATTGGACACGAGTCGGAGCGATGGAGTTGAATGCGTCAGGATTGAGGCCACTACCGGGCGCAGGAGGAAGCGTGTATCCGCCGAGCGGCGCCGACTGAACGCTGTCCGCGAAGGTATACCGACCGGAGAGCTGCATCTTGTCGTTCATCTTGTGGTCGATTCTGAAAATGTAGCTGCTCATCTTGTCGGTATTGGGGCTGGCAATACTCTGCGTGAACCCACCAGGGTCCACTGCATCATTCGCGGCAGCAGGCGTGCAAGAAACAATTCCGCCGGCGCCATCCGAACACGGGTAATACTTGAGCAGGTTCAGTCCTGCGGTGTTTAGAGGCAGTCCGTTGGGATTGACAGTCGGACTGGCGAAGTCCGCCAGGGCCGCAGCCAAGTCGCCTTGCGTGGGGATAAATACGTCGTAAGGCAGCAAGGCTTTGTTGCGCTGCCCTTCAAACGAGAAGAAGAAGAAAGTGCGGTCTTTGACGATCGGCCCGCTGAAATTACCTCCATAGTTGTGATTGTGATAAGGCGTCTTATCTACTGAGAAGTAATTCTTGGCGTTGAGCCAGTCGTAATCTCCAAAATATAGAGCCGTTCCGTGAAACGTATTGGTGCCGCTCTTGAGCGTGACGTTGATCGCGGCTCCGCCTTTGACGCCGTTCTCTGCCGTCGGAAGCTGCTGCACGGTGTACTCGGAGATGGAGTCGTTGCCGAGAACGGACGCGGGGACGCCCAAAACGCCGGGCTGGCCGACGACTTCGCTACCGTAAAAGCGGTCGTTATTGGGCATGCCGTCGATCATGTAGTTGTTGGAAGTGGTGCGCTGTCCGCTGATGCTGACGTCCAAGAAACCGCCGCCGGGAGAGCGCTGCACACCGGGAGTGAGAGCCAGGATGGATTTAAAGTCACGGCCTTCGGTCGGGAGATCCAGAATGGACTTGGTATCCACCTCGTTGTTTACGCCGGGCGAGTATTCCACCAAAGGAGTTGCTGCTTCGACGGTGACGGTTTCGGTGCGCTCGCCAAGCTGAAGCTGGAAATCGGCGGTGGTGATCTTGGCAACGCTGACGGTTACGTTGCGGACGGTCGTCTTGAATCCTTGGGAGGAGACAGTGACTTTGTAGACGCAGACTGCCATGTCCGTCATGCGATATTCGCCCGCGTCGCCGGTGGTGACGGAGCGCGTCTGGTTGGTATCGGGACAGACGGCGGCAACACCCGCGCCTGCCACGGCAGCTCCGCTCTGGTCCATTACCGTACCAGTGATTTCACCTGTGATGTTTTGCGCAGAGGCGGAGACAGCACAAAGAAGAATGACCAAAATGAATATACACTGGCGGAAGAATAAGGACATACCCTGCATACCACCCCCTCGAAAACACTTCGAGCCCGTCGTGCACTAACTGGAAGTTGCAACAGTTTTAGGGCAATTGACGCAAAGAGTCAAGAAAGGTGTTTCTAAATTGAGGCGTTGGGCCAATTAACGGTTTGAAACGGCGGCGACCGGACACAATCGTACACGTCAATAACTCGTAATTGGTAAATTTGGGAGTGGTCGGGGCGAAAGGATTTGAACCTTCGACCTCCTGGTCCCGAACCAGGCGCGCTAGCCAGGCTGCGCTACGCCCCGACGTGGGCCACACAGGAACGGTGAAACGCTCTTGTGGCGGGTAAAAAGAAGGATAGCACACGCGAGGGCGCGGGCCAATTGCGTGTTTTTCAACGCTTTAGTAAATGGCATCTTCAAAAAAACGGCCGGAGAGATTGCTCTCCGGCCGGCCGGTCTGAATCGAAGGCAGTTTAGAAGCTGAGACGCAGGGAAACTTCGATGCGACGCGAACCGGTCAGCACACTTTCGTAGTTGCCGAAGGCCGAGCCGCTATCGATTGCTGCGTTACCGTTGAAGATGATCGACCCAACGTCGAATCGTACTGAGTTGGTTAAGTTGAAAACGTCAAAGCCAAAGGCAAGCTTTGCGCGCTCGGTGAGGCTCCAGTTCTTGCGTAAGGCCGCGTCGATGTCGAAATAGCCAGGTCCGCGAAGATTGTTGCGGGCGCCGGACTCTCCCGGGAACGGGTAGTCGAAGGAGTTGACTGCGTTTCCGGTGCCGCCGGTTGCCCCCACGAACACGTTTGGATTGCAAGTCCCGCTCGAGCAGTTGTTACCGACGCCTGTGGACGGAGCCGGACCGATCAGGTTTGCCTGACCGGTGAGTTCCCAGTTCGTCGGGAATTGGAAACCGTTGGAGACGGACATGGGCAATCCGCTGCTCCAACGGTAAAGGCCAGAAATCGACCAACCGCCGAAGACAGCATTGAGGAAATTGCTGGAAGAACTTCCCCACTTCTGGCCACGACCGAACGGAAGTTCATAAACCCAGTTTGAGTTGATCTGGTGGGTCATGTCGAAATCGGAAACGCCGCGATTCTGGCCGGGATCGAAAGCGTTAATGATCTGGCTGGCGTAACCAAACCCTTCGTCGAGGCTAATACGTTCGGCGTTGGAGCCGAGGTCAATAGATTTGGAATACGTATAGTTGAAGTCCCACGTCAAACCGTGCGTGGCACGGTGGCGGAGCATGAACTGGCCGGCGTTGTAGTTGCTGCGTCCGGTGGAGCTCCATGAATAGAGCGAAGCGAATTGATTTTGGTAAAACGTGTTAGGCCCGTTGATCGGGAAATAGTTCACGCAGGCCTGAAATCCCGTCGTACCGCAATTCGGATTGTTGTTAGCGTCAGGAATGCCATCGAGATCCCACGAGGCAAGAGGCGTCGTTTCGTTCAGACTGCCGCCGCAGAACAAAGCGTACGCCGCAACCAATGGGCTCAAGGTGCTTGCTGGAGTGCTGTTATCCACGCAAGAACTTGCGCCGATGCTGTAGGCGCCGCCCGCTTGAAGCGGCTGCATGATGTCCTTCCAATACTGCATGATGTTGGCGGGCAAGCCGGGATTAGCAGCAAATTGTTCGACCGACTGACCGGTCCGGTAAATTTTTGCGAGAGCAGTGACCGCCTGCCAGTAGCTGACACCGGTCTTGGGGTCGACAAGATTGATCGGTTGAGCCAGGTCGCGCTCCTGGAGCAGCCGACGGCCCAGTCGGTTTACGTAGGCCGCTTCAAATGTGAACCCACCCTTTAGCTCGCGGGTGAACGAAACGTCGAACCCGTAGGAATAAGGCGTCTTCATCTTGTCATCCATGCCCCAATAGATGAGGAAGTTATTCGCCGGAGTTACCGGGAATCCGGGAGTGGGAGCCGGATAGGTCAACGACGGAGGAAGGTCATTGATCCCGGTGTATCGCGGAGCCGTGTCGAGACTGACGGTTCCTGGTGGCAACGACCCTTGTGTTACGAAACCAAATGAACCGTTTCTATCGAAGGTGTTGGCGATGCCTTCACCGAAGTGGTCATAGTAAACGCCGGCACCAAGGCGGATGGAGCTTTTCCCAGGTCCACCAAACAAGGCGCCGAGTAGGCCATCCTTGAAGCCAGGGGAGTACGCCAACGACCAGCGCGGAGCAAAGTTCTTATAGTCCCAGCCCCAATAGCCAGGCTTCCCGTTAGCAGAACCGCAGAGGTCGAAGCTGAAATTGGGCGAGTAGGATTCCCCCTTCACCATATCGGCCATTCTGGTCTGAAAAAATTGATCGAGGCTGATGTTCGGACACACTTGGTTGCCGTTGGTCTCGTACGGTGGCTGTAACAGTGAGTAGCGCAAACCGTAGGTCATGGTGAGATTGGACTTGATGCGCCACGCGTCCATTCCATAGAACTCGGCCTCGTTGTCGCGGAAGTGACGAGGGACGAACGAGCCTTGTGGCAGGAAGGTTCCGCTCTTGTTTTGAACGTAGGTGTTGTCTTCCTCGGTGATGATGCCGGCAAGCGCCATCATCGGATAGTCATAAGCATTTGCCGCGTTCGAGTCGACGGCGGGGAATCCAAAAGCAGACGGATCGAACGAACCGCCCTGTCCAGAAATGCCCGTCGGAATAAGGAAGCCGGTGTTGGTCAGGCCGTCGCTGAATGAGTTGGCGTTCGAATTCCGGAGGTCGTTGATGAGACGGTAGTTCGCACCAAACGTGAAACTGTGCTTTCCCTTGATCCAAGTGAAGTCGTCGGTGAAGTTGTGAACCGGGACGATAACGCTGGTGGTGCGAGTGAAGGCCGTTGGCGTGTCGAGACCGCGGAGGTTGACGACGGGGTCGGTGGAAACGCCATTGGTTCCGACGCCTTGACGGATGTATCCGTAGTGAAAATTGTTGATTTTTGTCGGGCTAATGGTCCAGAGATAGCCGGTTACGATTCCTTTGGTGTTGTTGGTGTCGACGGTCGAGGCCGGCTGTCCCGGAAATTGCTCGGGGCCGTCGGAGTGATCGTTTTGCAAACCGAGCCGCGCAAACAAGCGTTGGGTGCCGCTTGCGGTCAGGTTGTAGTCGAAGCGAGCGATATAAGTGTCTTGTTTTTGCGGAGCGGGCGAGGAGAAGGTGAACGCCTGGTAATTGTACCCATATCCCTGCTGATTGCTGTTGGGCAGCGGATAGGAATTTAGAGTCTGGAGCACATTAGGATTGACGCCTGGCCCCCAGGGGCAAGTGCCGTTGCCCGTGCAATTTGGGTCCATGGAAGCGATTTGCGACGGGGAAAGTACATTGAATCCGGCCTGCGCTGTGTAGGAAGCGCCGCTGAGACCTTGCACAGAAGTGCCGGGGCAGACCTGCGTCGCGGTTTGAAGCACATTTCCCGAGGAATCGAGGACTGGCGCACAAGCATACTGAATGACGCCGTCGCGAAGCGCAGCGCTCGGAACGGTCCTGGTTACCTGGCTGTTTTCGCGGAGACGCTGACCTTCGTAGGCCAGGAAGAAGAACAACCGGTCTTTCTTGAGCGGGCCGCCAACCGTGGCGCCAAACGTGTTTCTCAGCAAGAACGGCGGTTTGTTCGGCTCATCATTCTGCGACTCGGCTAGTTTGTTGAAGTACTGGTTCGCGACGAGGTTTGTCGGCCGATTGTACTCATATGCGGAGCCGTGAAACGCGTTGGAGCCGCTCTTTGTTTGCAGAGAGACTTGGCCACCGGAGGAACGCCCCTGGTCTGCGTTGGCGTTTGAGGTGGTTACGCGAAACTCCTCGATGGAATCCAGCGTGGCGCGAAGAGCTCCCTGAAAGGCAAATCCGTTCATCTGGTCGTTGTCGTCGACACCGTCCAACGTGATGTTGGTCTGATCGCTGCGCGCGCCATTGACCGAGCCGCTGCGGCTATCAAACATCTGGTTATCCTTTTGGATTTGCGGATCGGCGACGCTGACGACACCGGGCTGCAGGCTAAGCAAGCCGGCGGGGTCGCGGCCTTCGAAAGGCAGACCGGCAACTTGCGTTTGCCCGAATGCAGTGCCCAAAGAAGCGTCGGTGGTGTTGATGGTCTGCACCACGCCGACAACTTCGACGGTTGTGGCCACAGTTGCCACGGACAATTTGAAGTCGTCGGTCATAGGCATCGCGACGAGTAACTGCGTGCCGGTCTGTCGTATGGTGGCGAAGCCATTGGCCGAAACGGTGACGGTATAAGTTGCTGGTCTGACTTCCAAGAACTGGTAGGCGCCGTCCTTGTCACTCTTGGTTTCCATGGAGATGCCGAGGCTGGTGTTCTGGATGGAAATCACAGCACCGGCAACCGCAGCGCTGGCCTGATCCGTGATCGTGCCGTGCAGTGACGTGGTGCCGTCCTGAGCTACGGCCGCATTGCAGCAGAACAAACAAAACAACGAAAGCGCACAAAGGCCGAGCAGGCCTCTAGAATGGCGCAACATGAACTACTCCTTTTCCGCACCTAAGACAAATTAAGGATTAAAAGCACACCCTGACATCGACCTGGGGAACACACAGAACGAACTGGAAGTGGATGGCCGGAATCGGCGCAAGTGGCTCTGGAGATCCGTCAAAATCCCCGCAAGCCCATCCACAGGTTACAAATGGAGGTAAGAAAGTTTTAGGGCATAAGGCAGGGGTATGTCAATGGAGGATTCTTGATTCGTAGGTTTTGCATTTTTGATGAGCTGAGGGTTGGGATGTCGGTTAGCGGAAAGGGCCGGCGAAAAAAAGAAACCGCCGGAGGAAAGTCTCCGGCGGTTCGCAGTTTGGACACAGAGTTGAGGTTAGAAGGAGTAGCGGGCGCCCACCTGGAAGACGCGGGGGTTCTCTTGAATTCCTTGCAGGTTAGACCAGTTTGAAGGCGGATTGACGTTACGCAGTTTTGGATCGCGCACGATACCGAACCCTGTGCGGCTGAGGTCGATGCTCGTGAAGTTCTGATAGTTAGCAACGTTGAAGATATCCCAGCGGAATTGGAGCTGGTGCTTTTCGCTCCAAGGCATAGTGAAGGATTTGGCCATGCCCAAATCCAGATTCATGTAACTGGGATAGCGGAGATAGTTACGCGGTCCGGTTTCGCCAGGATAGGCGTTGCGGAAGCTCTGGTAAATGGCTTTGATGTCGCAAGCGCCGAAAAGTTTTGGCTGACCGTCCGTTTTTGAAATGCAAGTTGAGATTGGACTGGTCGGAGTTACGCCCGCTTGAACGTTCCAGTTCGTCGCCCACCGAGCATCGTCGAAGGGTGAAGTCATCGGCAAACCTGTGTTCCAACGGTAGATACCGGCAAGCTGCCAGCCACCGATAATGGCGTTGAGGGCCTTGCTGTTTGTATTTGCGAACTTCTTGCCCCGGCCGAACGGCAACTGCCAGACGGTCGAAAAGTTAATTAGATGACGGGTGTCGAAGTCTGAGTTCCCGTAATTATCCCGCTGTCGAATGGGATTGACGATGAATGCAGCGGTTCCAAATCCCGTTTCAGATTGAATACCGGAAGCATCGTCCAGTGAGTGCGAGTAGGTATAGTTGAAATCTAACGTTAGTGAGTTCAACCGCTGTCGCACGGACGCGGTCAGACCATGATAGTTCGAGTTACCAACGGTGCTCCAAGCTGAAAGAGCGCCGTATTGGGGCTGCATGAACTTGGTCGGCAAGCCAAAGTCGTTGAGAACGACGTCGGTGAGGAATTGAGCATCCGTCCAGTCGTTGCCGGCGAAGAAGGCGAACGGATTTCCCGGAAGTGAACCACCGCCACGGCTCATCAGTCCATAGAAAACTTGGGTCGGTGTCCAGTTCGACGGAAAGCCCGCTCCCTGATCGACATTGTAGAGGTCGACCAGGTTTGCCGGGAAAAGATTGTCGAAGAAGGGGATGGACGCGATGTTTGCCGTATCGACGTTTTGCTGGCGCTGTTTTTCCAGCATGGTGCCGGCCGTATACCAGTCCATCTTGCTAGCCGGGTCAACTAGGTCATTAAAGGCCGTGGCGTCACGCCGCGCCAAGAGACTACGCGCCATGCGACCGACATAGGAGACCGACACGGTCATCCCGCCGCGGAATTGGCGCTCGAAGGTGGCGTTGAAGACATACTCGGTAGGAGCATGCAGTTTGGAATCGACGCCGGTCTCGATGCGTCCGGAATAGTCCGAATCTTGTTGCAAGGGGAAGACAAGTTGACCCGGAACGTTGACGTTCGGGAGTGAACGTACATCCTGATTAAATCCAGTAAACACTGGTGCCAGACCAGAACATCCGGAGCACGGCTGGGTGTCGTAGGTATTGGCTGGGGTGGTGTAGTTGGACGTAAAGCCGAGGGTATTGTTGAGGTCCCAGTCCACGGCGAGCGCCTGGCCGTAGTAGTCGTTGGTCATAGCAAAGCCGCCACGGAGCACGGACTTGCCACCATCGCCAAAAAGAGAGTGCAGCAACCCGCTCGAATAATTCGGCGACCAGGCGAGAGCGATGCGCGGTTGGAAGTTATTCTTATCCCAGTCGTACATAGGTTTGCCGCCGTTTGCGGGGCCGGACTTGTTGATGATGATCGGATCGACAAAGTTGTTACCAGCCGCCGCGGCGGCTAGGCGCTCCTGAAAATAGGTGCCAAGGGGAACTTCCGGCTGCACCTCGAAGCCTTTAGTTTCATAGACAGGGCGTTCGAGGCTGTAACGGAGGCCCAGAGTCAAAGTGAGATGCGGTTTGATTTTCCAGGCGTCCTGGACGTAGCCGTCATAAGCTTGTGTCGCGAAGTTTCTGATGGTCGGGGTACCGGGTGTCAACAAAGAACCGTCCGCGCCAAAAGTGAAATCGGCGGTGTATTGCGAAAGCCGTCCGATAAGCGCCGTAGCGGAGTTTTGAATTTCCGAAATGGAGTTCAAGGACTGTCCGGCGTTCTCGTCGCCAGGCAGTCCGTTTGCGTCCAAATAGTCTTGGAATGCGGTAGAAACGTGGTCACCAGCACCCAGATAGAAAGATGGATTGGTGACTGCGTTATCAAAAGCGTTCGCGAAGCTGACCCGTTCGTTGTTGATCTTTCGGAAGTTAAACCCGAACTGGAACGTGTGATTGCCGTGGATCCAGGAAAGGTCGTCGGTAAAGTTGTGAACGGGAGTGACGCGGCTGATTCCATGAGTCTGCGCGTTAGGCTGAAAGACGAAACGAAAACTGATGTCGTTGCCGGTGCTATCGCCGCCTTGCGTAAAGGCCTGGCGGGTCAGACCATAGCGGAAATTGTTGACCCAGTTGTTGTTGATGGTCCATGTGTGTCCGATGACCAATCCACGCGGATGGTTCCATACTTGGGGTGTAATTGAATCAGGCAAATACTGAGGAAGGGCCTGATGGTCGTTAATGTAGTTTCCGCGCACGAAGAAAGTTTGTTTGCTGTTAATCGTGTAGTCTAACCGAAGAATATGTGAATTCAATGAAATCGGCGTGGCGGAATTGAAGCGAAAACCGCCGGTGTTCAAACCATCGCCCACCGTGCTGTCATTGGCAGGATATCTGGCAGCAGCGTCCTTTAGGGCATCGAGAGCCGCCTGGTTAATGCCAGTGTCCGAGTAAATCTGTTGTACTTGGGAGATGTCCACGGACGCGGGCTGCGGGTTGTTGCAAGCCGCATCCGGGCAGTAGGTGTAGTTCAAGGTCCCTTGACCCAAGTTTGGCAGTGGCACAACTTGAACAACACTCTGAGCCGTGGCGTTGCGCTGGCCTTCATAGCTATAGAAGAAGAAGAGTTTGTCCTTCCAAATCGGCCCGCCGATTCCGCCGCCGAAAGTGTTTCTCACCAACGGGGTTCGCGGAACACCGGCCGCATTGCTGAACCAATTGTTGGCTTCAAACGGGGTGCCCCGGTAAAGCTCGAAAGCCGCCCCATGGAGAGCGTTGGTGCCCGTCTTGGTGATGAGGTTGATCTGCGCGCCGGCTGAGCGTCCCTGGTTGGCATTTCCGTTGGCCGTGGTCACGCGAAATTCTTCGATTGCTTCGGAGTTGAGACGGAGGACGGGGCCACTCGTGATGTTGTCACGATCCGTGGGAAGCGTCGAAACGGTCATCGTTCCAGTCAAGAGCAAGGCATTGCCGGTTTGGGCGTTGTTTACGTCAACGCCGTCCAGGGTGATGTTCGACTGATCGACGCGCGCGCCCGTGACGTAACCTTCTTTCGTAGCGCCCGGCTGCAAGCTGAGCAAGTCCACGATTTGGCGGCCTTCGATCGGCAACTGCGTAATCTGGTGATTCTCCAAGACGTTACCGAGCGAGGCATCCTGTGTGTTGATCAAGGCGTTCAGGCCGCCGACGGAAACCTCCACGGTGGTGTTGACCGAACCAATGTCAAGCTTGACATTAGTTTCCGTCGTCTTTCCGATTAGCGCCTTGACGCGTTCCACGACCGATTTGCGGAACCCGGTGGCTTCGATTTCAATTCGGTAGTCTGCGGGAAGGATCAAATCGAACGTGTAGACGCCCGCTTCCGTTGTGTTGGTGGTTCGCGTGGCGTTAGTGCCGATATTCGTAATCGTGACGGTTGCGCCAGAAACCGCTCTTCCCTGGCCGTCGGTAACCACACCGGTGAGACCGGAGGTTCCGGTCTGGCTCCAAGCGGGAACAGCGAGGAGCACGAGACACAAAAGAGCGACAAAACTTCTAAGAAGGCAGAGCGAATTTAGCAGCGATGAATAGACCTGTCTTGTGCTGGACGAACGAACCATCATTCCCTCCGTTAATGGCACCGGGACAAACGTCTCGACGTGATCGGGGTAAAGAACGGCGGTGTACGGGGCTTCCGAGCCCGACCGGAAGCGATTAAGGAAGGAACAGAAAGACTGGTCCCCCCTCCCAGGTGACCAAAACCACCACAGCCGCTAACAAAAAAGTTGGATTATTTTTAGGCCAACTGGCCTCAAGTGTCAAGGAGAGTTCTGATTCTTTTACATGGTGCTTAGGGGCGCCTGGTGAAAATGCCCGGAATGGATAGAAGAAGAGGCTCCCCAGAAGATTCCGGGGAGCCTTGTTTGCTCACGACGGGGTCCGACCGGGAATGATCTGCCCGGTCGGAGCACCTACTATAAGGAAGCGTGCTAGAACGTAAACTTGACGGAAAGTTGCATCTGGCGCGGCTGACCCAGGATCTGGGTGTAGTCGCCGAAGGTTCCGGCGTCTTCGATGCTGGCACTCAGCGAAGTCGTGTCGAAGTAGGTGGAATTCGTCAAATTGAAGATGTCCCAGCGGAAGGTCAGATTTACGCGTTCCGTGAGGCTAAATTTCTTCTGGATTCCCAGATCCATGCTGAAGTATTTGTCTCCGTAGATGACGTTGCGCTGGCCACGCCTACCGGTCTCGGTAAAGCGGAAATGCTGGAGGGCTTCGTCGGGATCGGCAAACAAGTTGGGCGTCGGTTGGCCGCTGCCGCCGTGGACCGCTCCATGAACGTTTTGTGTGGAGGGGCAAGGCCCAACGTCTAGTCCGAACGCGTAGGCACCAACAGGCGCACAAGTGGCATTGCCTTGTAGATCCCAATTCGTAGGCCAAGTCCGGCCGTTGATAATGTTCGCGGGCACGCCGCTATTCAGGTGAACTATGCCCGAAAGCTGCCAGCCGCCGATCAAAAAGTCCAGGGGACGTGCCGCATTCTTGCCAAGCCACTTGCCCCTGCCAAAAGGAAGCTCCGCGACGTAGTAGCCGTTAAATTGATGCCGGATATCAAAGTCCGAAGAGCCATACTCCTGGCGTATGTCCCACGCGTTGATCGTGGTGCCAGTGTAACCGCCGGTGAATGCCCCGCCAACGATTTCCTGGCGCTCCGGCGTGGAAGAAGTATCCAGCGAATGGGAGAAAGTGTAGTTCAAGCCGAACGACACTCCGTGGCTGAACTGCTTTCTTAACATGAGCTGGAGTGCATGGTAGTAGGAGTAGCCCTTCGTCGTCCAAGTATGCAGATTGACGTACTGCGACGGGAAGAACATGTGTGGACAGTCGAGGAAACCATCTCCATCCAGATCGGTTCCCGAGGGGCAGGTGGCAAATGCGGGAAATCCGCTAAAGTCGACATCCTGCCACACGGTGCTGGTGCCAAAGCCACTGCCTCCTCCCGGAGTCCCGTGATAACCGATGACGTAGTCATAGGCAACCTGGGTTGGAGAGTACCCGCAAGGCAAATCGCCGGATGGAACTGCCGAGCCATCAGCGTTGGTACCGATACCAAATACATTGAACTGCAGGCAGCCAGCGTTAATTCCAGTGGCCCCAAAACCTGGAAAGAAGTTTTCCCAATACGGTACAGCCGCCATTCCGACCAGGCCTTGATCCGGCAGCCCGGCGTTCTGTTGCGCGAAAGCTTCGAAGTTTCGCGCGGCTTGGAATCCGCTGACGCCCGAGACCGGATCTTTGACATCGGCGGGCATGGCGAAGTCGCGAATTAATGTGAGACGGTGCGCAAGGCGCCCGACGTAGGCGGCTTCGAAGGTGAGGCCTCCAGGGAGTTCCCTCGCAACCGCGAGGTCAAACGTGTGCGCGTATGGCGTCCTGATCTTGTTGTCCAAGCCGGCCGTTACGGCGGTTGTTTCCTCCGGCGGAGTCGATGGGAAGCCAGCGGCGGGCGCGGGAGCTAAACTCTGCGCCTTAGCGGCAGCGGTATCATTCAGACCTGTGAATCGGGTGCACGGTCCAAAGGACTGTCCCTCGTTGCCGAGGCCACAATCGCCGAGTCCGCTCGTGATATCCGTGGAGAGCCCAAAAGAACCGAGTTGATCAAAGGTAGTGGCCAACCCATTCCCAATGCGGTCATAGACGATTGAATAGCCCGCACGGATAGATGTTTTTGCGTCGCCGAAGAGGCTGTGAAGCAGACCATCCTTGAAGCGCGGTGCCCACGCAATTGCAATGCGGGGCGAGAAGTTTTTGTAGTCGTAGTCATAGTAGCCGGCGCGTCCATTTGCCGGCCCGCCAAGGTCTGTCTGGATCAAGCCGCATGAGCTGGTCGGCTGACCCGCCAGCATGGAACCCTGGCGGCAATCGAACCAGTCAGCGAAACTAGGCGTCGGTACAACCTGATTGCCGTTTGTTTCCCATGGCGGCGATCCGATGTAGTAACGCAGCCCGGCAGTAAGCGTAAAAGAGGGTGTGACGCGCCATTTGTCCTGGACGTACAGCTCGTATTCATTGACGGCAAATCTGCGGCTAACCGGCGCGCCCTCGTCTTGTGCGGCTCCCGTTTTGTCGAAGTTGTAAAACGCATCGACAGTGCTGATGGGACCCAACATCTGAGTCAAGCGGTCCCGGAAGGAGGTACCACTTGCGTTCTTAGGAACCGCCGAGCAGCCCGGCCGATTGCAGCTTGCCTGGCCGGGCTCGATGACTCTTGCCCCATCGGGCAGCCAAGAAGGGTTGACCACGAACGTGTGGAACGAATTGGCGTTGTTGAACGTGCTGTTCCGCGTCGTGCGGATTTCCCCGCCAAAACTCAGGGTATGAGTTCCCTTGATCCAACTCAGATCGTTCCGGAAGTGGTGCTGGGGAAGAATGCGGCCCTTGGTGTCGTTATAGGTTCCCGCAGTTTCCGAACCGTCCAAAGAATCGATGAAGCGAATGTCCACGAACTCCTGGTTTCGAACTCCGCTCGCCTTGTCGCTGATCCTTGTGTATCCATAGCGAAAATTATTCACAAGGTTGTTCGTCAGGACCGCGGCATATCCAATCGAAAATCCCTTGTTGTTGTTGAGCAGCGTCTGCCGAGGCGCTTGGCCGGGGAACTGAGGCTCAACGTTGATGGTGTCGTGCATCAAACTGCCGCGCCAAAAGATTGTGTGGTTTCCCGCCCGGTCCAGATGGACATCCGCCCGAACCACCGCAGTATTGAAGAAGTTATTGACCGGCGCGGCGAAACGGTAGCCCAGAAAGTTCAAACCGTCGTCGCTTCCGCTGGAGTTCGGATCGGGATATTGCGAAAGATACTGCAGAATCCCAGAATTGGGCCCGATACCCAGTGGATCAATCGCCGTGATCTGGCCTGGCGTAAGAGCGTAATAGGCAAAGCCGTCGGCGTCTGGGCCCGGGAGAGGCCCGCAGCCAGCCGCGCTCGCGCGACAAGGCTGATTGTTGGCGTTCATGCCGTACTGTTCGCCGCTAATCCCTGTCACGAAGTTACCGGCGAGCCCACCGCATGGGACTGGCTGTGCTACCGTCGCGTCGCACTGATAGAAAAATACTCCATCCTTGAACGCCGCCGACGGAACAACACGTTCGGCCGATTTAAACAAATTTTCCGTCAGCCTCTCGAAGTTGCCGAAAAGAAAAATCCGGTCCTTGATGACCGGCCCACCCAGGGATCCTCCGTAAAGATGATGCCGGAACTTCGGTTCGGGAATGTCGGAACGATTTAAGAAGAAGTCATTCGCATTGAACGCCTCATTACGGTGCGAGTAATACAGAGAGCCATGGACATCGTTGCTGCCGCTCTTCGTCACCAGTTGCACTTGAGCAGCGGACGAGCGGCCACCGGAATCGGCGTCGTAGCTTGTTGTTGTCGTGCGAAACTCAGCTAGGGATTCTTGAGGGACGCGTAGAACGCTGGTGAACGCATACCCCTTTTGCGCGTCATTGACGTCAACTCCATCCAAAGTCACGTTCGTTTGATCACTGCGCGCCCCATTCACAGCGCCGCTGCGCCCGTCCAGTTCGGTCGCTCCTCCATATCCGCTGGGATTGTCGGGTTTGCTTGGAATGTAGGGCACGCCCGCTTGCAGTCCCAGCAAGCCCGCCGGATTCATGTCCAGGACTGGCAACGCATTGAGTTCAGAGCCGGAGATAGGAGTTCCGATGCTGGCATCGGTCGTGTTCAGCGGTGCGAGTCTCGCTTCGACGATCGTCGTTTCGGCCACCGCGCCGACTTCCAACTTTAAGTCGATCGTGCTGGTAGTTCCGATCAAGAGTTCCAGGTGTTCCCGTACTGCTTTGCGAAAGCCTGGCGCCGAAACTTCCAGTTGGTATTTGCCCGGAACCAGCTGAGTGAACACAAATTTTCCGTCGCTTTCGGAGACCGCGTTACGTGATGCCGCAGTCGCTTCGTTGGTGATGGTGATTTTTGCTCCGGAAATACTTGCACCGCTGGGATCGAGCACCGTACCTGATAGGCCGGCGCTCTGGGCATGAAGAGTGCCGACAAGCAAGAAAACAGCTACAAACAGGAGACCCGCGTTCCTGGAAAGGATCCTGATCATGATTGCCTCCGTCTGCACCGCGTGGGGACGAATGAATGGGTGTAGCAACTCACGCTGCCCAGGAATTCGCCAGACCAGGATTAAACGAAGGGAGGAAGTACAGGCGCAGCCACCCTCCGAGGCGACACAGCGAGGGTGCATCGGCGGACCGTTTCGATAACCGACCCTTGATTATCAAAACTCTGAGTAAAAGATATAGCTCCAGCCACCGCCCGCCAACACAGCTCACAGCATATTGAGGACGTTTTAGGGGAATGTTGCGCGGAATGTCAAGGTGAGTTCCAACAAATTAGACTCGCTTTATACGATATTTTGCAGGGCGTTACTTCTACTCAATGAAACGTGCGCGCGAGCTCAAAGACAGCCGCCGGAATCTCTTCCGGCGGCTGGCATCAGTCAGTTTGATGTTCGTCGAAGCGATCAGAACTCATAGCGCAATGCGAACTGCATTGTCCTGGGGTTGGTGAGCAAGCCGGTGTAGAGGCCGAATGCCGGCCCAGAATCGATATTGGTGTTCACGCTTTGCACGTCGAAGCGATGCAGGTTCGGTACGTTGAATACTTCCCAGCGGAATTGCAGGCTTTGGCCCTCACTCCACGGCATGAGCCAGCGTTTCGAAAGGCCCATGTCGAGTCCAGCAAAGCCTTGGCCACGTATCTGGTTGCGGCCGCCGCTTTCGCCAGGGAACGCGTGGCGGAACGCCTCGATGCCAGTAGCTCCCTGCGGGTCTTTGAAGATGCTGATTGTACCGGTTGCCGGATCAACGGTCGTACCGGTCTGTGTCGGTCCAACTTGAACGGCCCCGCCGCCCAACTGCCAGTTTGTGGGCCACGTTCCGCCGTTCAATATGCTCAGCGGGAAGCCGCTGGTCCAGCGAGCGAGTCCCGAAAGCTGCCAGCCGCCGATCAAGGCGTCCAGAGCTTTACTCGAATCATGCCCCAACGCTCGCCCGCGACCGAAGGGCAGTTCCACAACCCAGTTGGCATTGATCTGATGTGACAGATCAAAGTCGGAAACGGCGCGGCGTGATTTCGGATCCCAGCTGTTGATGATTTGGCCGCCCAAACCACCCCACTGCGTGATGCGCTCGGCATCGGACATGATGTCGATCGACTTTGAGAACGTATAGTTCAGGTCGAACTGGAGTCCACGCGCCATGCGTTTGTGCAAACTCGCTTGCATGGCGTTGTAGCCGGCCGTTCCCTGAGAGCGCCATGCGTAGAGCGACTTGAATTGCTTATTGAAGAACGCTGAGCCGCCCAGCTTGGTTGGGTAGTAGTTCACCGGGAAACCCGACGCGTCGGTGATGGTTCCGGCAATCCCGGGTATACCGGAGAAGTCCGAACCTACTTGGTCCAGCTGCCACAGCGCCGTCGTCTCGTTGAAGACATTACAGTTAAAGAGGTCGTAAGCAGCTAGAACCGGGCTCGGGGTCGAACCGCCGCTGCAGCCCAAAGAATACAGATCACCCGGCGCGAGCGGAGCGATCAAGTTCTGCCAATAGGCAGCGGTCGTCCCAAGGAGATCGGGATGGGCCTGAATGTCCGCGACAGTCTTGCCCGCTGCTCCCAGTTCAGAGAAGCGGCGAGCGGCCTGGAAGTAAGAGATGCCGGAGGTCTTGTCGACGAGATCAAGCGGCATCGCGAGATCTTCCTGCGTTAACAGCCGATGTGAGAAGCGGCCAACGTAAGCAACCTCGAAGCTAAAGCCCTTGGGCAGCTCGCGACTCACGGATAGGTCCAACGTGTAGGAGTAGGGGGTCTTGATGGAGTTGTCCAGGCCCCAGTTGATCGCAAGTCCACCTTCCTGATCGGGTGGTGTGAACGGAAACCCTCCCGGAGGCGCTTGCGGGAACAAGGGATCGGAGGTCGGAAGATCGTTCAGACCGGTTACGCGCGGCGCAGAAGAGACGGACGGGGATGTCGTGTTCGTCAGCTGTGTGGAGAGGCCGAATGAACCGAACTGATCAAACGTATTGAGCAGGCCGGCGCCGATGCGATCGTAAACCAGGCCGAAGCCGCCGCGAATGGCAGTCTTGCCGCTGCCGAAGAGAGAACCGAACAATCCCGAAGACGCGTTCGGCGCCCATGCGAAAGCGACCCGGGGTCCGAAATTTTTGTAATCCCAGTTGTAATAGCCTTCGCGCCCATTCGCGGGGCCTGCCAAATCCAAGGTGATGAGCGGATCCTGGTTTGAACCTATCCCGTTCACCATATCGGTTCCACGTTTGTTGAACCAGTCGCCCAATCCAATGTTTGGCGCAACTTGCGTGCCGGTCGTTTCCCAGGGCGGCGAGAAGAGCGAGTAACGAAGGCCGAGCGTCAACGTGAAGGTTGGCTTCAGCTTGATGACGTCTTGAGCGTAGAACTCGTACTCGTCCGCTCCCCAATGGCGCTTGACCGCCGTGTTCTGTGGAAGCAGATTGCCTTGCTTGTCGTAGTTGTAGACGCCGTCGAGCTGGCTGAGGATTCCCATCAAGGCCATCGTGGGATAGTCATAGGAATTGTTGAAAGACTCGGCGACTGCCGGGAAGCCGTTGGCGCCAGGATCGAGCGGGCTCGGCTGGTTTGCCAGGCCTGCCGTATCTAAACCGGAGGAGTTGGTGAAGGCATCGCTGAACGAGCTCAGGAAGTTTTCCCGAGGATTGCGGATGAAACGGATGTTCGTGCCGAACTGAAAGGTATGGCGTCCGCGAATCCAGGAAACGTCATCGACGATGTTGTGGACCGGAGTTTGGTATTTGAAACTCCGCGTAACAGCCTGGGAGGAGTTGGCCGGCGTGCTGTTGTCATTCAAACCGCGGAAGAAGACAAACGGGTCGGTGTCGTTGTTGCCGAGAACGCCGATGCTCTGCCGCGTGTAGCCATAGCGGAAATTATTCAAAATGTTCTGACGAATCGTGCCAGTGTATCCGATCGTGAAGCCTTTGCTGAAATCAACGGTGGTGCCCAGAGAGGGGTCACCCGGTAGATAAGGAGAGACCGAGTGCCGATCATTGCGAAGGGCTCCGCGCCAGAACAGGCTGTGGTTGCCGCTAGAGGTCAGCTTGTAGTCCACGCGAGCGATGTACCAATTGTTGGTGGTGGGAATCGCACCGCGAAACCGATACCCGACAAAGTTGTGGTTATCCCCGAGAGAAAGATCGTTCGGCTCAGGAAAGCTGTTGAAGTAATTCAACATTGTCGAGTTCGGACCGATACCCAAAGGGTCCATAGAAGTCAGGTTGGCCGGTGTCAGTGCAAAGAATTCGACTGGGTTTGAGAAACTCGTCCCCGGAATAGGTCCGCCGGGGCACACCTGCGCAGCGGTCTGGACAACGTGACCTGATGAATCGACGACCGGGGCGCAGTGATATTGGACAATCCCTTGGCGCAACGCATCGCTGGGAACGATCCTTTGCTCGGATCCTTCTTCAGCCTGGCGGTAACCTTCGTAGTTGAGGAAAAAGAACAGTCGGTCTTTCTTGATAGGGCCACCGACTGAAGCGCCGAAAACGTTGCGGATCAGTTTGGGAGCGACATTTGGGTCGCCCGCTTCCAGTTCGGCTTTCTTTACAAAGTAATCGTTCGCGCTGGTAATTGTGTTGCGGTGATATTCGTACAAAGAGCCGTGCCAGTCATTCGTGCCGCTCTTGGTGACCAGCGAAACCTGCGCGCCGGAAGAACGCCCCTGGTCTGCGTTATAGCTCGACGTTGTCACACGAAACTCCTGAACGGAGTCCACGGAAACCGGAAGCACCGCGGTGAAGGCATAGCCATTCACTTGATCGTTCACATCGACGCCGTCCAACGTAATATTGCTTTGGTCGCTGCGTGAGCCGTTGACCGCGCCGCTGCGTGTGTCTGTATCTTTATTGATGTCGCTGCGGTTTCCGGTATAGACGACGCCCGCTTGCAGCGTCAGCAGATCCGGAACATTTCTGCCGTCCAGCGGCAACTGCTTGATCTGGTTCTCATTAAATGCCGTCCCTAGCGACGCGTCCGTCGTATTCAGGACCTGCGTCGAAGCCGCCACTTCGACGGTTTGCGTCGAGGAGCCGACGTCCAAGGTTACGTTTTCCGTCTTCGGCGTATTGACCTGGAGTTCGATTTTGGTGATTTCGTGTTTGCGGAAATTTTCCTTCTCAACCCGCAGGCTATAAACGCCGGGCGTCAGCCCGAGAAACTCGTAGGTTCCGGTTTCTTCCGTGACCACGCTACGCTCGAATCCTGTTTGGGAATTGGAAAGCGTTACGGTGGCCCCGGCAATTACTGCGCCAGAACTATCCAAAATTGCGCCCCGCAGCGAAGTGGTTCCCGTCTGTGCGAATCCGACGCTTGCGATGGCAAGGACAGCCAGAATCAGAATTGCAGACAGGCCAAGCAAACCTCTATCAAAGCGAAACATTTCCAGCTCCTTTTTCTGCACCTTTTTGCTTGGCCTGGTGGATGCTGGACGGATGAATGCGCATCAAAAACGCGTTTTAGCCGCGGAGTCCTGCACCGGACTGCGGGAAACGGTTACACCCAGACCTGTTGGGTGAACTGATGACTACAAACTTCGTTGTTGTATAAGACGTTCGACGTCAGAGGGGAGTCAACTCAAGTTGTGCTGGTTTCGCTCGTGAATCAAGAAATTTATGGAATGATGATGCAAAAGTTATTTAAATGCCGTCCGAGCTAGTCAGCGATGCGCAGGATGCGCGCTTCTGTGATCGCTTTGACCTGTGTGATCTCATTCAGTATGGAATCTTCTATCTGTCCGTCAACTCGCACCAGGGAAACCGCTTCCGCGCCGCGACTGGCGTCGCGCCGGCCCAAAGCAAACGTCGCGATATTTACACCGAGCCGACCGAGTGTGCTGCCCACGTTCCCGATAACGCCCGGTTCGTCGTGATTCCTCAAAAACAGAATATTTCCCGCCAATTCAGACTCGAGTGAGATTCCGTCGATGGCCAAAACACGGGGTGTGCCGTCAAAAAGCACGGTCCCCTCTGCAGTAAAACCCTTATCCCCGGCTTTTTTTGAAACTGCTGCAACCTCCAGGGTGTTTGGAAAACCGTGTTCGCGCTTCCGCGTTTCTTCTTCCACGGTAAGTCCGCGCGCGGCAGCCATGGCAGGTGCGTTCACCACGTTCACCTTTTCGTCCAGCACGGCATTCAACACACCAGCCAGCACCGCGCTGCGCAGTAAATGCGTGCCCACTTCCGCCACCTCGCCGGCATAGCGAATCCGGATTCGCTCTGGCCGCGAGGCCGCAGCCTGGGACACGAACGAACCCAGCCGCTCCGCCAATTCCAGATAAGGCCGTACGCGACGATACTGGTCGGCCGAAAGTGCTGGGAGGTTCACCGCATTACGGATGATTCCTTCCGTCAGATAGTCACGAATCTGCACGGCCACCTGAGTGCCGACTTCTTCCTGCGCTTCGGCAGTCGAACCCGCGATGTGCGGCGTGCCGATCAAGTTCGGCAAGCCGATCAGCGGCGAATTCTTTGGCGGTTCTTCGACAAAAACGTCTAACGCCGCTCCTGCCAAACGACCACTCTTCAACGCTTCCGCCAGCGCAGCCTCATCGATCAGCTCGCCGCGCGCGGCGTTTACGATTCGCGCGCTCTTCTTCATCTTTTCAATGGATTTTGCGTTGATCATGTTCTGTGTGGCAGGGCTCAGCGCCGTGTGCAACGAAATGAAATCGCTTTCCGCGAGTAATCGGTCCAGGTTCACCAGCTCGACCTGGAGTTCTTTCGCAGCCGCTTCGCTGATGTACGGGTCGTAGGCAACTATCTTCATGTCGAACGCTTCCGCCCGACGCGCCACTTCGCCGCCAATTCTTCCGAGGCCGATCAATCCCAGCGTTTTTCCGCGCAACTCTGTGCCGCTCGAAGATTTCTCCCAGCGACCTTCTCTGAGCCCCGCGTCCACCTTGGGCACTTGGCGCGCCAGGGCCAGCATCAGCGCGAAAGTGTGCTCCGCAACGCTCACCGCATTCCCGCCTGGCGTGCTCATTACCAAGACGCCGCGTTTCGTCGCTTCAGATAAGTCAATATTGTCGACGCCGACACCCGCTCGGCCGACGGCGCGCAACTTCGGCGCCTTTTCCAGCAGATCCTTGGTCACGCGCGTGGCGCTACGAACAATCAGCGCATCCGCATCGGCCAGCGCTGCGTTGATGGTCTCTTTCGTCGTCAACACGGCATTCAGGCCAGATTTCTTAAGCAGCTCCACGCCCCGCTCGCTGATCTTGTCCGCTACGATGACTTTCATGAGTACTGTCTGCCCTTTCTCTGCTCAAAATCCTGGGTGAAATGCCGGCCACAACGGCTGGTCTTTTCCTCGTGCAGGAAACTATCCAAGTTACCGAGAGGCCGCTGCAGTGTCAAAGAAGGGATACGGCCGGTCGCTATAAGTTTCTGTTATGAAGCTGCTCGTCACCTTACGCGGCCTGATATAGAATGTTCGCGGGAGAAAATGCATGAGTTTGTCGGAAAAAATTCAGTCGGACATCGTTACCGCAATGAAAGCTAAGGATGACTTCCGCCTTAGCGTTCTGCGCATGATCAAGGCTGCGATTCAGCTAAAAGAAGTCGAAAAAATCCGCAAACTCGAAGACAACGAATCCATTCAGCTGCTGCAGACCCTCTTAAAGCAGCGCAAAGAGTCCATCGATCAATTCACAAAGGGCGGCCGCCCCGACCTCGCTGATAAAGAACAAAGAGAAGCCGCCATTATTGAGACCTATCTGCCCGCAGGTGCTTCAGCCGCGGAGATGGACGCAGCGATAACCACAGCGATCGCGCAGGCCGGCGCAGCTTCCCTCAAACAAATGGGTGCAGTCGTAAAAGCGGCCAAGGCGCAACTCGAGGGCAAGACGGTAGACGGCAAGGTGCTCAGCGACCTGGTCCGCGATCGCCTTTCAAAGATGGGCTGAGCTGCGGACTTGTGGTGCACTGCTTTCAACTTCTCTTTTTAATGCTTGATCTGACGCAAAAACGATGAACCCGGCTGGCGCAAATTTTTCACTGGAAAATGCGAGAGCCTTAGCGTTGCTGCGCATCGCTGTCGGCGTCCTTTTTCTGGTTTTCGGCCAGTACAAGGTATTCGGAACAGAATTCACTCTCCACGGTGGCTTTCAGTTCTGGATCCACCGTTTTCTCGATGGTGGCGCCTACCCCTTCATGGCGCCCGTCCTGCGGGGGTTCGTGCTATCGCATGCGACGCCGATTGCTTTCATCGTCGCTTTCGGCGAACTCGCCATCGGCATCGCGTTGGTTTTGGGAATCTGCGTTCGACCAGCGAGCGCCTTCGGCCTGCTCTTCATGCTGACGCTGCTTTTCTCTTCGAACTATCCGGGGCAGCATGCGTCCCTGTGGCAATACTTCGGTGCCTCGCTTGATCACAGCGTTCTGGCGCTCTGCTTTGTTGCGTTTTTGATCGGGCGGTCGGACGCGATCTGGTCGGTCCGCGCCTGGCGCGCTAAGCATAAACCACCCGCCGAGTGAGCCCAACCGACTGCACCCGACGAGCCGGATCAGTTTGCTCTGTTATTTTGCGGATGCCGCCGCAGTCGAAGGCTTCAATACTGCCGTATTCCGTTCGTCGCTAGCGATCACACGATAGAACTTCTTCAGTTCGTCCATCTTTTCCATCGGCACGCTAAGCTCCTTGATCTCAAGCGTCCGCGTGTACTTCAGCTTGTTGCCCGCCGCTTCCGTCTTGCTGTGGTAGCTGGCAAAGCTGTAATCGAGGTCCGTAGGTGGGGGCAGATCGTCGACTTCGTAGCCGCCAGGCAACGTAATTTCGAATGCGTCCGTATCTTTGCGCGGTCCCTCGAAAATCACCGGAAACTTACGAGGTTCCCTGGTTTCCAGCAGATCACTGGTTTCGACACCAATCACCCTTGGCCGCACGACTAGTAAGTTCCCAGCTTGTTTCGCGTACCCGGGTGCGACAAAAGCATACGAGTAGCCAAACGGCATCTCGTTCGCATCTAGCCCCGTCATCGATGCGCTCGTTATCTGAAACATACCGATCGAATGCGAAACCTCTTGCTCCATCCGCTTTATGCGGTCCTTGCTGCTCGCTACAGAACTTTGTTCGAACCTTTCATACGCCGCCAAATCTCCTTTTCGAGTCTCTTCGACCTCCGCTTTGATCGTGCCCTGAGGGTCCAGCGTAAATTTCCCGGCGCGAGTGATTCCACTCCAAACCACCGGCAGCTGTGGTGTTTTAATCAGCTCCCCTCCCTCGGGGCTGACTAACAATGCATAATTCGCCTGTAGTTCACCACTCAATTGGCCTATTGGAGTTTTCTCATTCGTAGGATCGAAAATCAGTAAGTTGCCCAGTTTCGGGTGATTGAAGATAGCCTGGTATCGCGGATCCTTAACCTCGGCGGGCAGCTTGATCGCAAGTATGGCGTGGTCGAACATTCGTTCCGGTGGAGTTTCCGGACCAATCGCCCCGCGCCGGGTGTTGATGAAAAGATAGTAGGAGTCGATGCCGGCCTGTTTCAGCATGGTGCTCATCAGGGTCGCTTTGTCTTTGCAGTCGCCGTAACGATGCGCGAAAACTTCGCTTGCGGAATGTGGCTGCCAGCCGCCAATTCCAATCTCAATTGCCACGTAGCGGATGTCCTTTTGAATGTACTGCGCAATCAACTGTAGCTGCTGTTGGGCTGTCGTTTTTCCGGACGTGATCTCCGCTACCTTGCCGTTGATTTCCGGCGTGGTATCCCGCTTCCCAATTGCCAGCGATGCCTGCCACCGGGCCATGTCGTCCCAGGTTAGAAATCCATTGTGGGGCCGTGTTCCGGGTGCCAGAAAGGCGACCACCATGCGCCCTGCGATTCCCGGCCAAGGAGGCATTCTGCGCTCGTGTCTGATTTCAGACACATCGGTCACGACCCACTGCCACTGATTGGTTCCGCTGGCCGTTGGTTCGACTTTGGCGTGGTTTAGCCAAGCTGCCTTGTATTCCCAACCCGGGGGCATTTGCAGCGTGTATCTGGCTTCCTTAACCGGAATCTCCCGCTGAAACTCCCATTCGTCATCGAGAACGTAGGGTTTGCCTTCGTACTGAATTTCGTAGCCGACGACGTTTCCCACATCGCCAGCAGGAATCTTTAGCGTCCTGATCTTGAGATCCGTAATCAGGTCCCCACCAGAGAGCCCCAAAGACCGATCCACAGCCTCCTTGTCCTTCACTTCATAGTCTTTTCCTTGCTGCGGTATGCACCATGCCTTCATGCTTCCGATACGCGTGTCGTGCCCGATATAGGCTTCCGCGACCGCGTACTCTCGTCCCTCCGGTCGCAGAATCTTGTACGCCCTCCGTTCAACGCTCTTCATCTTCCCGTCCGGCAAGACGGTGGTGACCTCTTCTGAATAGAGGAGCACCGCGTTCGTCCTTGCGTCATAGGTCGGCAATGGCGCGCTCGCAGCCGCGTGCATCCATGCTGGCGCGTCCGCCCGAACACTGGGCGCAAAAATTCCAACCGCGCCCGTCGAAACCAGAAACCACTTGATTCGCCAGAATCTTTGCATGGTCGCCTCTTACTTCGCCGCCGAGGTTCCGCCCGGCAACAGTACAACCTGCTGCTCGTCCTCCGTTTTCACGAGCTGATAAAAATTACGGAGGATCGAGTAGTTTTCTTTATCGACCATCACAACGTCGGACCGCAGCAATCTCTTGATGTGCACCGTGTTGCCGTTGGCCTTCACTTCCAGCTTGTATTCCACCGCTTTTGCGTCGCGGTCCATATCCTTCGGCTGATTGTCTACCTTCCATCCATCCGGCAATGCCACATTAATATCGTCGTCTGTTTCAAACGGGTACCGGAAATAGACCGGCCACACGCGGTTCGCGTGCTCGAACATGTGCTTTTGCGGCGCTCCAAACAGGCCGGTCGGCAGCAGCGCCCGTTTGCCCGCCGACGACGACCATCCGGGCACCTTCAGGCTGAATTCTGCCGTCAAGGGCACGTTTCCGTTTTTCCAATCCGGCTGAGTCGTAAGCTCCACCTCGCTGCCCGCGGGGATGTACGCCTTCACTTCGTCTTCGAGGTTCTTCTTGCGGGCCGTGTCGTCTTCATTTCTTTCCCGGGTTCTGCGGTCCAGCGCCTCCAGCCCCGTGAAGCTAACTTGCAATGTCCCTTCCAAGTCGCCTTCCGCGGTTAGTTTCAGCTGGGCTGCTCTAATCACTTTGGTATCGCTACTGGCCGGCATTTCCGTCTGGATCCATGTGCCTCCGTTCTTATCGAATCGAAGGCCCAACACGCCTGTTTCCATCCACGGCAGGATGCCGATCGGCGTGAAAGCCGCACCGGGATCGAAATATTGATCCTTGCCGTTCACCTTCACCAGCACGACATTTGCATTCAGCTCCATTCCGTTCATACGCTCTTTGCGGAAAAAATATTCGCCCCGGCCAGAGACCAGGCATGGATAGGCTTCAAAACCCGCAGCGCGCGCCAGGCCCAAAAACAGCCAGGTCAGTTCCATCCTATCTCCGTACTGCTGTTTCCAAAGATCTTCGACGTCCTTATTCGGCTTGATATTTTCGCGTTTGCGCTGCTCTTCGGACTTGAACGGGAGATAACTGGAATTCGGAATTTGTTGCACGCGATCATAGATCTTGCGCAACTTGACTCCGGGCGCGTCATTCGGGCTCACGATGCCCGCCACGGCTTGCTCCATCGCCTTCTTCTTGTCTGCGAATCCTTCAATCTGCCCGCCCTTCTTCTTTGCGAACTGTTTCCAGTATTTGTCCACGTCGGTTTCGAATGGCTCGTCCTTGTAAGTGAACACCACTCGGAACATCAATTCGTTCGCGGGTGGCATGTGGTCTTCTTCCACAAACGCCGGGATATTTTCGCTGGTCATATGAACGATATGATCTGGCCCTTGCTCCGGGGCTTTGGTTCCTTGCGGCAATCCCGCCGGCCAGCTCCATTGCACATTCCAGGGATACCGCTCGTATGGCTTTAGCGTGAAGACAGCTTTCTTGGTGAACAGGTCGTCGCTCAGTTGCCAATGCGAATCAAAGATGTAATGGTCGGCGAAATCTTTCGTATAGTGATACTCGATGATGCTTCCCGCATGTACATCCGGGAGCGTGAACGTCTTCGCCAGATACTTCACGCCTTTCGTCTTCTCCACCATCTGCTCGTAGGTCTTGCCGTCAAATTCCGTGATCTTTCCGTCCGGCTGGATCGTGCGCCCGCGGACGTTGATTATTGAAGTCTTGCCTTTCGTGAAAGCTATCGCCACGTTCGCGTGGTCTCGGCCCTCTTCCGTCAGGATCTTGATGCGCACATAGTTGTATTCATTCACGGCGTGGCTGGCGTCGTCGCGGTCCACTTGCCGGTACAAAATCACCGCAGGCGCTCCGGGCGCTTCCGGCAGACTGGTCATCTTCAATTCCTCGGGAGTGATGGGCTTCCATTCATCGGCGCGAGCAATCCTCGCGTCCCAGAAGCTTAGCGACGCTATCACCAACACCGTTCCACACACCCGTGCCCACCCACGCTGATTCACTGTTTTTCTCCTGGGATTTCTGGCCCGTGCTCGCCGGGTACACCCGCACAAGGACACAAAACAACAGAGCGGCGCTCGGCTGGGGCTGGACCATGGAAACTTGTTGCTACCTGGGTATCTTACGCTCGGTGAAATTACCCCCACGCTAAGCTGCTGTCAAGAGAACGAAAGGACGGCCGTCCGTCCGGGTAACCCTTCTAGGACGACGCGTCGTTGGAGCCCGCCCAAAAAGGTAAATCCGCTTCCAACCACAGGCGCCCTGCGGCATAATCCCCGCGCACCGTTTTCACCCAATTTGGCCTGCTGGCCCTTTTCGACAGGAGCGCTCTGTGACCAATCGTCCCTGGAGTTCCACGGCCCCTCCGGGCGAATTTCGCACCTACATCTCCACCGAAGAAACCCTC